>Ga0105055_10011832_pt1 | contig 10713 bp, 11 predicted proteins | sample BON03_FD_78090 | JGI IMG/M metagenome (GOLD analysis project Ga0105055, IMG submission 78090) | Freshwater microbial communities from Lake Bonney liftoff mats and glacier meltwater in Antarctica - BON-03 | ecosystem: Environmental > Aquatic > Freshwater > Ice > Glacier meltwater | place: Lake... | reverse complement strand
ATACTTACAGTAAATACAGGACATTAACACTAGTATTAACAAACAACTACTAAGCAGGGAGAGAAATGCGAACGAGAACATATTAAGCGTACTAAACACACAACAAACCACCTCAAAAATATACCAATTGGTAACAAAAAAATAGGATGTCTATCCATAGCAACAAGCCTTCATGCCCCCTAAGTAAACAGGAATTAGTAGTTGCCCGCAACTTCTACTCTGAAGCGTTGAGAACACGAACTTTAAAAACTCCAAATTGCAGTATACACAGGAACACGAGAAATCGCAAACTGAACACCGACAATCCGGTATAATGGATGTAGCCGAGGACCCAAATTTGGTACCTATAGTGACTGGGGGTTTTAGGACTTTCTGTTATTAATAAACATCTTTCACATCATTGACAGAATCTCCTCCATCCCAGACCCAACCAGCTTGCATAACATGAAGGTTGGCGAGTTGTTGAAGGAAAAGTTGGGACACATGAGGCAGTTTCATGGGAAGGTCAAAAGTGGGGGAGACAGAACAGGGTTTTAGCGGAGGTACTACTTGGGTATGACTTGACAGTCGGGCAAGGCAAACCGGGTGTCAGTAGCAACGCAGCACTGCCTTGCGAAGGTCATGTGGAAACTAGGTCAAAAGCGAGTTGTACATGGTCACGTTAAGTTTTTATGATAAAAGCCAGTGTGAGCTAGGCTGGGAGTTGTTTCAGAGACCGGTGAATAGGCGCTTGAGCCCCAAGTCGGTTGCTTCGGTAGACTTTTCAGATTGACTTTGAGCTAATAAAATCTGAAGTGTGTATCCGTGAGTAGTGTAGTACACGCACACACAGCACACACATACACGCACACACAACACACAAACTTCTTGAGGTCCCTATATATGCATCTTTTGGGACCATGTCAATGGGAACCTTTATGTGCGATGTGCGCTGCACTGCACAGATTGGTTACTCTTGGGACAGTCTTGAAATTGAAGGTGCTGGCGTGCGCAAATGTTTGTCACTGAGCGAACGGGGGGGTACAACATCTTAATGTCGGGCTGGGCGGCACCATACTTGTCTCTGGGTAGCGCGCGAGTTATTCATTCGGCGTCGTGTGGTCAAGCCTCCGGGTGCGAACGCGCTGTAGATCTTTGAATCGACATGCGCATCAGAGAGGGGTTTGGGGGACTGTGCGCACGCCAGAGATGTAGTATTTGCCGCCAGGGCGAGTATGAAATATGTTGCACGGGCCTTGTTTGTACAATTGTTTTGTATTCTTGTGTATGTGCGCATGTGTGTATCCGTGTGTAGTTATGCTTTGTTTAGGGTTGCTAAGTTGACGGGCAATTCGCAATCTCTATCCACCAAATCGTTAATCTCTCCCCCCGTCCAAAACCAATACGTCATATAAGGCATGAGGGGATGCCGTTCGGTGGCTGAGGATCGTTGAGTGGGAGCCGCTAAGTCCAGTCATGCGAGCCAGCCCGTCAACTTGTAGCGTGTTAACCATAGATTGACAAGTAGTACGTGGTCTGTGCCGCTGTCTTTGTTACGCAGTGGTTTGTGCCTCTGCCCGTGTGTGATCGCTTCCAGGGGGTTTATTTCCTTCCCAACACAGGAGGTGGAGTATAGATTTCCAGGTTTTATTCCAACAAACAAACAAACAAACAAACAAACAAAGAAGAAGAATGTACAAAGAAAAGGAAGAAGTGTATCCAGCGCACCATCGCGCCACGTTTGCTACAGGCAAATGATAGATCGATACAATTGAGGGCCAACCACAAGTCATTACTTGTGGCCCACTTTCGTCACTTTCGCCGGGGTGTTCATGATTATTCCTAAATTATGATCACCGGTCCTTTAATCAAGGACTCTGCGTGCATGGTTTTTTTATTTTTATTGTATTTTATGTTTTGCCGCCACGCAGCTAGCACTGCAACAGAAACGCACACAGGTGGTGTCTTGGTTCTCAGTATGTGTGGAGAGAGTAGGAGTAGCTCCTTCAAGTTTAGAGTGGAGTGCTCGTGAAGTCGGAACACCTTCTTGAAGTAAGGGAGCCTGTCGCAGAACTGCTTCTCTCGGAAGAACCTTTCACAGAATCACTTCTCACAGAACGACTTCTACCAGAACAACTTTTTGGCCGGGAAATGTAGAACGACTTCTCAGAGAAATACTTCTCGGTGGAAACAGCGGCTCCAACATCGGCCTCGAGGAATACCTTCTCGCAGAACAGCTGGTGTGGAGAGAGATTAGCTTTTCAAAAACGACTTGCACAACGGCCTCGGGAATAGATAAGGGTTAGTCTTGTTTGAATTGACCTCAATCCACACATTGTATTGTACATGGGAATGGGGTATGTAAGGTATAGCGCACACCCAAGATAAATACACTGGCAGATAGAGGATGATAGATGTCTATTTCTTTCTCGAAAGATGAGGAGGAGAAGGATGAACTTGAAAGATGAGGAAAAGAGGGATTGGGATTCTGCGAAGAAATGTGGAACTTGACTGGAAGGTTCGATAGCACATCTCTACATTATATGGTGAGGAGAAGGGTGTTTGGGAGAGGGGCGGCGCGAACGAGGTGCACGAAAGAGCGAAAGATAACGACGCAAAACAAAACAATACAGACAGGAACTCGCAAAATATTCGAAAGATGACAACTGGTAAGATGTACGAAAATACTCGCAAGATACGTGAAAAATATTCCAAACATACGCGAAAATAAATCGGGAATTACGCTCATAATACTCAAAAATATGTGAAAGACACTTGAAAGATAAGGGCCAGTGAAACGCCGAAAAAGGTGCGCGAAAGAGAATCAGAGGGGGGGAGGGAACAAGCGAGAGAGAGAGAGAGAGAGAGAGAGAGAAAGAGAGACCAGGAAAATAAGAGAAAGAAAGCGAGGTTGTGTTAAGACATCTGCGTCATGTGTCTGCGACTACTGAATTGGTTGTTATATGTAATATAAAAGATGGGATACCTTTCGCAAAAGAGGTGCGCAAATTCGAAGATTGCACTAGGTGCGCGAAAGATAACAATGCAAACGATAGCAACTTCGGAAGAAAGCAACGCGAGAGACAACAACGCGAAATATAACACCGCGAAAGGTGACAACGCGAAAGACACTGATTAAGAACCGTGACTTCACGGACCTAACCCACGTACCATGCTTGACACATGAGGATCTCATATACCCTTGGGACCCCAGTATAAAAGAAATCTGATCATCATTAAGTACCCTCACCAATGAAGCAGAACAAACTTTGGATTTGCTCAGACACGGAACTGCCCGGGGCCAGGGCTCCACCGAGGGGTGGGAGGCAGACTAAAAAGAACTAAAAAAAACCCGGCCCGGGCCGGATGGCCGAGACGCCTCGCGCTGGTACGGGCGACTTTGCGTGCAGATGTTGACGTTATCGGTGTTCAATGATGTTAATTCGCCTGGGCAATCTTTCCATCATAAGCACTTTATTGATCAGCTCGCTGCCTCCCCCTGATAATCGTGGATGCTGCCCCCACATGCACAATACAGGCTTCTTTCCAGATTGTTGACTTCTTTCAGTAACCGATGGGTGCATTTGGATACCGTATCTCGCCAGATATTTGTAGATATTCAAGAAACCCAATTTTCAGGTAGTAAATTGCAAGCCCACGTTCATCTGAAAAATGCTTTCCCAGGCGGAATTGGAAACCGAAGGATCAGGTTTGGCTACAATCTTGGTTTGCCTCCCACCCCTCGCTCCACCCCTGATTGTCAACGGCGTTAGTTGTGGGTCGATTCGCAGAGGAAGAGGAGGGGACATTATAACCAGGGACGCTAAGGTGGAGGGTGAGGATTCTGGCCACCCCAGGTTCTTTAAGGGGGGACAGGGCGAGGTGGCACGTTGGTGCTCCATTTCGGGGTTACATGCTCCTTGCCCCGCCTTCACCGGGACCGTAACGATTCCCCAATATCGGTTTAATAAACAAAGCAACACACGGCGTAAGCGCTGGGGAGGCGACTACGGAAGGTGTTTCACATAAGCAATATTCTTATTACTATTGTTTAGGGGTGCGAGTTTGAAAGTGACAAACGACATGGGAGCAGTAGTGTAGCAGCTTAATTACAAGTTGTTACACTACTTCTCTACACGTTTCCTGGTCACTACTAGTAGTAGATGTCGTTTTATTTGTGCCAGCAGATTCTGGTTAACGTGGACTCGTCCGGGCAAGAGGGCGAGCCCTCTCGAGCGTAGGATCACCGCATCCCCCCCACTCTAATACGGCTACCTAAGACACACTAAGGGTGCCGAAGAAACTGCCTTAGTCTGCCAAAGTTGCTGGTCACCTCCTGTTGATGACAGGAATCAACGTGCAGACAAATGTGTACGTTTCTGTGACACTACTGGCACATGTGCACCCTTGAGATTCAGCATTCATCCGTACTAGCCTTTAGCAATGCACATAAGAATGAAAGGGGAGAGCGAATTTGTGTTCGTTTGACCTTGGGTAGTACATGACCTATCCTAGTATAATCTTTCTAGTTACATAAGAGATCGTTTTTTGGAGGGATCTGGGGCATGACTCACTTCATCAGAGAACCCGTTCTAAAGAGGACCTACTTGGCCTCTAGGCGTTTCTTGTTTCATAAACCTGGGTTTTATTGAAGTGAGCACTCGAGTGCAACATGCATAATACACGCCATGCGTTCCTAGTTGCCTACCTTGCCGCAGGCTGAACCTCGGTTCTGCATATAATATCCCAGATTTCGCTGTGCAACTGCACAAGTGTTACAAGGGGCCCATCACCAGAAGAAAGGTGTCTTTCAACTTCTCTCCAAGGAACTTAACACAGGCGGCTAACGCCATGAAACCAAACCCCAGCCAGGATTGGATTTTTGCCTCAGTGAAGAATGACTCTTCACGTAGGGGATTTGTTAAAGATGGAACTAGAATAGAAGTACCTAAACTCTTATAGAAGTACCTAAAGACTGTTTACGTGAAAACTGGAGTCACGGTGGACTGTGACAAGTGGACTGGAGTCACGGTGGACTGTGACAACTTGTCACAGTCCACCGTGACTCCTGGAGTCACGACTGGAGTCACGGTGGACTGTGACAACTTGTCACAGTCCACCGTGACTCCAGTTTTCACGTAAACAGTCGTTTTCGTGGCGAAAGGCGTGCGGATTGACAAAACGATCAAAAGTAACAACATACATGTTCGACTTGTAGATCTCGTGAGGGTTTGGCGGTAATCCACACAAATCAAGGCGAGATTGAAATGGTATGGAGAAGATGTGTCACGGAAAAACAACTCCTTATGTTTAACACAAACTTATACCGATAACAAAATAATGTGACCCACGCCATCGGCCAAGTCCATCAGACCCAGCCCTTCAGGTTTCAAAACACTTCGGGTTTTAGAAAGAAAAAGTATGGTTCAAGAAACCAAGCTCTCCCCGTCCCCATTTCTTTTAGTGTGTACATATGTCTTTGTCAACTCAAGCACATCATCCGCTCTCTTTCTCAAACCTGTACCTTTTTTGACTTTTTTTATCTCGCCTCTTTTGGTGATCACGACGTAATTATGCCCAATGCACATTTGAGGACAACCATATCGTCATCTTCATCCCAGTGGCTATGATGGGCGCGCTAATGGATCTGATGCCTAAACAAGATGAGACCATACTGGATCAAGACATGTTGCATACACTAGACATGTTGCATACACCAGACATCAAGGCATATTTCAGACTGGCTGGGGAACAAAGGGGGTCCGCAATTTCGCGGACCCCCCCTCAATAATCCGAATGGGTCCGCACGTGGGCGGTAGCAGGTGTTGGCACTTCCAAATCTGGTGCTGGCACCGGTAAAGCTGTACATGCTATTTTGTCCTCCAGTCTGACACAAGTGCTCCAACCTTTTCTCACGTCATCATGCCCTCGACCACCACACCACCAACTTCCACACTGCAGCGATTTCTCGATTCCCTATTTTTTCACTAAACATTTTGGTTGTTTTTGGTTCATTTCATCTTAGTTTGACCAATTGATTTTTTTCATTCCGGGCCGCATGGCCGAATTTCTTCCCGGCCAGTCTGAATGTTGCAGAAACGAGACTTGATCGTCAACTTGCACAAACAAGACTTGATCGTCACCCAAATACATCCTCATACAATAGCCCTACCTTTGATTTCAATACCAAGGGGTGTGTCCATGGCAAACCAAAAAAAAACTAAACCTACAAATACCCCCCCCCCCCCCCCATCCCGGGCTCTAGACGACACGAAAGCATAAAGCAGCGTCATGTGTGGTTTCCCGGAAAGCTACGGCAACACCTACATCAGCACCACCTGAGGCAGAGACAAGACCACCTCCTCTCTCTTCCTCCGTCTTCTCCTCTCTTTCTTCTTCCCCACCATGTACCGCACTGCCGGCGCTTCCAGCTTCCGACGTAGTGTCCTGCACATGCACCGAGGTATTGCCTCTTCCCAGATACACCAACCGCGCTTGTTGCTGATTCGCAACCTGCGTGTTTGTGTGTGTGTGAGCGTGGGGGGGTGGGGGGAGAGCGAAAATGTCACCCAACTGATTCCGTAACGCCAAGAAAAAACAGACGAGACGCACATCAGATGAAAAGAAGTTTGTTTTTACATTCACACATTCACGACACTCCCTGCTCCCCCCTGCATACACACGTACGCACACCGCACACACAACATGACAAAAAAGAAGCTCACCTGCAGAGCCACACGCTGCTGATCGAGTAAACGTTAGTGCAACGAGTGCAGGCCTCTCTTGATTTACTGCAGGGCTCATTTGAAAGACTGTAGGGCTCTTTTGATGGACAGTAGGGCTCTTTCGACAGATGAGAACTCTGAGAGTAACGTCCTCCTCATCCACGACATACATTGCAACACACACTGCAACACACACGGCAACACACACGGCAACACACAAACATCTGAAGAGCCACCTCTTCCTCATCAGCTACTCATACTGCAACACACACTGCTGCACACACTGCAACACACATGCAACTCACAGTGCAACACACACTGCAACACACACACCTGAAGAGCCACTGCTCCTTGTCAGCAACACACACTGCAACACACACTGCAACACGCACTTCAACACACGCTGCATCACACACATATCTGAAGAGCCACGTTCTCCTCATCAACAACACACACTGCAACGCACACTATAACACACACTGCACCACGCACCACAACCCACACTGCAACCAACACACCTGCAATGCCACATCCTCCTCATCAGCAACACACATTGCAATACGCACTGTAACACGCACTGCAACACGCACTACAAACAACACACAACTGCAACACACACACCTGAAGAGCCATATTCTCCTCATCAGCAACACACACTGCAATGCACACTGCAATGCACACTGCAACACACACACACCTGAAGAGCGACATCCTGCTCATCAGCAACAATCGTGCGACTCAGCGCGAGCAACAGTAACCCACTGAAAAACCACATGCACGCCGCAATACTGAAGGCCATCCTCCGCCCGAAGTTGATAATCAGAATACCCACAAGCGGCGGACCCAGCCCCTTGCCAATATCATCCGAGAGCGAGAACAGCGCCATGGCGCTGCCGACAAAAAAAAAATCACAAAAGTCAGCCCTACAGTGGTTGTCAATGTCTACTGTGTATGCGTAGCTCATACGTGTGACAAGACTCGGACAGAGGTGTGTCATCCTTCGCAAAGGACACCTCTGTCCTTCTGTTGTATGGAGCATTTAGTAGCGAGAGCTATGTGGTGGCTACGATTAGTAGGCTCCTTAAACCGATCGGTCTCTTTTGCAATAGAGCCCTATAAAAAAGACGATATTCTGCAAAAGAGACCTATGATTTGAAGGAGCCTACTGATCGTAGCCACCCCATACTAGCGAGGGAGAGCAGAGACCTGGCATACATTCTCAAAAGTCAACTCAATGCAGAAATCCGCAAAAAATGTAACAGTCAGCCACGCCGTGATTTTTCATTGTACATGTGGAACAGGGCGGCGAAGATGCAAAGGATGCCTTATAAGTTGCAGGTCTCTTTTCGCAAAAGAGCCACTAATTATAGGGCTCTTTTGCGGGATGACCTATCAAGATACGGCATCCTATGGGTAATCGCCACCCTGTCGCGAGAGCTAGAGCTATTTTTGCAGGTCTCTTTCCGCAAAAGAGCCACTAATTATAGGGCTCTTTTGCGAGAAATGACCTATCAAGATACGGTGATAGCCACCCTGTCGCGAGAGCTAGAGCTATGTTTTCAGAATCTTCGTTAGCACCATGGCGCTCTTCTGGCTCTCGCTGCTATAGGGTGGCTACGATTAGTAGGCTCCTTGCAATTACAGGTCTCTTTTGCAAAAGAGACCTATAAAAGAGACTATATTCTGCAAAAGAGACTTGTAATTTTAAGGAGCCTACCAATCGTAGCCACCCGATAGGTCTCGCTGCTACTAGCGAGAGCGCCATGCTTCTCTCGCCATGGCCAGTAGCAGCGAGAGCGCCATGCTTCTCTCGCCATGGCCACATTCACAATATAGCAAGAGAGACAAGAGCGTTATGGTGCGACTCTGCACTAGCTGTTATGCATGTATTCAAATCAGAAAGAGAGAGAGAGAGAGAGGAGAGAGAGAGAGGAGAGAGAGAGAGAGTTGTGTGTGTGTGTCTCTCTTTCTGATTTGAATACATGCATAACAGCGACGGCGCCATTGCCCAAGAAGCTTCTAGGAAGCGGGGTTTCGACCCCATGTACACCATTTTGTTTGATTTGTACTATTAGCTACGAACTAACGTGCAATTCTCATTTTCACCCATGTAAGTAAGCCGGGGTTGATATCCCCTTGTTTTCAGTAGACGGGTTCGACACCAGCTGGATTACAAGAAGCTTTGCGTGCGGATGGAGACAGCACCATGGTGCTGTCGCTATGATTTGGCACCATGGCGCTCTTGTCGCTCTCGCTATATCGCTGTATCGTGGGGTTTGATTGTACATTTAGTAGGAGAGAGAGAGAGTGAGTGATATATAGTGGGGTTTGATTGTACATTTAATAGGAGAGAGAGAGAGTGTGTGATATATAGTGGGGTTTGATTGTACATTTAGGAGCTTCTCGCTCTCACTATATCGCTATATCGTGCGTTTTGATTGTATATACACTGTACACGTATGTATGGACAACTAGTAACTTTATATATGGCGCTCTTCTCGCTCTCGCGATATCGCTATATCGTGGGTCTTGATTGTACATTTAGTATGGAGTGGCTACGATTAGTAGGCTCCTTAAAATTAAAGGTCTCTTTTGCAAAAGAGCCCTGTAAAAGAGACCATATTCTGCAAAAGAGACATATAATTTTAAGGAGCCTACTAGTCGTAGCCACCCTATTGGAGCGAAAGGTGCAATAGCGAGAGCGAGCAGAGTGCCATGGTGCTGACGAACATTCTTAAAAGACACTTCTGTCGTTCTTTTGTCTTGTACAAAACAATTATATTGTACCTGTAGAGGCGAGTCGACTCTTGAAAAGTTGTTCTGTATGCTGTGGGTGTCGGGGGTGTTGACATTGAGCAGCGCCGTGTCTCATTCATATGTGTGACGTGAATGACATATGAATGAGACACATATGAACGTGAATCATTCATACGCGTGACACAATATCACACATATGAATGAGTCATGTCACACATGTGAATGGGTCATGTCACACATGAATGAGTCATGTCACACATATGAAGGAGTCATGTCACACATATGAACGTGAACCATTCATAAGTGTGACACAACTTATTCACATGTGTGACATGACTCCTTCACATGAATGAGATTTTTTTCATCAAAAAAAATCAACACCCCAGACACCCGCGTGAAGTAGATGCCCATCTACTTCACGCGGGTGTCTGGGGTGTTGATGTTGACGGCAGCAATGTCTCTCATTCTCTCATTCATGTGCGACATTCACCCGCGTGAAGTAGATGCCCATCTACTTCACGCGGGTGTCTGGGGTGTTGATGTTGACGGCAGCAATGTCTCTCATTCTCTCATTCATGTGCGACATTACTCATTCATATGTGTGACATGGCTCTTGCACACGTGTGACATGACTCATGTATATGTGTGACATGACTCCTTCACACGTGTGACATGACTCATCTACCTGCCGCAGGTGTCGACGTTGAGAACAGCAATGTCTCTCTTTCATATGTGTGACACGGCTCTTTCATATGTGTGACGCAGCTATTTCATATGTGTGACACGGCTCACTCATATGTGTGACAAGACTCGTATATATGTGTGACATGCCTCCTTCACGTGCATGACATGTCTCATCTACCTGCCGCGGGTGTCGGGGGTGTTGACGTTGAGGAGCACTGCCTTGACGTTGGGACTGGCATACCCGCTAAATATGCCACCCAACACTGCTATGGGCACCAACGACCGGAAATCGAAGGGCAGGTTCAGCATTAACTGTTGTGTGTTTGTGTTTGTTTTCGTTTTTGTTTGTGTGTGTGTGTGTGTGACGTTGGGAATGGTATACCCGCTAAAGATAACACCCAACACTGCGATCGGCAACAGCGACCAGAAATCGAAGGGCAGGTTCAGCATTAATTGAAGTCTGTGTGTGATTGCGTGTGTGTGTGGTTGTGTGTGTGTGTGCGTGCGTGTGTGTGTGTGTGTGTGTGTGTGTGTGTGTGTGTGTGTGTGTGTGTGTGTGTGTGTGTGT
>Ga0105055_10011830_pt1 | contig 10713 bp, 7 predicted proteins | sample BON03_FD_78090 | JGI IMG/M metagenome (GOLD analysis project Ga0105055, IMG submission 78090) | Freshwater microbial communities from Lake Bonney liftoff mats and glacier meltwater in Antarctica - BON-03 | ecosystem: Environmental > Aquatic > Freshwater > Ice > Glacier meltwater | place: Lake... | reverse complement strand
TTTGCTTATAAATGGTGCCTACTGCGGGTGGCAAACCTTTTATACGGAACATTTTACTGCCCGCATTGCGCATTATTTTGGTACCATCTTCTTTTGTCTCTTCAACGGAAACAGTGATGTTGATTTCTTTACCAGATACGCCGGCAACATTAGCCATGTATTGGCCATTAGAACCAGATACACCCGGGCCAGAAACACGAATTTTAGCAGGATCTACTCCCGGTACACCAATTTCAATTGGGTTAGGAACGCCACGATAAAGCACGTTCATCTTTGAAGGAGAGATAACTACTGAAGGAGGAGCAACGGTGTAAGTGGTGGTGGGTATTGGATATTCCACAGAACCTTCTCCAATTTGCTTGATAATAATTTTACCACCCCAAGTTTTTTCTCCTACTCCGGTAGCGGGAAATGAAATTTTACCCTTTCCATCCACAATATTAGCAGCCGATAAAGTGTCGCCATTAATAACGATAATCGGATCTTGAGTGTCATCATAAGCCGCTAAAAATACATCGGCTTCGTATGTGCCACCTTGAGTAATATAATTGGTGTTAGACATTACCATCGCTTTAACGGTATTAAAACTAACCTCGCCTTCCCCAATTTTACTGCCCAAATGGCTAAGAACTTCAGACTCTGCATTTCTTACGCGCGCTTGGATGTCAGTTAAGAATGGAATAATCGCGCCCAAAGGATATTCTCCAAAAGTGGCATATTCCCAACTTACTTGTTTATCACCTTCCTTTTCATCGCCAGTGTTAAAAGCACCGTTTAAGCTAGACATGATGTTAGCATCATTATCGGCAATTTTAATAATTTCCTCTCTAAAATTATCTAATCTGATTTTTAACTCAGTAGCCTTTTTCGGGCCTTGTTCCGCCAGTAGATATGCAGCAGGTTGTGATTTAGCATCCAATGCTTTAGGAGCACCAGTCTCATCATCAAAGCCACCACTTTCCATCACTAAAGAATCTTTTAAATTGTGGATATAGCCAAATATTTGATCAGATATAACTTTTACTTCGTAAGCTTTATCTCTCCATTTAAGCGCTTTCTCGGGATTGTCTTCAGCGGCGTTATCAAATGTTTTGTATACATCGTCATTCTTCTTTTCAACAGTAACGATAGTTTGAGACAAACTATCTTCCAGTTTAGTAAGAGCCTTCAGTATATCTTTGGAAACGTTCAATGCCAGCATTGCGGTTAACACGAGATACATCATGTTAATCATTTTTTGCCGCGGCGATAGTTTTCCTCCAGCCATTCTTATTGTATATTTTTTGGTTTAACCTTTTGTTTAAGTAATTTTAGTTACTGCGATTCACATTCATTGCTGAAAGCATACCACCGTAAACTGAATTTAGCTGCGTCATATTGGTAACTAGGCTAGAAACTTCGGTTGATAATTTGTCAGAATCTTGAATGGAGGTATTTAATTTTTCCATTAAAGTGTTCTGAGTCTCCATGTGATTGGCAGAGCTTTCTAGCTGCACTGCATAAAGCGCATTTAGAGATTCCATATTTTTAGATGCAAGAGACAGCTGCTCGTTATATGCACCAGTAGCAGCGGCAGCTTCGCTTGTATCACTTAGTTTGTTGGCAGCATCACCGAAACGACGCAAACCATTACCAAGGCTATCAATTAGTTCACTATCAATTTTAGCTTCTTCAAGCATACGATCTAGTTCTTGGGTAGTGCTTAATTGACGATTATTAGAAGAGTTGTTGAATTCATCGTCGTCGTCGGTCATACCAGCAAGTTCAGGATAAACTAGGGTCCAATCAACTTCTTCACCGGGCTTTTCAAAAGCCGAGAAAAAGAAAATTACTGCCTCTGTAGTAAGTCCGATTACAAGCATGTAATCTGCACCAGGAAGGTGAAGGATTTTAAACATCGCTCCAAGAATTACAACGGCAGCACCCCAACCGTATAATTTAGCCATGAAATTCTTAAAACGCTTGCTGTTTACATCAATTAATGCCATGTGAAAAAATTAAAATTAAATTGCTTGTTTGTAAAATAAATTAAAAGTCTGCTAAATCACGCCCCATGAAGCTTTGCACAGTACGAAAACCAACGTAAGATTTCGCTGTATCGGCATATTCATAATCGCGGGTACTTACTTGCAGGTAGTAAGCCACATCTTTCCAGCTACCACCGCGGGTAACTTTACGCGTTAAAGTAGGTTCATCACCTTCTCTTGCATTGTATTCAAAGTTTGCACTAATGTCAGAAACGTAATAGTAACTAGCTGCATCAAAGGCAGTATTGGTCCATTCGGAAACATTACCAGACATATTGTATAAATCAAAGTCGTTGGGAGCATAAGCGGTTACTTTAACAGTATAAATACCACCATCTGCCGTTACGTTTCCTCTTAATGGTTTAAAGTTAGCTAAATAACATCCAGAGCTATTCATAGCGTAAGGTCCACCCCAAGGATAAGGGTTTAACTCTTGTCCACCTCTCGCAGCGTATTCCCATTCTGCTTCCGTTGGTAAACGGAATTCTTGCTCGGTAAAATAGCCACTGGCCTTCAAATAGTCATTGCGATATTTAGATCTCCAGTTGCAGAAAGCACGTGCTTGGTACCAACTAACACCCACCACAGGATATTCATCGTAAGCAGGGTGCCAGAAATATTTGTCGTGCATCGGATCATTATAGCTGTAGGTAAAGTCATGTATCCAACACAAGGTATCGGGATAAACATTAACTACGCCTCCCTCAAAGAAAGAGCTACGATCAGAAATTTCTTTTGAGTCTTTAACGTAATCGCGATAGGAGAAATATTCACCATCCTGGTCAGCATCGTTATGGTCAAACTGTACGCGATTAGATTTTTGCGCCGCTTTTTGCTTGTTAATCCAAAAGAAAGCATAGTTAAGCTGACGAGCATCAATCATTCTTCCTCCCATAAATTGTTCTTCAGGAGGTAAGTACATACTTTCCACTATCTCGGTATATTCTGCCGAAGGATAAGCCTCATTGCTCCATTCTAAAAATGGTTCCCAGTCTATATGACGTTGCATACTATCTGGGAAATTTAAAGAAACGTATTCTTGAAAGAAAGTAGGATCTTCTTGATTCGCGGCATCAATAAACTCATAACCTTCTACCAAACCATCTTCACCCAGGCGAAAACGAGTTATAGAATCGCGCACCCAACGTACAAATTGGCGGTACTCATTATTAGTTATTTCTGTTTGGTCCATCCAGAAGGAAGGAACCGAAACAGTTTTAGTCGGCGAAATTAAAGCGTAAGGCACATCTTGGTCTGCATTACCCATGTTATAAGACCCTTGTGGAATATAAACCATACCATAAGGCTGGGATGGATACCAATTAGGTCTATCGGCTACACCGACTAGCTCGCCGTAGTCATTACTGCTGCAGCTTGCAAAGAGCGCGGCTCCGAGGGTTAGTATTAGAATTCTTTTCATGTCGTTGACGTTGTATTCTGTTGATCAACAGCTCCCCAATATTAGGGCTGCTATATTACAAAAATCTTGGGTTTTTATAACTTCCTTTTTCTCTAGGTGGAATTTCTATTTTAAAGCAGTATTGAACCATTACTTCATGGCTGCCTCCGCCTTGTCCTGATAATGCCGAAGTGGCAACATCATAAGAGTATCCTAACCTAATATCTGGGCTAACTTGCCAGCCTAAAGTGGCGGCCACAGCATCCTGCAACCTGTATGTAACGCCACCCCAAAACTTATTATTATATACTCCCGTAAGATTCACATCAAATGTGGTGCTTCCCGAGGTCAATTTCACCAAAGTACTAGGCCTTAATTCCCAGTTAGTTGCAGGGATGGCCCAGTTGTAACCACCCATAACGTAATAGTGACGAGCATTTTTAAAGAAGGCTACATTTCCACCGGCCTGTGAGGTTACGTCTGCCGCAGACTCTATCACCCGCGTGCTAGAAATACCGCCCCAAAAATTTTGATTTTCGTAGTAAACCCCGAAAAGACCATCGACCTGAAAGCCATTTGCGTCGATTGCGGGAATAGCACCATCAATGGCACCAGGCAATGCATAATCTGATGGAATCCATAAGGCATCGCCTAAAGATTTATTTAAAAAGGAAACACCCACACCTAATCCGAGGGTTCCGTTAGCAAGCTTAAATTGATAGGCATACATTAAACGCGCACTCACGTTATTAAAAAACCCAATCTGATCGTTGACAATACTTACTCCAATTCCACCGCCAATTTTTTTAATGGGAATGTTGGCATTCACATTTTGAGTGGTCGGTGCGCCTTCAAATCCAACCCATTGGCTGCGATGTAGCGCGTTTAAACAGATCGCACCACCCGATCCAGCAACGGCTGGATTATAATAAATGCGGTTATACATAAACTGCGTAAACTGTACATCTTGCTGGGAATGAGCAAGAAAGGGCAATACAAATATGATGAGGAGTAAAGTTTTCTTCATCTAGGGGCTTGTCAAAAATTGTTAACAATGGGTTGTTGAGATCCCAAATATAAACGTTTGTAAATATATGCCTCAAGAAAATGTTAATTTTCCTTAAAAAATTGTTGGTAGCCACTGAATTTCAGACTGCTTTTTTCATTGCCTTCCACCAACGTTCGGGAATTTCATTTTTCATAGCTTCCTGATAGTCGCTATAACTGCACGGAATAAGAGTATGTCTTTCCGAACTAAGACTGGGGTTATCCTTTACTGGTACTTCAATCCACCATCTCCCCGAAAGGGGGCTTTTGTAAAAGACTAACTCGTATTCGCCTTCGTTAATAAGGACGATGAATTTTTGGTAGTCTTTTTTGCTAGCGAAAGGATAGTCGCCTTTGCGTTGGTTAAAGCCTTCTAAAAAATACCAAATCATTTGGGCCACTAAATGCGCGGTTCTCCCTTCTTTATCGGCAATAGCGTTGCATTCGTAAATGCCAAAGGAGCTAAGCTTATCGCTTATGCCGCTATAGCGGGCTAGGGCGCAGGCTTCTTCTCCCGAAAAACCATTGGGACTATGAAAGGTATTGCCGGGAGCATCACTTTGCCTAATGGCAGAAATATCGAAGGTTACCATATCGGCATCCCTTAAAATGGGTTCGCTTTCGCTGATGTTATTGCGCATCTTACCTAAACGATAGAGCTCAAAATACATGCGCTCCATTAAATCCACCTCTTCTTGATTTACAAAATAGGTTTGATAGCCAATATTGCTAAAGTTATAAAGGGTGTATGGCTTTTGTAGAACGATATGACTTAAGAAGCTGCGGTGATTTAGTTTTTCATTCTGCTTACCTAAATCGAATTGGGCATCGATACTTACCAAATTTACAGTTTGTTCTAACTGATCGTAGGCCCGAAAGTTACCGTAGCATATATCCTGGCTGCCGCCAATAATAATGGGTATTATTCGCCTTTTCAGAAGAATGGAGCAAATTTCTCGCACCGCCACCAGGGTGTCACTTACCTTTTCACCGGCGTACACATTCCCTAAGTCGCAGGCAGAAATGGACCAATTACCCCAATAAAGCGGGTAAAGGTATTTCCGCACTTGGTCGGGACTTTGGGCGGATCCGACATTATCGCTACCACGCTCTTCCAAAACGCCGATTAGGGCAATTTGTCTTCCCTCTAAATCGGGTAGGCCCTCAATTTCGCGATGAATGGCTATGTTTTGGCCCAGCACTTGGGCATTACTGCCTTGTATCGATTCTACAATACTATTGCCAACAGGGCTTAGGAAATCTTTCAACATCATTTTTTAGCTGCGGGTTTTTTACGCGCAGGTTTCTTGGCAGGCGCTTTTTTCTTCGCTTCTTCCATAATCGCTAAGCAATCTTCGCGACTAAGATCTTCGGGCTTTTCAATGTCTTTGGGAAGCTTATAGTTTCTTCTACCCGACTTTAAATAAGGACCATATCTACCGTTAAGGATTTCAATAACCGGCTTATCCTCGTCTAAAACCTTGATATATTTATGTTTATCTGCTTCTAATTTAACTTCCATAATTTCTATGGCGCGGGCAAGTTCAATGGTCATTGGATCATCACCATCTTCTTCTTTCATAGAAGCAAAAGTGGTTTTATAGCGCACGTATGGGCCAAAACGGCCAATATTGGCTTCAATTTTTTCGCCCTCATATTCACCTAAGGTGCGTGGTAATTTAAAAAGCTCTAAGGCCTCTTCGAGAGTAATGGAATCTATGCTTTGACCTTTGCGTAAACTGGCGAAGCGAGGTTTTTCCTCATCTTCGGTAATACCAATCTGAATCATGGGGCCGTAGCGACCGATGCGAGCAATAATGGGTTTGCCACTTTTAGGGTCATCACCTAAGGCTCTTTCTCCCGTGGCGCGCTCAGAGTTTTCTTCCACTTCTTTTAAATGGGGATGAAATTCGCTGTAAAAGCGTCCCAGCATTTCCGTCCACTCTTCATTTCCTTGCGCAATTTGATCAAACTGCTCTTCTACGGAAGCGGTAAAGTTGAAGTCTAAAATATCATTAAAATGCTCGGTTAAGAAGCCGTTTACTACCACGCCAATGTCGGTGGGGATTAATTTATTTTTATCGGCACCGGTGGTCTCGCTTAACTTTTCTTCTTGTAAACCATTTTCTGCAAGAATCAATTGTAGGTATTTGCGTTTAGTGCCGGTGAGTTCTGATTTCTCAACGTATTCGCGTTTCACAATGGTGCTAATAGTGGGGGCGTAAGTAGAGGGACGGCCAATGCCAAGTTCTTCTAGTTTCTTTACTAAAGCGGCTTCGGTAAAACGAGCGGGATGTTTGGTAAAACGCTGTGTGGCGGTAATATTATTGCGACCAAGACTTTCGCCTTTTTTGCAAGCGGGTAGCATAGATGAGTCTTCTTCTGAATCTTCATCGTCATTACCTTCTAGGTAAACCTTTAAAAATCCCTCGAATTTAATTACTTCGCCACGCGCTACAAATTCATGTTGCTCGGTGGGTGTTTCAATCCGGAAAACGGTACGTTCTAGCTCGGCGTCGCTCATTTGTGAAGCAAGGGTGCGCTTCCAAATTAAATCGTACAATCGCTTTTGCTGATCGGTAGTACCTGCTTTATGTCGGCCCATATTGGTAGGACGTATGGCCTCATGCGCTTCTTGTGCGCCTTTACTTTTGGTGCTAAACTTGCGCGTTTTCGCGTACTCGGCTCCGTAGCTACTGGTTATTTCTGCGGATGCTTCACTAAGCGCATCTTCCGAAAGGTTTAGTGAATCGGTACGCATATAGGTTATTAAACCTGCTTCGTAAAGCTTTTGTGCTACCGACATTGTTTGGCTTACTCCAAAATATAATTTTCTCGCTGCCTCTTGCTGCAAGGTGGAAGTGGTGAAAGGTGCCGCTGGTGATTTCTTTGCGGGTTTGGTTTCCAGCGAGGCAATATTAAATGCGTGACTTTCGCAGCCTTTTAAAAAGACGCGCGCTTCTTCCTCAGTTTTAAAACGCTTATTAAGTTCAGCCTTAAAAGTTTTCCCTTTGGTATTGCTAAATTCTGCGACTACTTTAAAATAAGCCTCCGCTTGGAAATTGCGAATTTCCATTTCGCGCTCTACAATTAGGCGCACCGCTACCGATTGTACCCTTCCGGCAGATAAGCCCGCCTTAACTTTTTTCCACAGTATCGGCGAAAGTTCGAAGCCCACCAAACGGTCTAAAATTCTGCGCGCCTGCTGAGCATTTACCAAATTGGTATTAATTCTGCGGGGATTAGAAATGGCGCGGTCGATCGCTTTTTTCGTGATTTCTGAAAAAGTAATGCGATTGGTTTTGGTAGGAACTAACTCTAAAGCTTCGTAAAGGTGCCAAGCGATGGCTTCTCCTTCACGATCCTCATCCGAAGCTAACCAAACCATTTCGGCGTCTTTGCTTAATTTCTTTAATTTTTTAACAACTTCCTTCTTATCGCTGCTTACGGCGTAGTTTGGAGCAAAGTTGTTGGCGATGTCTACGCCCATATCTTTTTGAACGAGATCGCGTATATGACCAAAGCTTGATTCTACTTGGAAGTCCTTTCCCAGTATCTTTTCAATGGTTTTTGCTTTGGCGGGTGACTCTACAATCACTAAATTTTTAGGCATGCCTGAGGGTTTAATTGCGGTGTAATCTGGGCACAAATTAAATCAATACTTTTTTGAAATGCTTTATCTTCTCATTTTCAATGCATTCTTATTCTCTGTCAAACTGGCATAATGCACTCTATTTTGTACCTTTGGGCTCCTTTAAAACAAAAGAATGAAAGAAGCTGCCCTAGAAGGTAAAACCATGGACGAGAGTATTCAAGGCACCGCCTTGGTGCGTGAGGGAGAGCGTGGCTCAAAGAAATTATACCTGGAAAGTTACGGCTGTCAAATGAATTTTTCAGACAGTGAAATAGTTGCATCTATTTTAGAAAAAGATGGTTTTAGCACCACTCGGAATGTCGAAGAAGCGGATTTAGTGCTCATAAACACCTGCTCAATTAGAGATAAAGCGGAGCAAACGGTGCGAAAACGTCTCAGTAATTTAAACCAACTGAAGCGAGCGCGACCGGAAATGAAAATTGGCGTTTTAGGTTGTATGGCCGAGCGCCTTAAAGAAAAGTTTTTAGACGAAGAAAAATTGGTTGACTTAGTAGTGGGCCCAGATGCCTATCGCGATTTGCCTAATCTTTTAAAAAAGGTTGAAGGGGGTAAAAAGGCGGTTAACGTTATTTTATCCAAAGAGGAGACTTATGGTGACCTTAGTCCGGTGCGTATCGATAGCAACGGGGTTTCGGCTTTTGTATCTATTACCCGCGGTTGTGATAATATGTGCACCTTTTGTGTAGTGCCTTTTACGCGCGGTAGAGAACGTAGTCGTAATCCGGAAACTATTTTAACGGAAGCAAAAGATTTGGAAGCGCGCGGTTATAAGGAGATTACACTTTTAGGCCAAAACGTAGATAGTTATCTATGGTACGGCGGCGGTTTAAAGAAAGATTTTGAAAAAGCCAGTGAAATTGCGCAGGCCGCGGCCGTAGATTTCGCCAAATTATTAGCCAAGGTTGCCGAAGCGGTGCCACAGATGCGTATTCGTTTTAGCACCAGTAATCCACAAGATATGGCGGATAGCGTTTTGCATACCATAGCGAAGTACCCAAATATTTGCAATTATATTCACTTACCGGTTCAATCGGGTAGCAGCCGAATATTAAAAGCAATGAACCGGGGACATAACCGGGAAGAGTATTTGGCCTTAATTGAGCGTATCCGCAAGATTATTCCCGAATGTGGCATTAGTCACGATATGATTGCGGGTTTCCCCACAGAAACGGAAGAAGACCATGCAGAGACCCTTAGCTTGATGGACGTGGTTAATTACGATTACGGTTATTTGTATTACTATTCTGAGCGGCCTAACACTTTTGCCGAGCGTAAAATGGAAGACGACGTTCCTTTGGAGGTTAAAAAACGTCGCTTAAATAATATTATCGTAAAGCAAAGGTCGCATAGCCTAGTGCGCAATAAATTGCATGTGGGCAAGCAACAGGAAATTCTTATTGAGGGTGATTCTAAAAAGAGCGACCAAGATTGGAAAGGAAGAAATGACCAAAATGCCATGGTGGTTTTTGCGAAAACAGGAAACGAAAAAAAAGGCGACTTCGTTAAGGTATTGATTAAAGATTGCAACACGGCAACCCTCTTTGGAGAAATTGTAAGTAAAAATTAATGAGACTAACTCTTAGTGTTTTATGCATTAGCTTTTTAAGTTTTAACCTTTCGGCGCAGGAGTTAGTTGATGGTCGCTGGGTAGACAATAGCTTGCAGTTTAAAGTTTTAGAGCAACTGGTTATCAGTAAAGGAGAAATTTATATCTGCCTGAGCGATAGCAGCGGCGAAGTTTGTATTGAGAACTTAGTATCAGGCTTTGAACTAAAGGTTTATGATGCTAAGGATAAGTTACTTTGGGAGGGAATTGCCAGCGGAAGGCGTAAAGGAGTTAAATTGCCGCAGGCTTTCCCCCAGGCGCGATACTTCACTTTAAAGGCCTTTAAGCCTTGGGTGGTAAATAAAAGCACGGGCAATAAGATCCATCAGGCGAAAGCCTTACAATTAAAATACACTTTACCTTGAATAGTCTTACAGAAATAAAACAGCGTTTTGGGATTATCGGTAATTCTCCGGGCTTAGAAAGGGCTTTAAATAAAGCATTGCAAGTTTCGGGTACCGATATCTCCGTTTTGGTTTCGGGTGAAAGCGGGGTGGGAAAAGAATCTATTCCCCGTATTATTCACTCGCAAAGTCATCGTAAACACAATAAATATATTGCCGTTAACTGCGGCGCTATTCCCGAAGGCACTATAGATAGTGAGCTGTTTGGGCATGAAAAAGGCTCGTTTACCGGCGCTACGGCTGCCCGTAAAGGCTATTTTGAGGAGGCCGATGGTGGCACTATCTTTTTGGATGAGGTAGGGGAACTGCCTCTTTCTACGCAAGTACGCCTTTTGCGGGTGCTGGAAACAGGAGAGTTTATTAAAGTGGGTAGCTCGCAACTTCTTAAAACGAATGTGCGCATTGTAGCGGCTTCTAACGTAGAGTTGATGACGGCTATTCAGAAAGGAAGATTTCGCGAGGATCTATACTATCGCTTAAATACGGTAGAAATTCACCTGCCGGCTTTGCGGGAGCGTAAGGAAGATATTCATTTGATTTTCCGGAAATTTTCGGCCGATTTTGCCGATAAATAC
>Ga0105055_10011829_pt1 | contig 10714 bp, 8 predicted proteins | sample BON03_FD_78090 | JGI IMG/M metagenome (GOLD analysis project Ga0105055, IMG submission 78090) | Freshwater microbial communities from Lake Bonney liftoff mats and glacier meltwater in Antarctica - BON-03 | ecosystem: Environmental > Aquatic > Freshwater > Ice > Glacier meltwater | place: Lake... | reverse complement strand
CAACTAGTAATTTGTCAAAGTCTGAGGTATAATTGCCAGCGGTTTCTTGTTTATCTGTTGACTGTCGTGTCAGAGGGCTAATTTTCAAAAAATGACACCTTCAATCCCTCAATGCCTCAACTTGCCACAAGTGACAAGTGCTTCGTCACATTGACCGGAGCGCTCAATCTTCTCCTGGGAGTCGCCCCTGCGGGACCTGCTGGCACAAGCAAGACAGAGTCTGTGTCTCTGCAAAGCTCTTGCATATCCAGTCGTGGTTTTCAACTGCTCGGATGGTCTTGATTATAAGATGATGAAGAAATTCTTCTCTGGACTTGCACAGGCTGGAGTGTGGGCCTGCTTCGACGAATTCAACCATATTGACGTTGAGGTCTTGTCTGTCATTGCGCAGAAAATCATGACGATTTGTGACACCCTCAAACAGAACAAAGATTGCTTTGACTTCTTTGGTAAGGAAATCAGACTCAACAGAAACTATGGCTGCTTTATTACGATGAATCCTGGATATGCTGGCCGAACTGAGCTCCCGGACAATTTGAAGGCTCTATTTCGGCCTATGGCAATGATGGTTCCTGACTATGGACTAATTGCTGAAATCATGTTGTTTTCCGAAGGGTTTGGAGATTCCCTGTCGCTTTCGAGAAAACAGACGGCGATGTACCGTCTGGCTAGTGAACAGGTGTCGGCGCAGGACCATTATGACTTTGGAATGCGTGCTGTGAAATCAGTATTGGTCATGGCGGGTAGACTCAAACGTGCGGACCCGAACATGGTGGAAGATATCACGCTGATCCGCGCCTTGCGTGACAGCAACATTCCCAAATTCTTGGCGCAGGATGTGCCACTGTTCGAAGCGATCCTGAAAGATCTATTTCCGGGCGTGTTTGTGCCGGCCATCGACTACGGCTCACTGAAAAAATACATGGAAGAACAGCTTTTGGCGCAGCAGCTGCAGGTTGTGGATGATTTTGTAGGCAAGATTATCCAGTTGCACGAGACAATGGTGGTGAGGCACGGCATCATGTTGGTCGGCGTGACGGCAGTTGGGAAAACGACGTGCGCCACCACCTTAGCGCGCACCTTCACGAAAATGCACGAGGATGGGTTGACTGAGTCGTTCGTGGAAAAAGTCGATCGCTTTACGCTCAACCCCAAGTCGATCACGATGGGTGAGTTGTATGGCGAATTTAATCTCATGACGCTGGAGTGGACTGACGGCATTATCAGCACGATTGTTCGCGAAGCGTGTAATTCTGTCGCAGAAGGGGACATGGCCAAAAAGTGGGTGTGTTGTGATGGTCCTGTCGATGCAATCTGGATCGAATCCATGAACACAGTGTTAGACGATAACAAAACCCTGTGCCTAAACAACGGTGAGCGTATCAAATTGCCAGCCACCATGTCCATGCAGTTCGAGGTCAACGATCTTTCTGTTGCCTCGCCCGCCACTGTGAGCAGATGCGGCATGGTCTATCTGGAGCCGATCTATCTTGGTTGGCGTCCTCAGGCCCAGTCATGGGCGCAGAACTCAATGGAGCTACGCTTTGAGGGCAGTGCCACAAAGCTCATGGAATTCTTCGACAAGGTCGTGGACGAGACCTTAAACTTTCTGCGCAAGGAATGCCGCGAAAACATCGTGTCGGTTGACATCAATCTTACCACGAGTTTCTGCAATCTGCTTGACACGTTTCTGAGCGAGAAGTACGGCGTCACAGCCGAAAACTTCGATCTCATGCTGGCGCAGTTTTTCACCTTTTGCTATATCTGGGTGTTTGGCGGCAATCTTCACGACTCGTCGATGCAGAAGTTCGACGACTTCGCGCGCAATTTGGTGGCGGAGTCGTTGGATGCCAGGTATATCTCCTTCTCTCTCTGTCTATCTCTCTGTCTCTGTCCTTGTGTATGTTTTTCGCTCAGTCTCTCTCTGTGTTTTATTCTCTCCCTCTCTCGCCCTCTCTCTCTCTCTCTCTCTCGTTCGCTCTTATTCTCTCTGCTGGGGCGGCATGTCTCAGACCGAGCGAGCGTCTGGCGTGTGCCACATATTCTATATATGGATGCAATTGACTCTATATGTGGTTACAACTGACTCTATGTATGGATTTCTAGTCTTCCCGCAACTTTGAGCATCTGGGACTGGAAGGTCGACGAGAACACTGGATCGTGGATCAAGTGGAAGGTGCCGTCGTTTGACTTCATCAAAAACGTGCCATTTTTCAACCTGGTGGTGCCCACTGTTGACTCGACCCGCCTAAAGTACATTCTGAAGGCCGACGTTGAAGCGGGCTTCCACGTGCTTGTAGGCGGAAATTCGGGCGTCGGCAAAACACTCACGATCATGGATTACTTGGATCACACGGGGGAGGACTACGTCTTTCAGGCCAAGTCGTTTTCGGCGCAGACTTCGGCGCGCGCGCTGCAGGGTTTTTTTGAAGAGAAACTCGAGAAGATTCGCAAGAATCTGCTGGGTCCCCCCTCGGGCAAAACTTTCTTGTTTTTTGTCGACGACTTGAACATGCCGATGACTGAGACGTATGGTGCGCAGCCTCCTATCGAGCTTCTGCGACAAATCATAAACCAAAAAGATGACCGCAACGGTGGCTTTTACGATTTGAAAAAAATTGGCCTCTTCAAGCGCGTTCAAAAGACGCAATTCATAGCGGCGAATGCCCCCCCAGGTGGCGGGAGATCAGTGGTGACCGCGCGTTTGCTCCGGCATTTCCATTTGATTAATGTGCCCGACTTGAACAAGGAGACGATGATGAAAATCTTCGCCTCGATCTTGGAAGGCTTTCTCGTGGATTTCCCGCCAGATTTTCAGGCGCTCGCGAATCCTCTTGTGAATGGCACTCTCACGGTATATCAGGACATTCAAAAGGCGCTGCTGCCCACGCCTTCAAAGTCACACTACACCTTCAATCTGCGTGATCTCGCGAAAGTAATTCAGGGCCTTCTCATGGTCGAACCTAAACATGTGCCTGGTAGAATTTCTCAAAAGTCTGCTTGCTACTGAATTTACTATATAGAACACCTACAGAGCTGACATGTGAGAATATTTGGCAGACTCCAAGAGTCTCTTGCGACTATGGACACACGAATGCTCCAAGGTGTTCCGTGACCGGCTCATCGACGAGATTGACAGGAATTGGTACGACCACAAAATCATCGAGGTGCTGGAAAACGACTTCGGAAAAGCGTGGACGGCTGACATGTTTGTCGACGTGGTTTGGGGCGACTTTTTGCAGGGGCCGGGGGGGTCATACGTTGAGGTGACTGGCATGCAATTCACAGCGACACTGTTTCTCTATATATGGCTGCAACTGACTATATATATGGCTGTAAATGACTTTACATATGGACTGAATCTGTATGGCTGCAACAGGCGACTGACATGCAATTCACAGCGAATTTTTTCCTTTATAGATCTCTGCAACTGACTCTGTATATGGCTGCAAATGAATCTACACATTGTTGTGACTGAATCTATATATGGCTGCAACAGACTCTATATATGGCTGCAACAGACTCTATATATGGCTGCAACAGACTCTATATATGGCTGCAAATGACTCTACATATTGCTGTGACTGAATCTACATGGCTGCAACAGGTGACTGACATGCAAGTCGCAGACGCGAAACTATGCGAGTTCGCAGAAGACTACACTCTAAACCTCAACAAACCCATGGACCTGGTGTTTTTCAAGGACGCCATTCAGCACGTAGGCCGTATTGCGCGTCTGCTACGCCAGCCTCGCGGCAACGCGCTGCTTGCAGGAGTGGGAGGAAGTGGGCGTCAAAGTCTAACGAGATTGGCATCCTTCATTGGTAGAAATTCGCAAATGTCAGCTCGCTACTGAACTTACTTCATAGAGTACCTATAGAGCTGACTTTTGAGAATTTTAATCAGCCGATATGAAGTGCTTCCAAATCGAGCTCACGCGCGGGTACAGCATGAATGAGTTCCATGAGGATCTCAAACGGCTGCTCATGCAAGCGGGCGGCGAGGGCAAACCCACCGTCTTTCTCTTTACAGACACGCAGATTATCAACGAAAGCTTCCTCGAGGACATCAACAACATACTCAACGCCGGAGAGGTCCCCGATCTGTTTCTGCCCGAGGAGATAGCAAAGATAGTTGACATGGTCCGTGCACGTGCCAAGGCGGCGGGCAAAATGGAGACAAAAGACGCGCTCTTTGCGTTTTTTGTGCAGCAGTGCCGCGAGAATCTGCACTGCGTATTGGCATTCAGTCCCGTCGGCGATTCGTTTCGCAACAGGCTGCGCATGTTTCCGTCGCTCGTCAACTGCTGCACGATCGACTGGTTCTTGCCGTGGCCTTCCGACGCCCTCATTTCCGTCGCGCGGCAATTTCTCGCCAAGGTGGATTTGGGAAGTGAGAGTTTGGTGGCGGCAGTGTGCAACGTGTGCATGTCGATCCACCGTAATGTCGCCAAAGGCGCCGGGAAATTTCTGGATGAGTTGAGACGGCACACGTACGTGACACCAACCTCATATTTGGAGCTTATTAATATGTATACTGCAATGCTTTCCACGGAGCGCAACAGCAACCAAGACAAAGTGGATCGCTATCAGAACGGCTGCGACAAATTGGTGTCTACAAACGCCATGGTCGAAAAACTCCAACAGGAGATCGTGAAACTGCAGCCTGTTCTCGTAGTGACAGGAAAAGAGACGGCGGAGCTCATCGAGGTGGTTACAAAGGATAAGGCATCAGCCTCTATCGTGCAAGAAAACGTGGAAACTGAAGCTGCCAAGGTCAAAGTGGCAACGGAAGAGGCTTCCGAAATCGCAACCGATGCGCAGAAGGATTTGGATGAGGCTCTTCCGGCATTTGATTCGGCTGTGAAAGCGCTCAAGTCGCTCAACAAAGGTGATATCACAGAGATTAAAAACTTTGCGAATCCTCCTGAGCTTGTCAAGACTGTGATGGAGGCCGTGTGTATTCTGAAAGGATCGAAGCCAACGTGGGATGATTCAAAGAAACTGTTGAACGATTCGAATTTTCTCGGCGGCCTTGAGACCTATGACAAGGACAACATTTCTGACAAAATTCTGAAGGGGCTCGCCAAATACATTGCCAACCCAGATTTTGTGCCGGAGAAAGTAGAAAAAGTCTCCAAAGCCGCAAAATCCTTGTGCATGTGGTGCCGCGCGATGGATGTTTATGCGCGCGTGGCCAAAAACGTGGAGCCAAAAAAGAAGAAATTAAAAGAGGCGCAGGATTCTGTTGCTGCGATGACTACGTTGCTTGCTGGCAAACAAGCGGAGCTGAAGGAGGTGTTGGATCGAGTTAAGGCACTCGAGGATAAACTCGCCACCACCTTGGCACAACGCGACGATCTGCAACATCAAAGCGACCAGTGCAACAGCCGCCTCATCCGTGCCACTGAGTTGACGGGCGGTCTTGCAAACGAGCAGGTGCGGTGGTTGGACGAGCTGAAGCAGTTGAATCAGGACAAGATTGATCTGACTGGCAACATTCTACTGGCGGCCGGGAGCATTGCGTATGCAGGCCCATTTACCTCAACGTTTCGCCAGGAGATGCTTGATGAGTGGGTGCGCACGTGCGCTGAATATGACATTCCTGCGGATAAGGCCTTCAGTCTTGAGCGCGTGCTTGGAGATCCGCCAGAGATTCGCGAGTGGAACATTCAAGGATTGCCCGCCGATCCGCTATCCGTGGAAAACGCAATTATTGTGACGAGGGGACGGCGCTGGCCGTTAATGATTGATCCTCAAACTCAAGCCAACCGCTGGATTCGCGCGAAAGAAAAGGCGAACCGTGTGCAGGTGATCAAATTAACAGAATCTACCTACCTGCGCACCTTGGAAAACTGCATTCGCGTGGGCAACCCCGTCCTCCTCGAAAATGTAGAAGAGTCACTCGACCCTGCGCTGGAGCCTGTGTTGGGAAGACAAGTGTTTAAACAGAGCGGCCGTCTGCTCATCCGGCTCGGCGATACAGATGTGGATTATAGTCCTGAGTTCCGTTTTTATATCACGACTAAACTGCCAAATCCGCACTACCCTCCTGAAGTGTGCGTCAAAGTGACTGTTGTCAATTTTACGGTCACGCCTAAGGGACTCGAGGATCAGCTGCTCGTGCAGGTTGTGGCACATGAGCGCCCTGAGTTGGAGGAAGAGAAAAATCTGCTTGTGGTGCAAATCGCGAGCGGGCAGAAGCAGCTCAAGGATTTGGAGGACAAGATTCTGTACATGCTCGCGAATTCGGAGGGCAACATATTGGACGACGCTGAGCTTATCACGACGTTGAAGGCCTCGAAAGTCACAAGCACTGAAGTCAATCAGCAAGTCACGCAGGCAATGGATACCAAAATCAAAATCGATGTCGCGTGTGAGGGGTATCGCCCCGTCGCCAAGCGCGGCGCGCTCTTGTACTTTGTCGTTGCGGATCTGTCGGCGATCGATCCGATGTATCAGTATTCGCTGCAGTTTTTTGTGACGTTATTCAAAAGTTCCATGGACAAGGCAACTGCGTCAAATGATGTGCCTGAACGTGTGATGCTCATGATCCAGGTGATTACACAAGACGTCTATACCCAAGTGTGCCGCGGCTTATTCGAAAAAGACAAGAAGCTCTTTTCGTTTCTAATTGCCGTCCAGATCATGCGACTTGAACTACACTCTATTTCAAACGCCGAGTGGGCCTTTTTCTTGTCGAAAGGGGGTTTTGTGGACGAAGCCGTACTCCCGCCAAATCCAGCTGAAGACATTCTCTCAAATGTAGTACTGGGGGCGTTAGTTAACTTGCAGGCGTTGCCGGGTTTTGATGGGTTTCTCAATTCCTTCTCCCTTGATCCTCATGTCTGGAAAACCTGGTATATGAGCGACAACCCGCAAGATCTGCCATTGCCGTTGGAATGGCAAAAAAATCTGAGCGCCTTTCAAAACCTCCTAGTCCTCCGAGCTATGCGTGACGAAAAGATCGTGTCAGCACTGACACTCTTCATCCTGAACAACATCGGCAAGCACTACATCGACGTGCCACCTTTTGACCTAGCGTCATCATTTAAAGACTCCGCGCCCTTAACACCCATTATTTTCGTGCTGTCTACGGGAGCCGACCCCACGTTGTACCTTCAAAACTTGGCGCGAGATATGGGAGTGTTTGAACGCCTGAGAATGATTTCTCTTGGGCAAGGGCAGGGACCTATTGCTGAGGCGTTGATTGCTGCAGGACGCGATGGAGGGGATTGGGTGTGTCTCCAGAACTGCCACCTCGCAAGTTCGTGGATGCCGTCCCTCGAAATGCTCCTGGAGTCGCATCAGACGATGAAATTAAATGATGATTTTCGGTTGTGGCTATCGAGCATGCCTTCCAAAATCTTTCCAGCCAGTATCCTGCAGTCGGGAATCAAGTTGACTAACGAGCCACCCAAGGGACTGCGCGCGAACTTAAAGCGCACCTATGAAGACTTGACAGAAGAAGAAATCATGTATTTTGATGAGGGTGGCGCTAGCGGAGGAGCAGATGGAGCGGGCAATAAAGTGAAGGCAAGAGCGTGGAAAAAGTTGCTGTTCGGCCTTACTTTCTTCCACGCAGTCATCCAGGAACGTCGCAAATACGGGGCGATCGGATGGAATATTCGTTACGAATGGAATCAGTCTGACATTTTGACGGCCATGGCCAATTTGCGCATGTATATCGAGGAGCAAGACGACGTGCCGTATGAAACGCTGCGTTATATCATGGGGGATGTCAACTACGGCGGGCGTGTGACTGATTATATGGACCAACGCACAGTTGCGGCATTGCTGGGCACCTATATCTGTGCGGAGGCAGTTCAAGACCACGACTACCGTTACACTGCTGATGGGCTGTACTACGCCCCCCCCGACGAGGACATGACAGGGATCCGTGAATACATTGACAAACTGCCGTTGTCAGATAAGCCCGAGGTGTTTGGCTTACATCGAAATGCAGCGGTGGCGTTCGACAATTCAGAAACCAAATATCTCATCGATACTATCATCTCCATTCAGCCACGCAGCGGTGGCTCGGGCACAGGCAAGTGGCTCTTTCCACCACTCACTCACGAACTCACTCATGAACTCACATATACTCACTCGCGAACCCACCACGAACTCACACACGAACTCATTGACGAACTCACAAACTCACTCACAAACTCATCACAAAGTCACTCACAAACGCATCACTGACTAACTCATTCACAGACACGGCACAGGCAAGTGGCGGTTTTACAACTCTTTTACAACGCTGCCACTACTCACTCACGAACTAACAGTCCCACTCATGCACGAAGCTGCTCAAGAAATCGCACACGAACTCAATCACGAACTCGTCACTGATCAACTCACGCACAAACACGGCACAAGAAAGTGGTGCTTTCACAACTGCGCTGTTACAATCCACTCACAAACTAACGAACCCACGACCTCACGCACGAACCTACTCAAAAAATCGCTCACGAACTCGCTCACGTACTCTCGTTTGGGCACAAGCGGCCTATCTCTCAACCCAATCACTAACTGACTCACGAAACCACAAACTTACCCACGAACCGCGCAGCGGCGCTCAGGCACTGGCACAGCGGCACTCGAAGGGCTTATGCACGAACTCACCACAAACTCACTCACGACCCGTGCAGCGGTGCTCGAGCAATGGCGAGTGGCTGATTCACAAACTCACTCGCTCACCCACTACGAACTCAAGCACAAACTCACTCCGAACTGACTCACGAACTCTGCATCGACTGACCCACTCACGAACTCGGCACACAGGCAAGTCGGCAGACGGGATCACAGGCGTACCCACTGACACCTCATTCACGAATTCACTCACAAACCTACAACATCCCTCTTCACTGATTGTCTCACTCACAAATTCAGAACACAGGCAAGTCAACAAACGAAATTGCAGTTCCAAAACTCATTTTTACAAACTGATTTTTACGAACTCACAAACTCATTCACCAACGAACTCTTCACTGATTGTCTCACTCACAAACTTTGAACAGGCAAGTCGACAAACGAGATCGCAGTTCAAAACTTATTTTGACGAACTGAAAAATTCACTCACCCACGAATTCATCACTGACTCACGAACTCGGCACGCAGGCCAGACGAGATCGCAGTCATTCCACACCTCATTCACTCATTCACCCACGAACTCTGCACTGAACATTTCACTCACGAACTCGGCGCACAGACATATCGGCAGACGAAATCGCAGTCCAAACTTATTTACGAACTCACAAACTCACTCATAAATTCACCCACGAACTCTTCACTGACAATCTCACCCACAAACTCGACAAACAGGCAAGTCGGCAGACGAGATTGCAGGCGAGATCGCAAACGATCTGGCGGGTAGAATTTCTCAAAAGTCAGTCTTCTACTGAATTTACTATGTAAAATGACGATGGAGCTGACTCTTGAGAATTTGTATATATAGAGAGCTGACTCTTCGAAATATATATGAGAATATATACATATATATATATATATATATGTATTTGTATATGTATGTGTATACATATCTATATATACATAAATGTATATATACATATCTATATATATATATATGTACATGACTGTATATAAGTATGTATAACTATTTGTATATTTATATATAACCATATTTATGTATACATAAGTGTGCATATACATATATATATATATATGAATACATATATATATGTGCATACATATATATATGTATACACATATACACATGTATACATATATATGTACATAAATGTTCATATATATATATACATATATACACACGCGCACGCACACGCGCACGCACACACACACATACACACAGCCAAGACATCTGAACCGCTGACAGAAGATCACGCGGCCCACAATTTCTCAAAAGTCAGCTCTGTGATGATTTTACGCAGTAAATCGACGAGCGAGCTGACATTTGAGAAATTCCACCAGCCAAGAAACCAGGACTCATGATGAAAAACCAAAATTCTCAAAAGTCAGCTTTATGGTTATTTAATGGAGTGTATTCAGTACCAAACTGACTTTTGAGAAATTTCACCAGCCAAGACTCCCGGACTGCTGACAGAGGAGGATGCGGCGTTGGTCACTTTTCAAAAAGGTAGAAATATATGTATATACATACATGTGTGTATATATATATACGTATACATATATGTATGTATACATATGTATATATGTATATGTATGTATATGTACATATACATATATATATATGTATATATATATATGTATGTGCGTGTGTGTGTGTGTGTGTGTGTGTACATGCGACGTGACGTTGGACATGTTTCAAAAAGGTAGAAATAAATGTATATACATACATGTGTGTGTATATATATACGTATATATACGTATACATAAATGTATGTATGCATGTGTATATATGTGTATGTATGTATGTATATATATATGTATAAATATCTATGTATAAATGTATATATATATGTGCGTGTGTGAGTGTCTGTGTGTGCGTGTGTGTGTACGATGTTGGTCACGTTTCCAATAGGTAGAAATATATGTATATACATACATGTGTGAATATATGTATACGTATACATATTTGTATGTATATGTAAATATGTATATGTATATGTATATGTATATATATATATATGTATATATATATATACATACATATATGTATATATATATATATATACATATATATATATGTGTATATATATATATATATATAT
>Ga0105055_10011828_pt1 | contig 10716 bp, 8 predicted proteins | sample BON03_FD_78090 | JGI IMG/M metagenome (GOLD analysis project Ga0105055, IMG submission 78090) | Freshwater microbial communities from Lake Bonney liftoff mats and glacier meltwater in Antarctica - BON-03 | ecosystem: Environmental > Aquatic > Freshwater > Ice > Glacier meltwater | place: Lake... | reverse complement strand
TTCCCCCCCCCCCTCCCCTTCCCCCCCTTCCTTTATCGGCCAGGTTAGATATATAGATGCTAAGAGAGCCGCTCTGTGTCACAAACTACGAACAAACAACCAAACGAAAAGGAGAGACTTGAATAGACGTCGAAGAGAAGTAGTAGAAAGAAGAGTACACGGAAATTTTGCAACTGTGTTGTTGCTATTGCTTGCTTGGCTAGTTTTTCTATGTCCTGATCGTATTTCTTCTTCCTTTCTCCCTGTGTTGATTTTTATCTGCCTGCGTGCCTCTGCTCCACCGCGCGTGAAAGAAACCTGCCATCTCTTTTTTCCTTTTAATTAACTGGTATATGTAGCCATCTATACAGTCGCCTTGCCCTCCCTCTCCAACGCTGTCTCCCTCCCTCCCTCCTCTCCCTCACAGCCGAATGCCTTCTTGTTTTTTGCTTTTCCTCCTCTCCTTCATTCTTCTGTCTTGCCCTCCTGGACGTTCTATCTGTCAACTCTCCTACTCCTCTTCCTCTCCCTCCTTCCCTCCCTCCCTTTCTCCCCTAACTACCACCGTTATTCTCCCCCGCCTTCCTCTTCTTGGCCGTGGCCGCCGTGTGCACCGAGGCCTCGTCATCATGCTCCCCCACGCCATACGCATTAAACAAGCGTTCACTTGCATCTCCAATGCCCGGCAAAATATGTCCATCCTCCGAAATCGCCTCATCAATAGCAGCAACATGCACACGAATATCAGGGTGTGCCTGCGTCAGCTTATGCAGCCCCTGCAACGAACCAACCACGCCAATAACCACTATCTTCTTCGCGCCCCATTTTTTTAGGGTGGAAACAGTAGCGCTGCACGTCCCAGCGGTAGCAATGAGAGGGTCAAGCACAAAGGTCAAATCAGCGACCTTATCCTTCTCCTTGGGCAGGCGATTGTAGTACTGAATAGGCAAAGAAGAAGACTTGTGATTCGAAAACATACCAATATGATACACAGCGGCATTCGGCAAGATCTCCGTCATGGCATCAACCATCCCTAACCCTCCTCTCAAGATGGGAACAACGGCAATTTTATCCGAGAGCTTCTGCCCGGCCACGGGCCCTAGGCTGCCTTCCACCACGCGAGGTTTAAGCGTGATTTCAGTGGTGGCTTCGTAGCCTAGGTAGAGGGTGAGCTCGCGCATAAGGTGGCGGAAGTCCCGCGTGGTGGTCTTGCGGTCCCGGAGGAGGGTCATTTTGTGTTGCAGCAGCTGGAGGGAGGGGTGGGGTGGGGGTAGGGGATGGGGGATGGTGAGGCCTCAACGTATGGATGAGGGTGTCGAGCCTCTTGGTGGTGCTAATGGCAGACTGGAAGCAGGGTAAAACAGGGTACGGAGATGCAACACTTCAATCAAGGGAGGAAGGCATTCAGTCACCCATACACACGACACGGCAATAAATGCCAACCGAAGGGAAACCTACCGGGTGGCCGCTGCAAAAGACGCTGGGAGGCAAATCACTGGCCTCGACGCACGACGACACAGAAAAGGCAGGGGACGCCGGCCGCTTGTAGGGCACCGTGGCGGAGGAGGAGGAGGGCATGATGATGGGGGCGACGAGATGACGCCTTGACTTGGCTAACTAGCCTGAGGTTGATGAAAGCGCGCTGAGTTAAGGAGAAGCGCCTGCTGGAACCTTGATTGCCGGTTCTCTGGGGGTTGTACAAAGCATGGTGGGGGTGAGATTGGGACGGTAGTGCGCGTGCTAGGAGGGGTAAGACAAGGAGGGCAATGAGCTTCAAAATGCAGACCTGAAAAATGGGCGAGCGGAGGGCGCGAACTGATGAAGCAGAAAGCTTGGGGGTTGGCCTTGTGTGTTGTCCAAAGCACAACCACTTGTGCATGCATTGACCATACAGTACAACCCGCGCTGTAAAGTCTATGACACTAACAATCCCTTCATCTTTTCCGCTCCTCTCCCCCCAAAATACCACACAGGTACACGACCACAGCACGAATAGCAGGCCGACCTCCCCCCTCCCCCTCCCCTTCTCCCCCAAGCATCATAACATGTATTGCGGGGACGAGGTCTTCTCCGTGGTGGGCGACCTGGGCACGGCCAGCAGTCGCTTCGGGTACGCCGGCGAGGACTTGCCCATTGCAGTCTTTCCCTCGGCCGTAGGACATGTGGTGGATGCGGCTGGGGGCGGCGGGAAGAAGAAGGCTGCGGGCGGCAGCAGCAGCATGGATGTGGACGATGCTGCCGCTGCTGGGGAGTCAAGCAGCAGCAATGGCGGGGCTGTACTAGGCGAGGCGAATATTGGTCTACGGCGGACGGATTTGGAGCTGTCATTTCCTATGGAGAACGGGCATGTGCGGGATTGGGAGGCAGTGGAAAGGGTTTGGGCGCATGCGTTTGGACATCTAGCCGTGCCGGACGGGGCCAAGGGCGTGCCTTTTATGTATGCCTTGCCATCATGGGCCACGCGGGCGGAGAGTCAGAAAGTAATGGAGCTGGCGTTCGAAAGGTTTGAGACGGGGGCTTTGTATTTGGCGCGCTCGGCCATGTTGAGTGCTTTTAGTACGGGCCGGGCTAGTGGGATTGTGTGTGATTGCGGCGCGGGTTCGACGAGCGCCGTGCCTTTGTTGGACGGATACGTGCTGAATCAGCTTGTGGGACGGAGTGAGCGGGGGGGGGATTGGTTGGATGGGAAAGTGGGGGAGTGGCTGGCGTCGAAGAAGGCGACTGTGCGGCCGTTTGGGCAGCAGCAGGGGGTGGTGGCGGAGATGATGCCTCCGCATTATAGGCAGTTTCAGGAGCAACGAGTGTTGCGTGATATGAAGGAGAGCTGTTGTTTGGTCCCGGGGGCGGAAAGTGATGATGGGGCTATGTTTGATGTGGAGGATAATGACCCAGAGGAAGGGGTCTATGAGCTCCCGGACGGCACCAAGGTCAAGATAGACAAGACCCTTCGCCGACTCCCCGAGTTGCTCATGCTACCAGAGAACGACAGTGCTTCCTCCTCCTCTTCCTCGTCGTCACCACCAGCACCACAAGATCTGCCGGGCTTGGTGTACGCAGCGGTGGAAAAGGCGGATGTGGACGTGAGGAAGGAATTGTTGGGGAACGTAATTTTGACGGGGGCGGGTAGTTGTTTCCGAGGGGCAGCAGAACGGTTGCAGTTTGAATTGACAGAGAAGGTGCCGGTGGCGTATAAGGTCAAGGTGGTGACGGCCACGCCGTTGGAGAGGCGGTTTAGTGCGTGGATTGGGGGGTCGATTTTGGCGTCGCTTGGTTCGTTTCAGCAGCTGTGGTTGAGTAAGGCGGAGTATGAGGAGATGGGGGCAGAGAGGGCTTGTAGGGAGAGATTCCATTAAGGGGAGAGGAGGGACATCAAAGTAAAATGAAATGCAAAGGAATAGATAAAGGACTTATGAATGAAATCAATGAGAACGTAGTGATGCGTACTTGCTTGCTTCTCATGTTTGGCTTCGCGCGCGGGCTTTTTTATAAGTGAGATTGTTTCTTTATTTTTCGCCAGCTTTGCCTAGTCATACCCACTATTGTTTTTATACTTTGTTCCTTTCCGCTGCTACTGTCGGTGCTGCTGGTTCAGAAAAAGAGTGAGATTCTATGTCTTCCTCTTCTTCTCCTCCTGCCCTCCGTCGTTCTCGGCGGCGCCACCGCCTCGAGCTGCTTCTTCCTTTTCCAGGGAGCGCTTCCGCGTGGAGGTAGAAGAAGGGCCGTTAGAAGAAGGGCCGTTAGGGTGTTGCGGAAAAGGATGATGGTGGATGAACTGACCCCTGACCATACTACCCAAGGCTTGCCTGTAAGTTGCTGTCAAGTGAATTTGAGAGAGAGGAGGGGGGGAAAGGGAAGAAAGGATTCTGAGGCAGAGAAATAGCTTGTTTGCATGATATAGTATTGAAATCACCCGCCCATCCACCCACCCACCCATCAACTCAAGGACCTCCCTGTCCAGTTGGACGTCATCATCGTTGTTGCTCTCGCCCGCTTTTGCTGTCGTCTCCTTCTTCTCGTCCTTCTTCTCCTCCTCTCGAAGCAACACTGCTGGCGGTCCTGGCTCTAAGATGTGGGACCTTATCCCAGTGGTCAAGGGAAGAGGAGGCGCGACAGGAAGAGTCATGGCAGGGATAGGATTGACGATGACGAGGGACATGTTTCGGTGCGGGCGGGGAGGAGGGGGGGCTGGAGGAGGGTAGTACTGTTGGTGGTGGCTTTGATGGTAGGAGGCAGACTGCCGCCCTCCCCCACGGGCAGTCCAGGAACCACGACCTCCGCCGCCGCCTCGATATGAGTTATACGATGCATAGGGCGCTGCGTATGCATGCGGAGGGGCAGGTGGTGGAGGCAGCGATGGTGGTGGGGCCTGCGGTCGTCCTGTGCTCCACCTTCCGCCGCGACCACGGGTCCCCCTCCCCCCCCGCACGCCAATGCCGCCACCGTATCTGAGGACAGCCCCACCACTTCCTCTTCCTTGCGCTTGCCCCGCTGCTGCTGCTGCTGCTGCTGCCGGCGGCCGCTTGGAGGAGGGTTTGGACATAGCGGGGAAGGCGGCCGGAGGCGGGGCGTATGGCTTGGAGTTAGGAGGCTCTCATTGCTTGTCCGTCTGCGCAAAGACCACCGGCAGGACCAGATTATGCCGCGGCCATTGCCTGTCGTTGTGATGGATTAATGTGCCGGGGCTGTGAGCTGTGTGTGGCGTGTGTAGGGTGTGGTCATGAGGGGCTGGCTCGTTTGACCTCCCATCATCAAGCGCGCTTCGCTCGCCCTTTTGAGTTCAATTGACTCACCACACACAACCCACTACACCCATACCACGCACACACAGCACTGCAGGCAAGGGCACCACCACCATGCATCGCGCCAGATAGGACCTCAAGCCTCTCCTGCCCTGCCCCCAGCCACCGCCGCCTCATCAAAATCATGCCTGTCCTCCTCCCGCGCCGCCTTGTCCTCCTTCCCCTCCTCCTCCTCCTCCTGCTGTTCCTGCACCCCGCCTACGCCCAGCCCACATCCCTATGGGCGGCCATCAGCCAAAACGCCTCCTTCTCCGTCCTGAGCAACTGCGTGCGGCAGGCAGACCCCGCCATTTTGGCCCTTCTCAACGACACGGGAGGCTCCCAACTCTATACCCTCTTTGCCCCCCTCGACCTCGCCTTCACTGCTGCCGGCACCGACGCCACTATATGCCCCAACGGCAACCGCGACGCAGCCACGGCTGTGGTCAGCTACCTTGTGTCCAGCCAAACGACGCCCTTGCCGTACCTGAACCAACCCTTTGCCTTGCCGCTTAAGCCCGATGTACCCGCCGCGGCTGCCGCGCTCTATGTCTACAGCATTAGCAAAGACGCCGCCACCTCCCCAACCTTCCCCCCCATCCTCTACGTGAACAACGCACAAGCTTTGAGCTGGGAACCAATATCTACCACACAGGGTGGAAGCCATTACTTAGTACCCTTGGCTAGCCCTCTGACCCCTCCCCCCGGGAACGGTAGTCTGTGGGACGTCCTTCAAGCCCAGCCCGACTTCAGCACCACCGTCGCACTCATCTCAGCACAACTCCCCGATTTCCAAGCACTCCTTCAAGCGAATCCTGACATTTTTTCCCATAAAGGGTATCACACTTTCTTCGTCCCCAACAACGAGGCATGGACCAAGCTCCCCCCCGACCGCTTAGCCCGGCTGCAGTCCGACGCGCAAGCCCTCCAAACCCTCCTCCTCTTCCACACCCTCTCCAACACCAGCCCCAGCAGCGACTACCCCCGCTCCACCACCGGCATGTATTACTCCCAACAATTCTACCCCACCCCCAGTCTACGCGCCCGTGACATCTATCAAGCCTTCTATTCCGCCCTCTCCTCCTTCGCGGGCCTCCGCCTCCCCAACGATCTAGGCATCCTCCTAGACCTCTCCCGTCTCAACGGCACCCTCCATCTCCAAGGCAACACCAACACCAACAGCAGCAGCAGCAGCAGCAGCAGCAGCAGCAGCAGCAGCAGCAGCAGCAGCAGCAGCAGCAGCAGCAGTGGCACTCCCGTCTTCCTCCCCGACCTTTCCGCGTACAACGGCGTCGCCCACGGTCTCTCCGGAGTCCTCCCCCTCCCCGAGCCCCTCCCCTCCGTCCTCGCCTCCGCCCCTCCCTCCCTCGCCGCCGCCGGGAACTTCACCATCCTATCTCAGCTCATCCAAGCAGCTATCACATCAGGCACTACCCCAGAACTGGCTACTGGGGGCCCGTTTACTTACTTGGCGCCGACAGATGCTGCTTTTGCTGTTGCGTTTGCCGAAGGGCGGTTACCGAGATTGCCGGTCTTGCTGCAGGATGAGGCACGCGTCGCGTCGCTTTGTAGGTATTGGGCGTTAGATTCAAAGGATGGGTTGTTATTATTCAGGCCTGACCCGTACGTTGATCCTTTTAGGGATGATTTTGAAGAGGGGGCGAAGTTGGAGGATAGGGAGGGGAGGGGGGTGTGGGTTAAGAGGTTGGTGGTGGAGGGGAGTAGGAGCTTGGGGGGAAAGGTGGATGATGTTGTTGTCTTCTTGAATAATGCGAGGGTGTATCAGTGTCTGGAGGAGGAGGGGGTGGGGCATGCGTGTGGGACGCGGCCGACGCCTAGTAATACTTATAGCATTAATGCTGATCGAGTGGTGAATATGGTGCATGCCGTCGATAGTGTGCCCCTCCCTCCCTCCGCCGGCACCTTGTTTGAAGCCCTGCAGCAAGACCCGGAGTTGAGCTCGTTTCTTGTTTTGTTGCTGAATAGCGCTGGTAGTAGTGATTTGGTTGCGCGGTTGAATGCCACCAGTACCAACAGCGCCAGCACCACCACCACCAGCAGCAGCAGCAGCAGCAGCAGCAGTAGTGAGGAGGAGGAAGAGCTGTTCACTCTCTGGGCACCCACCAACGACGCCCTCGCAGCCTTACAATCAACAAGACCCTGGCTCTTGGCCTCCTCTGAAGCAGTCGACCAAATGCTGCGTTATCATATCACACCCTCCTTATGGTACTCACGTTGGTTAGGCCCCTCCCAGCCCTTACCCACCCTTGCCTTCGATGGAGAAGCACTCGTCCTCGTCAATGCTACAGCAGCAGCAGCAGCAGTAGCTCTGCAAATAAATCGAATTGTGGTTTTGGAAGATGACTTACCTGCGAGCAATGGCGTGCTGCACAAGCTGGCTGGAGTCCTCGTTCCCGACCTGCTCCAGATAGCTTATGCCTCGGGAGGGTTACAACGCGCCGTGGCAGCCCTGGAAAAAGAAGAAGGAGGAGAAGGAAGAGAAAGCTTGGCGCAGGTTTTGGCAGGCCCGGGTCCTTTTACTCTGTTTGGGCCGTTGGACAGTGTGTTTGAGGCGACGGATGCTGCTGCTGTTGCTACTGCTGCTGCTGTTGCTGCGGGGCAGGAGGAGCAGGAGGGAGGCTTCACCTTGACACCGACGGAACTGCAATACCACGTGGGCGCAACCCTAGTGCGGCCCGAGGACGTTATGAACATAAACAACAACAAGGACGAGCCAGCAGCAGCAACGACGACGACGACAGCGCTGGTGGTAGACTCTCTCCTAGGCCTCCCCCTCTACCTCTCCTTCCTCAACGCCACCACCTCCCACCCCTACGCCCCCTCCCAAAGCGGCCTCTTCGTCAACCAAGCCGAGATGCGCATCCCCGTCCATCGAGCTATAAACGGACTAGTCTACGCCATCGATTCCTTCCTACAACCACCACAACAAAGCATCATGGCCCTCCTTCGCGGTCGAGAGGACGGACGGGCATTCGCTTCCCTCCTCACCCAAACCGGGCTTCACACCCAACTCGAGGGCGAGGGGGAGGGAGGGCCTTGGACGGTGTTTGCGCCCCGGACCGCAGTACTGGAGGGCTTGTACCTGAAAGAGGAGATTTGGGCGGATGCAATGCAAGCCCCGCAGCTCTTGGCGTTTCACCTTGTTAGTGGTCGGCGTCTCTTTACCCCGGCCTTTGCCAACGTCACCACGTGCCTACGCAACTCTGAGGATTTTTGCCTGGGCCCGCCCGACGTTTTCTCCCTTCAAGGCCAACCTCTATCTACTCAAGTGGTCTCCAAGTCTCGCACCTTCCTCAGCACGGTCCATGGCGCCTTCACGGCTTCGCTTGTCCATCCTGACTTGCATGCGAGCAACGGCGTCGTTCATTTCCTTGACGGAGTCTTGACCTATGACGGCTACCGGCGGCCAACTGCTGCCGCCGCGTCGGCAGGGAGTTAGTGGGTCATAACCATTAGATTTCTAAAAAAACACAAATGAAGAAATGACAACGACAACAAAATGAAAGCGGCAAAATGTGGGGTTTCCTTCCCCTACCATTGCTTGTCTCCCCCAGCCAAAAGACGAGGCAGAAAAGCAAGCATTTCACGTCTTGCCCAGTGTGAGACCTCGCGCTTTTGCTTTCAGCACGGGCAGCTAGCCTTATCCATCATCGTCAAAGCGCGTTCGGAGACTTGTTGGCTTTGTAGTTAACTTAACCCTTTGCTTTTCCACAAGCGCGTCACTTTTGGGGCACGTACACCCACTTTTTCTTCGTTCTTCAGGCCATCATTTACTTACCCTTCCCACCGCAAAACAAAACAAACAGGTCGCGTCTCGGCCAGGAAGTGAAAGCTTGACAACCCGACGAGCTCTCTTCCTCTTTTTTCGATGCGGCCAGGCTCCACCCGTCTCCCTCAAGGCCAGCGCTCACGACCGGCAGCACCACCACCAAGCCCCCCACCAGCGACGTCGATCCCAATCCCATACTATCCGTCGTCGCTCCGTCCTCCCATCTCCCAACAAAGCCAAAACCCTCCTCCAAACCCTGCTCCTACTGCTGCTCCTCCTCCTCCTCCTCCAACCCCGACACGGCCCCGACAGCACCAAGCGACCCGCGTCCACGTCAAGGTCCAGCAGCGATTCGCGCTGCCTGCCGAGCTAAGAGCGGTACTGCAGTGCATGCCTCCACCGAAAAAGCCTCGTTTAGTTGCACCTATCAGACGCAGCGCCAGTGGGGAGGAAGATAGAGGCGGGGATCGGAAGCGTCGGCGGCCTGCCTCCCCCTCGGTTTCCCATCTACCTGTGTCTAAGCCGCCGTGTGCAGCAGTGCCTCAAGACGTGGGCCATCTAGAGAATGCAATGGCGCGCATCTCCCTCAGTCTGCAAGAAATCCAGCAGGAGTTGCGCAGTCAGAAGTACTACCCTCATCCCGCGGCCGCGCCGGCACCACCCTTGACATTGAACGACACAGGCACAGCGCCCTCGTACAGAGTCATTTCCACTGCCACGCTCGCCCCACCATCACTCCTTAAGGAAAGAGTCATAAAGTGCCGCACCAACAGCAGCAGCAGCAGCAACCAGAACTACAACAAGAGTAGGAGCAGCAAAGGCGGCGGGCCCAGGTTCACAGTACGCAATGCAGGCGGCACCGAATTGGTCCTTGATGGAGGCGTGGAAGGGCGGATGGTGGAGATTCTGGTAGGGGACTTTACTGGTGGCTGTCGTACAAGTCAGGAAGAGGAGAAGGTGCGTTGGCCAAGCATCTCTTCACCCTTGCCAAAGGTGGTAACGTGCGCCGCCACCACCCAGGATGCTTGTACCTCGCCATCCGTGTCTCTACTAACCCAAGGCAGCGATGAGATGTGCGAGAGTGAGGAGAGTAGTGTGGCTTCGGTTGCAAGCTCGGTGTGGTTCCAGCATCGAGGGGCTCTGCAGCAGCGTGCTTCTCCCTTTTTCTCCTCTTGTTCGTCTTTGGAGCTGCCACTACAGCGCCCTAGCTCCGACGAGGTGGACGACGACAACGACGATGTGCATTCCTTCTCAGTGGCAGCGCCAACGGACCTCTCGCTAGCCTCCTTACCTTTAGAATGGCCCGTGCCAGCGCCTTCTCCTCTACCCTCCCAATCTTCCCACTGCTTTTCGTCGCGCGAGTCGTGCTTTTCTCCTTTTGTCCCCGAGCGCCAACACGCGGAGGAGAGGAGGGAGGAGGTGAGCACGCACGAAGAGGAGCAGGAGGAGAAGGACGAGAGCATTTCAGGAACCGTCGACATCAGCGTCCGCACCAACAGCCGGTGCAGCAGTTGTTGTGATTGCTTTTCCGTTGTGGCGGTGGCGAGCGGAGGCGAAGAAGAAGAAGAAGGATACAACTCGGATTCCTCCAGGTCCTCCTCCTGCTCCTCTAACTCCTCCTCCTCCTCCTCCTCCTCCTCTTCCTTTTGCTCCTCCTCCTCCTCCACCATTTCCATTTCCAGTTGCTGCCACACAGTAAGGGAAAGAAATACTGCTTTCACCACCACACCCACGCTCCCCGTCCGTCTTCTGCGTTGGTGACTTCCAACAAAATATAGAGGAATAAAATGAAAATTGAAAACAAGGAATTTGGGGTGAGCTTTTTGAATTCCTTTTTGTCTTTCGTTTGTTTCTTCTTTTCTTCGACGACCTTTCCTTGATTGATATGTGTGTGTTTTGTTTGGTGCGTGTGAGAGGTTAATGCACTCTCACAACGCTTTTGCTGCCGCACCAGCTGCTGCTGCTGCTGCTCTTCTGCAGAAGGGTCGCCGTCGACGGCAGTTCCATACCCCCCAACCCCCCCCCCCTCCCCCCCCCCCCCCCCCCTCTCCCTTTTTCCCTTCCTCCCATCCCCTCGGTCATCCACCCCCCTTTTCACCGCCCCCCCCCGAACACATCCTCCCCTCACACCCCCCCCCCTTTCACCCCCCCCCCCCACCCCCCCTCCTT
>Ga0105055_10011823_pt1 | contig 10717 bp, 10 predicted proteins | sample BON03_FD_78090 | JGI IMG/M metagenome (GOLD analysis project Ga0105055, IMG submission 78090) | Freshwater microbial communities from Lake Bonney liftoff mats and glacier meltwater in Antarctica - BON-03 | ecosystem: Environmental > Aquatic > Freshwater > Ice > Glacier meltwater | place: Lake... | reverse complement strand
TGTTCCTTGAAGAATTCTTCGTCAAGGCACTGGATGGAGTATTTGAACTCACCAAATCCGAACCCTATGAAGGAAGCGTGGTGGTAATTCCTGCCAATGGGAATGCCGTGAGGCTCTATTCCGCACCCGGAGTGCTGATGACTGAAGATGAAGTGAAGCTTCAGCTCTCTGCGATGTCTGCCAATGTCAAAGTCCGACTTACAAAACCAAAATCAAATTACAACATGGAAAAATTCACGCTAACGGCGGGCGCACTATCTGTGCTGATGCTGAGTGGTCTGATCAATCAGAATGATGAATCGGCAGTCAATGCCAGCATCGCACAGTTGGGAGCTGACTTGAAAAAGGCTCAGGAATCTGAGACCGCGCTCAAATTATCCCTTCAGACGATGAAGGATGCACAGCTCACAGCTGCGAAGTCCAATGCCACTGCGATAGTAGAGGCTGCGATCACGGCAGGTAAGCTGACTGCTGACAAAAAGGAGTCATTCATCACACTAGGAGTCTCTGATCCGGGTATGCTGGCCACAGTGCTGGAAGCTATGCCAGGCAAAGTGTCTCTAGCTGCTCAAGCTGGTGGAAGTCCGGGAGCTGCTGCGGGAGAGCCTAAGAATGTGGATGAGTTTTCTGCCTTGCCATTGGCGAAGCAGTTGGCTTTCAAAGAGAACAATCCTGAGGGATACAAGGCGCTATTCGCGTAGTCACCCCCTGCCCCCCTGAAGGGGGATTGTTAAGCCCCAGCTTAATTATCAATTAAACAGCAATTAAACAGCAATAATATGCCAGCAAATTTTCCAGAGGTTTGGAAAGCCCGAGTGGAAACCAACCTCAGATCAACCGACGAAGCCCCTTGGCTTGACGGTGTTGAAGAACTCGACACAACAGTAATCGAGATGGGTTCCGGATCAGCCGGGGAGACTAATGTGATTCATATCCCAACCTCAGATTTTGAGCCGGATGTATTGATAAACAATAGCGCGTATCCAATCGCGCTACAAGCCTACACGGATACGGAAGTTACGATCAGCCTGGATAAATACCAGACTAAGGTGACCACCTTGTCAGATGATCAGATCATCGGAGCTTCTTATCCGCGCATCGACAATGCGACACGCTCGCACTCCTCTGCGATCCTGAAGAGCAAATATGGGAAAGCGATTCATGCGATAGCGCCATCGGGCAATACCGCGAATACGCCTGTGATTCTGACTACCGGAGGCGTAGAAGGTGGTGCTGCTACAGGCAGAAAAGTATTGACCTATGCTGATTTGGTAGCGATGAAGAAGAAGTTCGATGTCCTTCAAATGCCAATGATGGGAAGACGAATCGTGCTCTCTACGGATCACTGGAATGATCTCTTGCTAGACCGTGAGCGATTTGGGGATAATTTCTCAAACTATCGTACTGGGGCTGTTGCTCCAATGGTAGCAGGGTTTGAGATTCATCAGTATGTGGCGAATCCATATTTCACAGGCTTGGTAAAGAAAGCGTATGGAGCGGCTCCAATAGCAGGCGATTATCAGGCATCTGTAGCCTTCTATGTGCCTAACATCGCTAAGAAGACCGGTATGACAAAGCAATATTTTGCGGAGTCTGCGAAAGATCCGGAAAGCCAGACCAATAAGCTGAACTATCGTCACTATTTCATTGCGGTGCCCAAGCGCGCGAAGTATATCGGTGCGATCGGATCAGGCGCAGTAGTATAATCGGGGGGACTAGATGAGTTTCCTAGTTAGAATATGGATAGAACTTGGAGCACATTGGGGCTACCTGCTGAGATCATTCGGCTTTGAGGATTGGGGCTCTCTTAAGGAGAGCCTCATTCCAACGCTGAAATATCCCGGTTCTGGTTATATATCAGTCATGATTTCTGTAGTGTCGGTTCCGGTTATTCGGATTTTCGGCTTGGACGGGCTTGCTTTTGCATCCCTGTTGTTAGTCTTCTTTGCTGAGTTGATCTCAGGGATCTGGGCGAGCAGAGTGAGAGGCGAAAAGATAGAAAGTAAAAAGCTCAGTCGGTTCACATTCAAGTGTGCCTACTACCTGCTGATCATTGCGATCACTTACCTGATGAGCGAGAGCTTTAAGGTGCGCCAGAAAGAACTCGCAGTGGTCATATTTGACTTTATGCATTTGTTTTTCGTGGTGCAGATCGTACTGGAGAATGTGGTGAGTGTGACTGAGAATTACAGCATGATCACAGGAAAGCCAAAGGCACATTGGATTACGATTTTGGTAGACAAAGTAAACGGATTCTTCAAGTGAGAAAGATCGATACCATATTCATTCACTGCTCAGCGGGGCACTCGGATCTCGAAGGCGTAAAACGCTGGTGGCACGGTGCCAAGCCGAACGGCATGGGCTGGAAGACTGGAGGCTACCACAAGTGGGTGGACTATGACGGGCTGATCACGGATGTATATCCGCTCAGCCAGATCACCAACGGAGTGGGTGGTCATAACTCGAACTCGGTACACATCAGCTACCGCGGAGGAGTGGAAAAGAAAAACGTGAACGCGTCAGCTGACACGAGAACGGAAATGCAGAAAGTAGGAATACTGGAAGCTATCCGGGAGGTACTGGAGGAGCTGAGGCAATACCAGGATGACGCCATCAAAATCATGGGTCATCGGGATATCAGTCCTGACAAGAACCTGAATGGAAAAGTGGATCCAAATGAACGAATTAAGGATTGCCCGAGCTTCGACGCAATCCCAGAGTATCAAGGAATGATAAAGTAAAAGTAGGATGTCCGGTGTAGGATGTTCGGTGTAAATCGAATTAAAATTAAATCCCAGAAAAATGGAAAAGTACATCTTAGGGCTATTAATGTCCTTGTTAATCACCACGGGCTACGTAGGCTCAACACCCCTAGCCCCCCTTGATGGGGGAGTGGATGCGGTCGAGTGTTTTGATACAGATTGCTTCGCTGCGCTCGCTCCCGATAGCTATCGGGAGACGGAGACAATGAAGGTGCCGGTCTATTCAGTGCCATTGCCTGAGGAAAATAAGATTGTCCTGGTGAAAGATCCGAAGGGGTTTGTAGAGCGGGCATTAAAGCACAAAATGGAATACCTGGCTATCAAGCCATCCGATAAAGGGGAATTCTGGGAACTGATGCCGGTCTTTGCTGACGAAGCCAGTTCGCTGAGTTTCAACCTCAATAAATCTGACGAATCCGAAAATGCAGACTCTGGAGATGAGGAGCCACTTCGGATAGTCGCTGTCAAAGACTTTATCCGCTATAACTAATGCGAATCACTGGGGCGGGGATCGCGGTTATCCTTCTGATATCATTCTCCTGCAAGTCTTCAAAGCAAACTACGAGTGAGCTGAAGGAAGAAACTAAGAGAACTGAACAAACGGCCATCACGGCTCATTTGTCTGGGCGAACGGACATTGAGCATATCGGTGACAGTTTGATCGGAAGGATGCCGCTCCCCTACACAGTGCCAAGATCAGTGCGATTTCAGGTCGAATCCGGTGGAATCAATCTGGATATCACCTTGCAGGATTCTACCCTGACTTACCAGGCTGTTGCAAAGCCAGTCGCGCGATCCACGTTGATACAGGCTGATTCAACCTACACTGAACGAAAGCTCGAAGAGACCTATGCGCTCACCGTTCAGAAGGAATCGACACAAAAGAAGATCGGTTTCTCCTGGTGGATATGGCCAGCACTGATGCTCGTCATCGCTCTGGTAGTACTAATCAAAATCAAACGAATTAAATTATTCTAACATGTCACTATCGAAATCAGAGTTGCTGGACAAAGCCAAGGAGGTATTTGGGATATATCCAAGTGCGAAGGAGTTTCACTTCAGTGCTGATGGACAGGCGTTCACGGAGCAATCCCACGCCGTCAATCACGCAAAGTCACTCGAGGTAAAAGACACGGTGCTCATCACCAAGTCTATGGCGGCAGCCGGAACTATTGACGTACCAAACGATCCAGCCCCTGCGGTTGTGGATCCAAACGGTGCAAAGAATGAGTTCCAAAAGCTGGGCGTGAAGTCTGAAAAGGGCTTAAGTGAAGGCGGGGCTGATCCTGTCAAGGAATCTGAAGCACTTGAAATGCAGAGCCTATTGGCGAAGCATGAAGAACTATCAGGTAAGAAAGCAGCTGGGAATATCAAGCTGGAGACGCTGAAGGCAAAAGTACAGGAGTTGGAAGCTGAAGCAGCAAAAGAAGAAGTGTCGAAAGCGGCTACCAAAGCGGCTCAGGACATTCAGAAGGATGTAAACGAAACCGACCAGAAATAATGGGAACACTAACCTACGGGGCAAAGAAAATCGAAATGGGTGACTGGGATCCAGTCCTAAAGAGTACATCGAACTGGGTGGAACTCCCTGTCTATAACGAAACCTTTGTGCTCACTGAGGCTGAGCCTTCAGTGAATGAGCACAAGCAGCAAGGGAAGTCTAATCCTAGACTACGAAGAGTAACGCCTGCATCTATGGCGATAAGTTATCAGCTGATGGACACAGATCCACAGGCATTGATGAAAGCTTTTGGAGGTACCATCGCTGTAGTGAATACTGCGGATGTGTGGAGCGCCCCAAAGAATCGAGGTGAAGTGATCAAGTCGCTAAAAATCACGGCTGAAGATGATTCTATCATTACAGTTCCAGCATTCTCGCATTATGCCCGACTGAATCTAACCATCACAGATGCCAACATCAACTTGATTGATGTTTCTGGTGTGGTATCAGATACGGGTGCAGATGCTACACCTGACTTCACCTGGTCAGAGAAGCAAACGCCATAAAGCGATGCAAACTGAGCTGCACGCGGCTTACAGTATACTAGAGAGGGGCGTCAGGTCGAAGGTCAGAGCCCCTCTTTTTTTACGGCTGTTCCGCATCAAAACTATCTCGCTCACTATCAGGATGCTCTATGCGGGCACGCTAATACGAGCCTCTCGGCGATACCTGGCAACAGGGATCAAAGATGAACAGCTGAAGGAAATGACGCTGGAAGAATCCCTCGAAGTGCAAGCGAAACATGGCAATGCAATCGCCCGATGTGTGGCCACTGCGGTGATCAACAGCCGATACCTGGACTGGATACTTGGAAGATGGCTAGGGGGCTATCTATTGGATAATCTCCCTTGGCGTGAGATACGAGCTCTACTCGAATATACCCTGGTGTATGGAGGGATCTCGGATTTTATGCCTACTACCAGATTGGTGCGAGCGGTAAAAATAACCGATCCTCAAAATCAGGGTCAAAAGAAAAAAGGGAGTTAAAGGCCTCTGGCCTTCATAGCCCGGCTGGAATCATCTTCCATATCTGTGAAAAAACAGGCTGGAGCTGGAAATACGTCCTCTGGGGCATTCCCTGGAATCTCATCCTCTGGGGCATGGCAGATGCACCGGCAATGGAAAGAGAAGATCCCGAAAAGCCTAAAGAAGGAGACCCTGCTGAGGGAAGAAAAAAGTATCAATCGAGAAAAATAAAAGATGGATAAGCTAGGCCCTGTAGAAATCGATTTCATTTTCAACAATGCGGAATTCAAAGCTGCTTCCGAGCAGTTGAAGTCCGAGATTCAAGGCATAGTCACCGTGGCTAAGGATTCGGCTGTGGAAGCTTCAGCCGCTACGACTGCTGTGCTGTCGGATTCGGCTAAGGAAATCGCAGAATATCAGCGTCAAATCGCTGAATCAGGAAAAATGAGCGGTCCACTGGTGGAGTCGAAAGGAATTGAAGAGGCCAAACGTCAGCTTGAACTTTTAGTGGCTGAGAAAGTCAGACTTCAGGAATTCTACGACACGGGAAAAATGGGCGCTGAATCATACCAGTTAGCTGTGGACAAGTTGGCAGCTTCGGAGCGTCAGCTTACGGCCGCTGTGGCAGGTACCGCTCCCAATCAGCAAGGTGCAGAGGTTAAGATCCTCGATGAGAAACAGCGTGCTCTGGAAGCGGTGTCAGACGAATATCGTGGAGTACTCGCTGCGGGAATGGCAGCCTATAATGAACTAACTCCTGCTACCCGTACGCTCATCGTGCAGTTGAATGATATGGATGGGGAAATGCGCCAGGTGAATCTGGCGCAGAATGACCTGAACAAACGATTCGACGCCGGCACGGTCGACGCCACTCAATATACCCAAGCCCTCGCTGCACTGAGTGTACGTGAAGCAGAACTACGAAAGAACATTCAGGGATCTACGAATGAGCTCAAAGGACAGAGCATGGCTATCGGAGCGCAAAAACCGCAATGGAATGGCCTAGGGAATTCGATCAACCAAGTTACCAGGGAACTTCCTGCCTTCACCTATTCCGCTCAGACTGGCTTCATGGCTATCTCGAATAACATCCCAATTCTAGTAGATGAAATCAATCGACTCAAAGTAACCAATGCAGCAGCAGCTGCGGCTGGCGCAGCTACTATTCCGGTATGGACAGCCATTAAGGCTGCGCTATTCTCCTGGATGACGGTGATATCGCTACTGATCACTGTGTTCACCGTATTTGGAAAGGAAATCGTTGGTTTCATAGGAGGTCTATTCAAGGCTTCCGGCGCAATAGATGATGTGACCAGAGCTCAGGAAGCAATGAAAGAAGCGTTCAAAGGCTCTGAAATCAAGAATGCCATCTCTGATTTGTCAGATTTGCGGAGCAATCTCGAGTTAGCCAAAAAGGGACTGATCGATCAAACTACTGTCATTGAGCAATACAACGAGAGTATAGGCAAGGTCTCAAGAGAAGTGAAGACCCTTGCTGAGGTTGAAAAGGGATTAATCAACAATGCTGACAACTATGTGAAGGCGACACTGTACAAGGCAACTGCTGACGCTGCACGTGAAAAAGTGGCTAAGGACATGCTTGAGCTTGCTGAGAAGCAACTGAAGGCTGAGGAAGATTTGGCAAAAGCACAGGCTAAAGAGGCGGTGGCTACAAAGTACAATTTTGAAGGCGGTCGTGGTGTTGGTAGTTCGCTACAGATAGCCCAGGCTGAGCGAAGAGCCTTAGAAAATGAAGTAGCTGAAGGTGCTAAAGCTATAGAGGAATTGAATGGACAAGGCTCCAAGTTGATCCAAAAACTGAAAGAGCAGAGTTTGGCTACTGGATTGGACTTGTTTTCTGATGAAAGCCAGTTCAATAAAATCACTGCTGACATCAATAAAGTGAATGAGCAGTATGCCAATGCTGGTTTGGAACGCAAGGAAAAGGAGATCCAAACGGTCAAGGATAAGTATGCTAAGCTCAGGACTGAGGCAGAAAAATTCAATGCTGATCCAAAAAATAAAGCAAACCTGATCGATGTTTCCGAGCTGGATTCATCCGAGAAAGCTGCAATTGATGCTATAAAAGCGAAGCAGTCAAAAGAGAAGGGCACTAAGGAGGTAGATGATCGCAAAAGTTTACTGAGCAAAATCGCTGACATAGACGCAGAATACGCCCGTAAATCCTTCACGAAGGATGAGGCAGAGATTCAGGGTATCCGCGATAAATTCTCGAAGGTGAGAGTATTGGTAGAGCGCTTCAATGCAGATCCAAAGAATAGAGCTAAGCGAATAGATCTGACTGGGCTTGGTGAGCTGGAGGAAGGGGCTGTGGCTGATGTGACTTTCCGTCAGGAGACGGCTGTGATGGCTGCGGAGATCAGCGCGCAAAAGAAGCTGTTTGCAGACTTTGAGGAGTACAAATTGAAGTTTGGCACTGAGAAAGCAAAAGAAGCCTACGGTGATCAGATCGGAGAATACGAATCCTACATGGATTATTTGCGCAGCCTGATCGACTCCAATCAAGACACCTACACTGCGATCACTACAGGCGACGCTACCGGAGGACAGAGTGAGCGATATAAGATGCTGGAGAAAGTGGCTGAAGAGGAGAATACTGTGCAGCGCAAGAAAGACGAGGACTTAGAGCTAGCTAATCAGTCGCATAAGGATAGAATGCTTGTGATCGAACAAAACTATCTAGCTACCAGAAAGCAACTACAGGAGGCTGGAAGGGCTGATGATGTTGCTATACTAGATCAAAAGCATGATGCCGAGGTGAAGAATCTAGAGACGGCAGAACTGAAGAAAACGGAGGCATATAAGCGGGTATTCTCAACTGTTCGTGCTATGACGATCAAAAACACCAAGGAGCTGATCGGTCAGGCAGAGATCCTATTGGAGAATGAGAAGCTGACGGGTGACGAACGCATCAAGATAGAACAGAAGATAGCAGATCTGAAGGCGCTGATCAACCGTGGCACACTTGAAAGCATCTACAAGATCGCCGGAGCATTGGGCGCCTTGGGACAGTCACTTTCGGAACTTGGAGATTCAAGTTCCGGCATAGCTCAGGTAGGAAAACTCATGAGTGGGTTGGCTTCTGGGGTGGGTGATTTGCTGACTGTTTTGGATAAAGAATCTTCCGATGCAGATAAGATTGCTTCGGGAATCAATGGACTGGTCAAGATCGTAGGGATGCTATCCTCGGCTGCAAAACAACGGAAAGAAGCTGAAGCGGACTACTATAGCTCTGTGATCGGCTTTCAGAATGACTATAACCTTAGCCTGAATGAGCAGCTCCGACTTCAGTCGATGATAGGCGAATCTGTCTTTTTAAACGACTATGAAGCGCGGATTAAAGATGGATTAAGTGCGCTGAAAGATGCGAATGAACAATATCAGGATTCTCTGGCTGCGCTATCGGGCGGTCAGGCCAAGACAGGCCAAAAGAATGCGGTGGACTGGGGGAATGTGGGACAGGGAGCTGCGGCAGGTGCAGCCCTTGGAGCGGCAGTAGGAACAGTGGTTCCAATAATAGGTAATGCGGTCGGTCTAATAGTTGGTGGCCTGATTGGAGGCCTGGCAGGGCTATTTGGCGGGAAAAAGAAGAAAGACACCTTCGTGCCTCTCTTGGAGGAATACAACGAGCTGATTCAGATCGGTGAAGATGGGGTCAGTCGCTTGAATCGTGAGCTGGCTGAAACGCTGATTGCAAACAATCTGGTGGATGATTCTACTAAGCAACAGATCGAGGATGTGCTTGCTTGGGAAGATGCGGTCAAGGCAGCAAAAGATCAGATAGATAGTGTGATTGCTGACCTAGTTGGCCAGCTGGGGAATGACGTTCGTAATTCATTGGTGGATGCTTTCCGAAATGGTGAAGATGCAGCTGTGGCGATGGGTAAGACTGTGGAGAAAGTGCTGGAAGACATGGTGTCGCAAATTATTTTCAATAAGATTTTTGCGGATCAATTCAAGTCTCTTCAGGACGATATGAAGGCTTCGTATGATCCAGACGTGGGAGACGGTAATTGGGTCGATGATTTCGAACGATTCTTTGAGGCATCCAAAGGACTGAGCGAGGAGTTTAACCAGGCGCTCAAAGATGCCCAGGCTTCGGCGGCGGCGAGTGGATTTGACTTATTCAAGCCTGAAGGCACGGACAAGAAAAAGGAAGGAATTCAAGGCGGTATCGAGCGAATAACTGAGCAGACAGGTACTGAGCTGACGGGAATATTACGCAGTCTATATGACCTCGTGAAAAGGAACTCTGCCTCCGGTGAATCACTGATGGTGGTAGAGAATCAGCACTATGCGGCTACGCTGGAAGGCCTGAATTATTGGGCATCGATAGATCGGAATACGGCTAAGACGGTGGATAAGCTGGATGAGGCGGTGGTAGAGCTAAAGAATATTGTGAAAAACACCAAGGGTGGAGATATAGCCAGGGATAACGGATACGGTGATATATGATTTTCAAACTGAAGGATATCGATATGGAGTTGACTTGGGGAATGATCCCAAGTCAGGCTGATGGCACAAGTAATATTGCGCTAGCGGGTCATTTGGATCTGCCTAAGAGGATCGAAAAAACAGAACATTCCTGGGGTGATGAAAATGGCGTGGAGCCCTATGTGTCAGCTGGTGAGATTTTCCACGGCGGAAGGGATATAGATTTTCAATTCATCATGGATGAGGAGGATGAGGATGCCGCTTATATGAAAATGCTAACGTTCTATGCTTTTTTGGACGGCTTGGCCTCGGATGAATTGATGACGCTTTCCTGTGATTTTGGGAGCTGGGAGGTATATGTGAGGGATAAGGTAGAGGTGCAGGATCTAGGACGTGGTGGAATCAGCGGTGTGCTCAAGTTCCGGGAGCCGGAGCCAGATCTAACTGGTGTGATTCCAGTAGGTGGAGATCTGGGAACGCTGGAAGGAATCGACGGGATAGACTGGGTAGCGTTGGGATTCACCTTCTCAGACCTTGGGTCTATGGGAGTGATTCGCAGTAGCTGGGCTGGCCTACTGAATCGGCCTGCTCCAAAAGGTCAGGAAGTGATCAGCTATGGCAAGGAAGGTTTTCAAGTCACAAAAACGGGAGCTCGGGAATATACGCTGAATGCATTCATGCAGAAAGAATCTTATACGGAGATGAAGACTATGATCAGCGGACTATATGCGCTATTCACACAGCCAGGCACTCGCGTGCTGGTCCTGAATAGTAGTCTTCTGAGAATCGTGTATGTGAAAGATGGATTTAGCGTGAAAAGTGTGCAGATCGGAGCTACTGCGTTCTGCACGTTGGAGATCCGATTTGTGGACGCTGGTGAATACGCTGGTAATGAAACCTACCTATTATTAGGAGACACAGTGGGCAACTATGTGACGACTACGGTGGGTCAAAAAATACTAATTAAGATATGAGCGGTGTAATTCCTTTTGATCAGCTGTTTCCCCTCACTACGATGCCAGAACTGGCAATG
>Ga0105055_10011820_pt1 | contig 10722 bp, 6 predicted proteins | sample BON03_FD_78090 | JGI IMG/M metagenome (GOLD analysis project Ga0105055, IMG submission 78090) | Freshwater microbial communities from Lake Bonney liftoff mats and glacier meltwater in Antarctica - BON-03 | ecosystem: Environmental > Aquatic > Freshwater > Ice > Glacier meltwater | place: Lake... | reverse complement strand
TAATTTTAGAAATTTAACGATTTTTAAAATAAAGATACCTAGGGATAAAATTATTGAATATGGTTTACTTATAAAATAAATTCTTTTCAATGTAAAAATAATAAAATAGCAAGAGAGTTTTTTAAAAAATTTTGAATTTTTTAAAAAATATAGAAATATAAAAACGAAATGACTTCTCAATGACATTATAAATTTTTTTTCTTTAAGTTTCAATTTAAAATTATTAATATCCTTTTTTAAATTTTCAAACCTTTCATTTTGGATGCTTAATTTTCTGAAGTTTAAGTTGAAAACTACAAAAGAGAATTCATTTTGTTGGATTTCACACCATATATCAATTTTTAATTTTTTTAAATGTAAATTTAAAAGACAATTTTTAAGGAAAAATCTAAGAATTTTCAAAAATTCAAACAAATACAAACGATCATCAAAAAAATTATGTTGATTAAATTTATTTTTGGTTAAATCTTCGTTTACTAAGTTAATAGTAATTTCATTTAAACTGACTATTTTAAATAGTTTAAAAAAACTTTCATCACTGAATTGTTTTTTTTTCAATAAAATTTTCTTTATGAATTTCAAATGAAAAACTTCTGATATATTAGGTAATTTGTAAAAATTAACTTTTAGAATGGTTTGATATTTTCTAAATATGTGTCGAAAAAATTGAGAATAGAATCCCCAACCAATTAATTTATTGGCCTGAATTATTCGTTTAACTGTAAAGGAAATTAAAAATTGAATAAACATTTTTTTTTTAAGATCTAAAAGCAAATTTTGATTATAATCAAAAAAATTAATTCCAATACATTCCAAATATATCTGTCTGGACATAATAGATTAAATAAATTATAAAAACAATTTACCTAAACATATGCATAAAGGTTTATTAAAATTAATTTTAATATTATTGTAAAATGGTAATTATTTTTTACTGTCAATTTAGGGTCTTGTTTATAAACTATTGAAATTATAATAATATATAATATACTATCGATGTTTTCTTAATCCATACAATAAGAATTAAATAGTATTAAATTGACCATCTATTTTTATTTTGTTAATTGTGCCATAATTATTTAAAGAAACATTTTTCATGGATTAAATAGATTTTTCAAAATTATTTTTATTGTGTAAAGTTGGGTTAAAAATAATTATGAATATTTTAACAATCATCTTTTATTTTCTCGATTTGAAAGATTTTATCAAAAAGGTTCTTAAATGTTTATTTACAAAAAGAATTATTATATTTGTTGAAGTTTTTTTTAATGAATGCACAAAAATTAATCCAACCAACGTCAAACCTTTTGCAAAAATTAAAACCTAAAAAATTTATTCTTTCAAAAAATTTAAATAGTTATAATAGAAAAAATTATAACACTACACGAAACCTTTTTAAATGGCTGCGGTTACTTAAAAACAAGAAATACGTTCGATATAGATTTCTTGTTTTTATATTCGGTGTAGTAGATAAAAATTCTGGCTCAAATTTTTATTTGGAACAATTAAGGGACATTTATTGTCAAAAAAAAATTAGTTTTCATATTGCATTTGAGCATCTCGTATTATCTGACCCACTCCTCTCTATATGGTTAACAGATGAGCCTGAGATAATACTAAAAATCTTTCAATATGCTTGTGAAGAAATTGTTTCTGATATTTTTCAAAAACCAAATAGACGGTTAAACATCCCTGTAAGATTTTATGGGCTTCCCCTATGTGAATCAATGAGAAATCTAAAAAAGAAGAAACCTAATTGTTTAGTTAAAATAAGAGGGGTTGTCCTATCTAAAACTCAGATATTTCCAACTATAGGGTTCTTTTATTTGACCTGTTTAAAATGTTTAGAAACCCAGGAAACATTATTTTCAACAACTGATCAAAAAATTAAAAGAATTAAAAATTGCTTTAATTGTAAATCAACTGGACCTTTTCAAACAAAATGGGATAGATTAATTTCAAATAAATTTCAAAAAATTTCTATTCAAGAAGGGTTTAAAAATAATTCTTTCCGGTGGTTACCGTATTCAAATGAAATTATTTTAATTGGGGATTTGATTGATTATGCAAATCACGGCGATAATGTAGAAATAACTGGTATATTAAAATATAGTACAGCAACAAAATCTAATCATGTTTCAAACCACCCAACATTTTTAATTTTAATCGAAGCAAACTCTATTCAAAAAATAAGAGAACAAGAGAATTTTTTTAAAATTTCATTTTTTGAAGTTCAAATTCTGGAAAGAGTAACTACTGAACAAAGATTATTATCATGTCTACTTTTGTCATTCATTCCTGATATATTTGATAATTACTACTTAAAACTATTGATATTATTAACATATTGTTCTCCAAGCCAAAAAAAAAAAACCAATGTGAAATCCAATGATACCATAAATATGTTAATTCTAGGAGATATTTCTGTAGGAAAATCAAAAGTTTTAAAATTAATTTCTGATTTTTTCCCATATTCTCAGTATCTTACGGGTCAAGGATCGACAATAAAAGGTTTAACTTCATCTTTGAAACACGATAAATTAGTTGGAGAATGGGTCTCAGAAGGGGGCCTACTAACGATGGCAAAAAACGGCATATGTTTAATCGAGGGTTTGGAAGGACTTTTATCTAAAGATCTAAATTCTCTATGTAAAATTTTAGACCAACATTATATACAAATAGATCAAAAATCATCTTTAGATAAAATGGAAGTGACTTTTTCTACAATAGCAACATTAAATAATTTTAATACGGTACCTAACCCATCTCTTCCATTTTTTTTGAATTATGGTTTGAATGACGAATCGATTTCAAGATTTGAAATTATTCATAACTTAGAAAAAAATGGAAACTTAGAAAATGAAAAAAATCTTGCCAAGTTTTTACTAGCTCGTCATCAAGGAATAATTCACTCGAAGAGAAAAATTAAAATTAACAAAATTAATTCAAAAATAAAAATGTCAGACCATAGACCTGAATGTTTATCTGAAAACTTCATAAACAAATATTTATACTATTGCAGAAACAATTTTTCTCCCAAATATTGTATACTTGACCAATCTTTTATTTTAAAATTTTATCTAGATCTAAAACGGGAAACACATATTTTAAGTTCGCTTAGCTTTTCTTCTAATTTTCTTGAAACTATAATACGCATAGTTTCGTCAAGTGCTAAAATACACTTGAGAAACCAAGTTTCAGAAAAGGATTTATCTATCGGCCTTTTAATATTTTTCGAATCTTGGATACAAATTCAACCACAATTTACTGCAAGTTTTCTAAGATCAAAATATAAAAGATTCTTTTCTCGAATTTTTATAAAATACAAGGATTGTCATATTTTTTTAGAAAAAAAAGGATACAATCAGATTTAAATTTAATTGATTAAATTAATTTTTAATTTTTAAGAAAAAATTCAATATTATTTTAAATATACATTAAGTAAAAACTTAATTTTAAATATATACTTAAAAAATTTAATTTTTAAAAATAATATTCTGCTCAAAATTGATAATAATTTTTAATGCTCAATTTTTTTATAAAAAAATATGAGAAATTTATTTATAGTAATAAACTAATTTTTGTAAAAAAAAAAAAAAAAAATGTATACAACGATGGAATGATAAAAAAATTTGATTTTCTATTATGTTTATATCAATTTAAAACCGATGTGATACATACTTCCATAAAGAACATGATTGAAGAATCGGATTTTGAGCTAACAATACTACCAATATTAAAACCAAATTTGAGGCTTGATTTTACAGAAATTGAGTATAAGAAGACTTTTAAAATGATTGATAATTTTAATATTTTTTTTTTAAAAAGTTTTATATGTCTATGTTTCAAGATGTTACCAGCTTTCAAACGAAAAGAAGCTCTACAAGGTGAAATATTCCGAATCCAGATTATATTTTGTGACATGGTTTTTGCTGATACGTTATTTTTAGAAGAATTTATGAGCAAAAAAAATTCGTACAAAAACAAAAATTCCTTCCAAATTCGAAAAGAAAATTGGATAAGAAGGCTGAAACAGGTATTTTCATCAAATGGTTACATAGAATTCAGTAAAAATCATTTCAATACACATTTTCGTCTCTCAGCTATTGAATCTTTGAAAAACAATAGCTTAATAAGATATAATGTCGGTCCTGAATATAGATTTAATCTCAGATAATAAGAATAAATTATTAAATTGAAACATAAATGTATTAGAAAATTTAATTACTTATTGTTCTCACGGGTTTTTAATTTTAATAAGTTTAAATTAATGTCCAAAAATTACAGAAATTGTAAGTATTCTTTTTTCCAAATTTTATATTACTATCTTGTATCGATTAAATTCTAGAACTCTTTTCCCAAAACAGGTTCTAAGACATACAAAACACCGAGAAGACCTTTTGAAAAAGAAAGATTAGATTCAGAACTTAAACTAATAGGAGAATATGGGTTAAAAAATAAAAGAGAAGTGTGGAGAGTCCAATTAATTTTATCTAAAATACGGTCTTCAGCTCGTCTTCTGCTAACTTTACCACAAACTGATTCCAGACGTCAGATACAAGGGAAATCTCTGATACAAAAACTTGAAAAATATGGAATTTTAAATGAATCTGAAAACACACTCAATCATGTACTATCATTAAGGGTACAAGATTTTTTAGAAAGACGGTTGCAAACTATTGTATTTAAACACGGATTAGCACGAAGTATTCATCATGCTAGGATCTTGATTCTACAGAGACACATTTCAGTTAATAGTGATCTAGTTAATATTCCTTCTTTTTTAGTAAAAATACAATCGCAAAAAAAAATTTCTTATTTTTGCAAATCCCCGTTCGGTGGTGGAACTCCAGGTAGGGTAAGAAGGAAAACGATCGGAAAAAATTAACAGTTTATATATTCTAAAGATGAAAAAAATTTAATTGAAAAAGATTAATAAAATTTAAAAAATACATAATTTTTTCCTCTATAATCCTTTTAAATCTGGTCTGAAAAGAGAAGAAATAATTAGTATTTTCTTTTTTAGGAAATTGTTGGCATTTTTTTTTCTGTTCTTTTTTTGTTTCATAGAATCTAAAAATACCAAAATTAAATCACGTTTATCATTTTTAAAGTTGAAAAACAACTTCCAAAATCTAAAGTTTTTCATAATAAATTCTTCAGAAAAAATTCGGATATATCTTTGTAAACGTATACAAATTGATTTTATTCTTGACACAAAAAAAAAATTCAAAAAATCATTATTTCCAAAGATTTTATATCTTTCAAGTTTTAAAACAAATCCAGTTCTAACTTTTTTTTTGTAAAAATTTGAAAAAAAGTATTTTTGTAAAAAATAAATAGCATTTATCAGATTTTCTACACTGAAAACAACAACTTTTTTTTGTTCTCCAAAAATATAGTTAATTAATAATTTGAATAAATTAATTGTTTTTTTTACATAAATCCAGCTATTTTTTTTTTCAAAACCTATTAATTCTAAAAAAGGAATCGGTAAATTTTTTTTGATTTTTCGTTTATTGATTCTTTTTTGTTTACAAATGAGTTTTTTTTGAAATATCCTATTACAATTTTTATAAATTTTGTGTCCGAACAAGAATCTTGAATTGATTTCTCTTTTATAAAATCCTATTTTTTTGAGTATTGGATGTTTTTCTTTTATATTTAAAGATTTTTTGGAACAATAATCAAAGAAAATTTCTGCAGCTAAAATTAATTCCTTTGACATAAATGTAAGATTTAATAGTTCGATTTGGTTTCGACTTCTATATTTAAAAGGATTTGTAATTGTTTTTTCTAAAATCAGGTTTATTAGAAAACAAAGTTGAAAATAAACAAAACTATCCTCTAAACTTTTATTGATTGAATTATATATTGAGAAATATCTTGTAAAAACTGAAATATGATTTAAAGTAAAAATTTTTCCTATCCAACTTCCAGTTGATTCAAAGAAAGTTATCTCAGTTCTACTCATGTAACCCCTTCTCTTCTCGGAAAAAATTTTGTGGATTTCGAAACAAGTTTTAATGAGTAAGTCAGAAAAGCCTTTTATCTTGTTAAAAAAACCTAAAGTAAATAATAGATACATTTCAAAAAAATTTGGTTCGATTATAATTCTTTTTATTAGAAAATAATTTATTAATTCATTGATCTTAGGATTGAACATCTTTATTTTAAGATTTAACTTCCTCGAATGCGACCAAGTATGGAAAGAAAATCTATTAAAAAATTGAGCCAAAATGTTTGAGTTTGTTTTCATATTTAATATATAAATATTGTACTATGAATACTTATTTTAAATAAATTTTAGTAAATAATCTTATACTAATTAATAAAAGATAATTAAGTATTTTATGTTTGTTTTTTATTTTAATTATTGAAAGTATGTGCAAGAATACAATATTATATAGCTTATTCACGAATTTTTTGGAGAAATACAAAAAAATTGAACGTTGAAGCCTATGTAACCAAAAAAAATACCTCATTTGTAAAAACGCTTGTTTAAAAATTAATTTTCTATTATTTCTTCCTTCTATCCAGATAACATCATTTTGCTTTTCAATTTTCTCATTTATCAATTTTACATAGTTTTTAGCCAATTTTTTTTTACTTTTTAAGGTATTTTGAAAATTCAAAACATTATTTTGAGATGCATATAAAATAAATTCTGTTAATTCAAAAAACTCCGAAAGATATTTAATTTTAATTCTACACATATCTTGAATAATATAATAGATTATAACTATACCTGAATAACAAAAAATTTTGCTACTCCTAAAATAAATTTGTTCGGTTAAATTGCTAAAAAAATTTAAAACTATACCTTTCAATTGACATTTTAAAATTGGTTTTACTATACAGTTTCTAACATAATCACTGTTAAATATCAGCTTAATTGTTTTTAATTGGACTATTAAATTGCATCGTATAGAGTTCTTTATTTTAATGATTTTATATACTAGTATAAAAAATATTTTTACAAGTTTGATAACAAACTTCCTATCATGAGCATTTTGATTAGGGGGAGAATTTTCTTTTTTATTTATCAAGCTAATATTTCTAATTTCTAATTTCTTCATTAATTTTGACTTATTTTCAGCATTTTTAACTACAACAAAATAGTCATAAATAATTTTTAAGTTAGAATCCGTATAATTCCTTTTTATTTGACATAAAATGGGTAACTTTTCTATGAAAGCAAGATATAAATAAATAGTTTTTTTTAAAAAATAAATTTTATTTTTTAATCTGTTTACTAATTTTCTATTTTCTATTTTTTTTTTCTTTTTTAAATTGATATAATTTATAAGAGAAATTTGTAATATTTTTTTCAAACTATCATTAAGTTTATTTCTGGAAAAAAAACTATTATAACTTTTTATCAACCGACTCCATATGGAGTTAATGTTCAGTTCCTTTTTAATATTAACAATATCCTCGGATATGGTTTTTATATCATATAGACATAATTCAATGATCCAATTCAAACAATTCGATAAAACTGGAGGAAATTGTAAATTTGTTGATAATAGAGAACTTTTTTCCAATGAAACTGGATAACCAAGTACCGTTAGAACATGTCGTATATTATCTTCCGGCTTTCCTTGAATTTTAAAATTTTTATCGAGTTTCTTAAAAAGGAAATAAATTACCTGAAAAAAGACTTTTTTTTTTAAAGGAAATAATATTTTATTTATTAAAAAATTTTTACAATCATTTTCCTTTAAGAACAACTTTATTTCTTTTATACAAAAAGAAATGTATTTTTTATCATAAATTGGTCGTGGGTCTGTTTTAAAATAATATTTATGATTATTAAATAACTGCACGTTTTTAAAAAGTTGGATTTTTCTTCTTTTTAAGTGTTTAAAAATATCAACTTTTTTTACATTGGACCGTGAAGGACTTTCATTTTTAAATTTCATATTTATTCAACAAGTTTGTGAATTATTTCAAAAACTTTTCCTTTAATGGTTCTTTTTGTTATACTGAAATAGATTTTAGACGATATTTATTATAATATTAAATTATTTTAAATTAATAGTTTAATTTTAATTATTTTTTTCCAACTCACAAAAAATGAATAAAATCTTTCCTAGGGTATAAAATATTGTTATTTCTTCGAATATAATATTAACTATCAATTAATTATAAAAAAAACCATAGTCTTTTAAAATATAACTTGTACAAAAAACTTAAGGTTTTAATTTCTATTAATGTTTGACCTAATAATGACCCTTTAAGGGAAAAAAATTCATTTTTTAGGAAATTAAATGATTTAAATAAAATGAAGTACGAAATTGATTCCAAATAATTGCTACAAAAATTTAATATACCATTATTGAATAGCTTTTTTGCACGTTTCACTTTAAATAGTGTTTTAAGGGCTAATTTTTTTTCTTTTTTATTTGATATTTTTAGGAAATCAATTAGAGAATTTCTATCAGATCTTGTAGTTTGCTTCCATTCTGTAATTCGCTTGTAAAAAAAAGTCATTATTTCAAAATTCTGAAAAAAAAGGTAATTTTTAGTTAATTTTTTTTCAAAAAGTCCTCTAGGTAAATAGTTAACATTTACCAATCTAAATGGAATTAAATTTTCCAATATTGCTGTCCTGCATATTTTTAATCTTCTCAAACTAGATTTAATCAAAACTTTAACCAATAAGAATCTATTTGCTTTATTTTTAATCATTTCGCGTAAAATTTTGTTCCTTTTTTTCAATATTTCTAGAATATGGCTAAAAAGTTCTTTTTTTTTAATTATTGTAAAAATGTAAACTAATAAAGAGATTATTTGTTTGTAACCAGTAAGTTTAACTATTAGACAATGAATTTCAGTTTCAATCTTGTGATACATCTTCGAGTTAACAGCACATTTTGGAAGTAAACTAATTGTCGAAAATATTTTAATATTTTTTATTGAAAAAAATACTTTTTTAATTTTTCTAATTTTAAATCTAGAAATTTGGTACATGTTACGTATGATAAATTTTAAATCTCTATTTTCTCTTGGTTTAAAAGAAAATGAGTCTTCTGTTGAATCGTGATATTTTTTTTTTTCTAATCTATCATTATAATTAGAACTATTTATTAAAACTAAAAGATAAAATGAAAACAATCGTGAATTTAAGATATTTTTAAATAAACTTCGTTTTCGAATTGTATTTTTAATCAAATTTTTAAAGCAAATTGTTAATTGTTTGATATTTAGAATCGAAGTCAGATGATTAAATCCGACAATCCAACCAATTTTGGAATTATTTTTTTCAATAAATATAACAGATATTAAAATCCATGAAATTAAAAAATGATTAAATTGGTGTTTTATAGAAAAAAATATTTTGTACCAAAAAAAATCGATGAATCTAATTAATATTTCGTTGATTGAAGCGTATTTTTTAAAAAGATCATTAAATGAGATTTCAACCGGTAACCCTATTCTTATTTTTGAATTTAAAAATTTTAAATTAGGCTTTTCTATCTCTAGATAATTATAATTAAAACTATTGATAGGAAAGAAAGAAATATTCGAAAAACGCGTTGAGAAATCTATAGATGGTTTTAAGAATGAAAAACAATAATTTTCGTAATAAGTTGGTTTTTTGGAAATCTTTAAAAACACAAAATCTTTTTCAGAGTTTATTTTAATTTTTAATCTTAATATTACCAAGGTATCAAAAAAAACTCTTGACACATTGTCTACGATCAAAAAAGAGTGCCCGAAGCTACCTCTAATCGTCTTATAAAAGCCAAACAAATTGGTAGAAAAATCGAGAAGATTTTTTTCAATTGTTAATGAATGTTCAATGATAGACGAGTCTAACAAATGTTCTGATGCAATACTAACAATGAAAAAAACAAATTGAAAAAATTTAAATGAAGATATCTTTCCATCTAGTAAAATTTCGAAGTTTAAAAACAAAGAGAAACAAATATTACACAAAACTAGATCACTTGTATTCCCGAATATAATACAATTAAATGTAAACTTAAAAAAGTTCCATAAATTTGATGTGGATTTAATTTTGAAAGAGTTTTCAAGATTTATTTTTAAATTTTTCCGGTTAATTTTTAATTTTGAGTAGATTATCCAAATCATAAAAGAAATTTTAAATGACTTTATTGGAAAATAAAAAGACCATATAAGAAATAAAATAGACACTATTTTTAAATTTTTTTCGTTTTGAGTATACCTAAAATTGATGAAAGATATAAAACATTTTACCCCAGAAACATCATCATCCTTCGAAAATATTTCATTTTCACCCAGGATTGAAAGAAAGGAAATGGGATTGATATTTTTTATTTTTAAATGTTTTATTTTTAAATGTTTTAAATATAAAAAAGTGAAATTATGTAAAAGAAATTAAATAAAATGGCACCAAAAATTGATCCTAACGTAATTTCTACAATATATATTCGAACTGTAGGAGGAGAAGTTGGAGCAGTATCTTCACTTGCTCCAAAAATCGGACCTCTTGGACTATCACCAAAAAAGATTGGAGAACAATTATCAAAAGCAACAGCAAATTGGGAAGGTCTTCGGGTAATGTGTAAGTTAAATGTGCAAAATAGACAAGCTACCGTTGAAGTAATTCCATCTGCTGCTGTTTTGTTAATTAAATCTTTAAAAGAACCATACAGAGATAGAAAAAAAGTAAAAAATATAAAACATAATGGTAATATTACTATGAATACAATAATATTAGTTGCAAAAATT
>Ga0105055_10011819_pt1 | contig 10723 bp, 7 predicted proteins | sample BON03_FD_78090 | JGI IMG/M metagenome (GOLD analysis project Ga0105055, IMG submission 78090) | Freshwater microbial communities from Lake Bonney liftoff mats and glacier meltwater in Antarctica - BON-03 | ecosystem: Environmental > Aquatic > Freshwater > Ice > Glacier meltwater | place: Lake... | reverse complement strand
TGCTTATCACCCTGCTGTCCAGTCCGTGCAGCTGTCGCCGTCGGCCCGCCCCGTCGCCCCGGTGGGGGCGGGAGAGAGGGGGGGGGGGGGGGGGGGGCTCACTGCACGTGGAAAATACTCTTCAATCTCACTGATGGTGAGATTGTTGAGGTGCGTGCAGTGTGGCGAATGAGCATCCAGGTCAAAGAGATGGAGTGCGGCGCCATTGGTGTGGTCAAGTATCTCCTGATACACTTGTGTCAGGCCTCGCTGCAACGCGGCAGTCGCGAGCACGTGTTGTTGAAAAGATGTTGGCATAATCAATGTGAAGCCCATGAGCATGTCGGGAGCGTTCTCGGCCGATGCCACGACGACACCTTTTGCAGACATCTCTTCTCCCGTCAGGGAGGCGTAGATCTGTTGCAGGCTTCGAATGCATGCAAGTTGCGTTGTGAGCATACTTTTGATGTTGCCGTGATCTGACAGGCTAGAAGTGTGGTCGGGTGAAAGGACGAGGACGTTGTGTGCAGCGCCTGCTGAGACCTTCTGCAGGTCACGGATAGAGCTCGGGTTGCCGCTGCGCACCACAACGCGCCGCGATACGGGCCCGAGTTCGTGATCAATGACGTCTCGCATCTTTTCGCGATCCTCCTGCGCCAGCAATACCACTGTGGTACCCCGTCGACCCTCAAGGCCAAGCGTGATTTGTCGCAAGATCGGGATGGTCATGTGGCTCCAGTTAAGCACAAGAATGTGATTCGACTCGACGATTTTATGATCGGCTTTCCACACCTACTTGTTCCACCCCAAGTAGGTGTGCACAGGGGCGGAATCACATCAAGATCACACACTGCGACGTCAATGTCACACAAGCTGATGGGCAGCTTCCGGCAGGTGCAAGAGCAGAAGTTGCACATGCGGTAAGGTTATCGAGGTGGGGAACTCACCTCTTGTAACGCAGCGTTGATGGACGAAGAGACAGTGCCAATGGTGACGGCAAACGTGAAGATGCCCATCAGGAACATGCCGTTGGCCAGGAAAAGTCCAAATCCTTTGTACTCCCACGATGAGGTCTACGATTTTAGGGTTAAACATGCATGTACGTTTTAGGGTTAAACATGCATGCACATGCATGTATAATTATGACAGTGTTTTTGCGTGTGAAATTTGCCATATGCACGCATATGGTCTGTCTGTCTGTCTGTCTGTCTGTCTGTCTCTGCTCTATGACTCTGTTCTTTTTTTCTTCTTCCTCTCTTTCTCTGTTGTCCCTCCTTCTTTCTCGTTCTCCCCCTCCGTCTTCTTCCTCCACTCTCCCTCTCTCTCCCTTCTCCTCCTCGCCGTCTCTCTCTCTCTCCAACCCCGCCCACCCATTCTCTCTCTCCTCCTCTCCTTCTCCTTCTCTCTCTCCCTCTCTCTCTCCTCCACTCTGTGTATCTCTCTCTCTTTCGCTGTTTCGCTGTGTTGCTGTGTCGCTGTCGCTTTTTCGCTGTGTCGCTGTATCTCTCTGTCTCTGCATCTCTCTGTATCCCTAGCTCTCTAGCCTTCTGTCTCTCTATCTCCCCGTCTCTATGTCTCTCTGTGTCTCTCTCTCTCTCTTTCTCTCTCTCTCTCTTCCCCTCTCTCTCTCTCTTTCTCTCTCTCTCTCTTCCCCTCTCTCTCGGATTGCGTGTCTCTGTGAATTTACCTACCTGCTTTAATGTGTTGGCGGCCTACGTGTATGTATGTGCGCACTATGCGCACACATATGCGCGCGCGCACACACACACACACACACACACACAAGAACACTTACGCCAGGGGCATTGTGCAGGAGGGCGTATGCCCGAAACAACGCGTCGCCCCAGGACTTGCAGGTCGATGTACCCAATAGCAAGGAGGCACCGAGCGTCACAAGGGTGGCAGATAGGAGCCATAGCACAAGCAGCTGCATGGCCAGACTGGCCTCGAGCAGGACCGTGATCTGATACTTCATGCGTTCCGCCATCGTCGTGGATAAGGCGCGCCGCAGCCATATCACCAGCCCGCCGTCTCTATTTTTCACCGCCTCACGCCACTCTTTCAGTGGCATCGCTTCCTGTCGCCCGAATCCCGCGTGGTGCGGTCCAGATTTATGGCTTCCCCGCCGCGGTGTGGGTGGCTCTCCGCTTGTCTGCTCGCCACGCAAGTCGTGCGCATCGTCTGTCAATGCCTGCACGGGCACCATAGCAAAGGCGACCAACGCCAGCAACGAAATGGCCCGCACGATGAGCATTGGTCCCTGCAGCAAGCTCCTGTCCAAGGCCGCGCGGCCGATCGGGTCAATGAAACCTCCGTTCTTTTTTTTTGAATTTGACTTTTTTTTGGTTTGGCACAAAACCCCCGCGTAAAAGGACATTCCAAAAATGCACGGACCTCATGACCTCATCTCCGACGACTAAGCAACACACACACACTCTCAACTTTCTGGGGGTGCGTTGGTTAGTGGTGGCAATAACAAAACAAACAAACAAGCATGCTCAAAGGGGGAACGAGCATAATCGCCGACACAATATGCTTTGTGAGTCGGGGGTCGCGACCCAATTGCGGGGGGTCTTGTGATAGAGGGTATGACTGTGGGGTCTACACAGTAAAAGGGATGGTGGTTCCCCCTACTCAGTAGTGTCCCACCCCCTATATATTCCAGGTTTGAAGGTCAAAAAAGGGAGAACGAGCATAATCGCCAACACGATATATTTTGTGAGTCGAGGGTCACGACCCAACTGTTGGGGTTCTTGTGATAGAGGGTATGACTGTGGGGTCTACACAGGAAAAGGCACGCCTATATATCCCAGGTTTGAGGGTCCAAAAAGGGGGACCGAACATGATCTCCGACACGATATTCCTCGTAGACCCGGGGTCGCGACCCAACTGTGGGGGGACTTGTGGTATAGGATGTCACAACAGGGTCAAATTGGGTAAAGGAAAATTGGTTCCCCCTGTTCAAAAGAGTCAAAAGTTGAGGGTCAAAAAAGGGGGAACGAGCATAATCGCCGACACGATATGCTCCGTGGGCCCGGGGTCGCGACCCGACTATGAGGGGTCTTGTGATAGAGGGTATGACTGTGAGGTCTACACAGGAAAATGCAAAATTTAAAACGTATTTGGCCGCAAGATTCGTCGGAAGTCGGCACTGCGCAGCGGCATTCTCTTTAAAGGTAACGAAGTCATGCAAGGACCTAGATCCGACTCTCCTCTACATTTCGACATCAGGAACACACAGAAAATTTGTAGGGAAAAATAAAATTCTAGCGCTCGGCATTTGCCTCCCGCAGCCATGCCTGAACAAACAAAAAAACAAGCCTGAGCGCTGACCGCAGGTTTGCCGCGTCAAGATCACTTTTGAATAGACTGATTTTGATTGCGGGGTTGACTAATAAATCAGGGAGCAATTTGTACCACAACTGTTCCCTTATTCTGAATTTTCATCTCCTTATTCCAGAACCCACGAACAAGATTAGTACGAAAAATCGGCAGTCCAAATGAATCCAATACTACGAACAATTTGTTTCGTTTTGGTTTTTAGTTTGTTTCCATAATAACAAATTCGATGAAATGCGTTGTAAACTGGATTCACTTTAATAGTTTTTTTTTTGTTTCAAAAATACCCAACCCTGCCTATGCGTACATGCGTGGAGAGGAACATCTTCTAGGTTCCACATAGAATGTTTACAAGCACTTCGGTGGTTTCATCAGGGCTGAGGGCGGGGGGTTGCACTCTCGCCCGCTTGGATGTTTGGACCTCAGGTGCTGCACCTGCACCCGCCATTCTGCCCTGCAATGTGTGTGTCCCTTCCCTGTCTTACACGCAGATGCGATTTCTGGCAGCCGCCCATTGTCTTGGGCGATGTGCTCACCACCAAGATTCACAAGGGCACGCGCACCGGGACGATGCGCCTCGAGAACCTCAATCTGGAAAAGGTGCCGCCGTCCCTCATGACGCTCGACGTCTCAAAAATGATGATGATCAAGGAAATGTACCTGGACAACAACCACCTGGTGCGCCTGCCGGACCAATTTGGCGATCTCTTTAACATTTACGAGCTGCGGCTCATGAACAACAAGCTTGAGTGCCTGCCGGCATCGATCGGTAAGCTCACCAACCTGCAGCTTCTCTTCCTCCGCAGCAACAACATCAAGGAGCTGCCGGGCGAAATTGGCAACTGCAAGGCCATCCAGATTTTTCAGCTCAGTCTGAATCCCATCGTCGAGCTCCCACCGCAGCTTGGCCTCCTCACCAAAATCCGCGAGTTGCATCTGGACAACACTCCTTTACTGAGAATCCCCCCGGCAGGTGTCCGTGCCCAAGGCCTCCGGCAAATGCAGATCTTTCTCCGCAACTTTTACGAGGCGCAGGCCTCGCTTAAGTTGAATCTATCGGAGCTCAAGCTAGACACGATGCCGAGCATAGCGCAATTTCAGGGTCTGACCGCACTGGAGATGTTGAGCAATAACATCAGCTTCCTCGGGCCCGGCGTCGTGCGCTCGTACGATCTGCAAAAGGTAATCTTGGCCGACAACAAGTTTGAGCAGTTTCCAACCGAAGTGGTTTGCTTCAAATCGCTCGTCTACCTGGACCTGTGCTTTAACAAACTCGAGTCGCTGCCCTCCGACTTCCGCGCCATCACGCGCTTGAAGGAGCTTCATCTGTCGCACAATTTTATGCGTGAAATTCCACCAGCAATCGGGCAATTGCAGGTCATGACGCGCTTTATTGGCGACGACAATTTTTTCGTTGGGGTGCCCGACGAAATTGCGTATTGCGCAGCCTTGACAGAACTGGTGTTGAGTTCGAATCAGATCCGAGAGCTGCCCCCTGTGGTGTGCATGCTTTCGCAACTTGTGCTTCTCGACGTGTCCAACAATTTGCTCGGGGAACTGCCCGACTCAATTGGACTCATGGATAGCCTACGCACTTTGAATATTTCCAGCAACTTGCTGTGGAGATTGCGTTGTGAGGTGGGCGAACTTTTCCCGACAATCAATGCCGACAAAAAAGATGAAGAACAGTGCTGGAAGCAATCCATATCCTATGAGCATAACCCCATCCGCACGCCCCCCCGCGAGATTCTGCGGCTCGGTCCTCGGGGTGCGCTGGTGTACCTTGCGAGCATCAACAAAGCAAAAATTGACAATGTCCTTGACCTTAGCCGGCAACAATTATCGTCTTTTCCACTTGAGATCTGGCTGCTAACTGGGCTGCTACGATTGTCTATTGAATCTAATAACATCTCAGTGATCCCGCCAGACATCGTGAGCTGTCCGCTGCTCAAGGAGCTGATTTTATCAGACAACCAGATTGCAATGCTGCCGTTTCAGCTTGGCGAGTTGCTTGAGCTCCAAAAGCTTATTTGCACCAAAAACTACGTCACAAAGTTGCCGCCGGACTTAATGCAGTGCACCAACATGACGGAGCTCAACTTTGCCAAAAATCGTCTGGATGCACTCGACGTGGGTGTTTGCAACGCCCTGTGCAATCTTGTACTTCTCAACGTCGAGAGTAACATGATTTCAGTCTTGCCCGATGTTGTGCAAAACTTGACGCGCATCGAGTCGCTGCTGATCGGCAACAACATCATCAGCATTCTACCGCCCAGTATGTTCTGCATGTCGTCGCTCTCGGAGCTAGGACTGTCGGGAAACCCGCTAAAGTCGCCTCCGGCAGAACTCATGAAGCTTCCCTTCCCAGCACCTCTCAACTACTTGCGACAGATCCATCTTGCCAAGCAGAGCGGCGCGCTGGACTTGACGGGCTTTCTGCTCACAGCGGTGCCAATTGTCATTCAGTCGCTTCTGAACCTCTCGTACATCAAAATGAACACAAACCGGCTACGTGACTTCCCGCCGTCGCTCAAAGTGCTCACAAAACTCACCAAACTTGAGCTGGTTGAAAATTCGTTCCAATCTCTGCCGGAGGAAATCGTGTCGTTTCCTTTTTTGAATTCTGTGATGCTGAGCAACAATGAATTCCTGGTGTGGCCCGAGCCCATCAGCTTTTGCACAAACTTGACAGAGCTGGAGTTTCGCCACAATGCGATGAAAGAGATCCCCAAGTCAGTCAAGAATCTGACGCTTCTCACCCACCTAGACATGACTGGAAACGAGGTCTGCTCCCCAACCACAGGATTTCCCCCCCTGCTGGGTGGCGGGGGGGTCTCCACCACACTACAAAAAAATTATAACAGCCCCGAAGCCGCCGCGCGCCATAGGAGTCGGACTACTGGTCCCACGGATTGTGTGTCGTAGAAACCCCCAGTTTCCCACTTTTTTTGGAGATCTCCTCGTTTTTGAGATCGGACTTCAATCGCACTTCAATGTCGGATTTCAAATTGGACGTTTTCAAGACGTCCAATCTCACATTGGATGTCTACACATTGGATGTCTACACATTGGTAGACATTCAATGTGTAGACATTCAATGTGTCGACATTCCACGTGTAGACATCCATCTGTGTAAGATATCCGATGTGAGATCGGATGTTTTTGCAAGACGTCCGATCTCCGATCGGATGTCTGACGTCAGACAAACAAAAGACGTCTCATCTCAAATCAAAGTGAAAATCATGGGCAAAATACTCTGTGAATGTTGGAAAAATGTCCACGATGACATCGGCGGTGTGTGATGACCATGTCTAGAAAAGTAAATTGCACGTGAGCCCCGAAGCTGCCTGGTACCCACCCAATTCGGACTGTTCACCTGAGCATACATTTGAGGGCAGAAATTTGGGGCGTACACGTGTAATCTCGTGTATTCCCCGAAATTCGTGATATTTTGGGCTGATACCACCCCTGATTTTGAATTTTTGGGAACTTCTCTACCCTATCTTTTTCTTTTCTGGGCTGTCACTAACCCCGATTTCGCCTTTTTGGTCTAACCTTAAGCCCTAAACTCTACACCCTACAAACAGGCCTCCGAAATGGGGCAGGTCCCAACAATTTACAAGGAAAAAATGAAAATAGGTAGTGCATCCACCTAAATTGGGTTGCATGCCCATATGACAGGTAGTGTATTAAGCATGATAAGGACGCGCGGCATCGAAAACTTACTACTTTGCTGAACCGTAAATCCCAAACCCGGATAAAGACGTCCTTTTTCCAAAAAAAAGACGTTTTTTTTCCAAAAAAAGTGGGTTTTTTTTGAGAGTGGGGATCCGCTGTTTGTCGGATCTTCGTCGGATATGTGTCTGGGATTGAAACAAGAATTGGGGGGAACTGGAAGGCGGACAGGGTCATTGACGTGGGAAGTTTTAACAATTTGAGGTGTGGCAGATCGAAAAGCTCTCCGACGGCCTTGGTGAGTGCCTGAATTTGAAGAAATTGTATCTCGGTGAAAACTTCATTTCGAGACTGCCGGACACCCTCGGCAACCTCACTCGCATGACCATTCTCGACCTCAGGTATTTCCCAACCCCCGGTGACTTGCTCCCCCTCTCTGCCCGCGTCCTTGTATCGCTCGTCCCTACCCAACACTGCCTTGCCCGGCCTGTGTAGTGGCAGGGCAAAAGGACAATGTGTCCTGGTCCGGGTTCTCCTTGCAGCGCGAGGAGACGCAGTGTTGTTAGAGTGTGGCCACCGACGGAGGAGATCCGACTTCCGGGTACGTGATCCGGCACGTGATCAGGAAAATCCGTATGGGCGCGAAGGTGCCCGGATCAACTTGATTATTCCGTATTGGCGCGAAGGTACCCCAATGCGCGTGTGCCGCGCGCCCGACTGCCAAAATTTCCAACAAGTTTTCATGGGAGTCTCGTACATATCAAACACGGTTTCTTGGGAGTCCCCAACGTTTCAAGCAGGGTTTCACGTGAGTAAACGGAGTCCCTGTCACTGAAAAGAGCGGCCGGGAAAGTTGGATGAATCTGGAAATCCAAATATTGAAGTCTCATCTTCTCCGTGAGTGGATTGAGGTAGTGACGGGGTGTGTTGGATACACAGGTCGAACCAGTTGTCGACGCTACCACATCAGATAGCCTTGCTCACAAATCTGGAGGAGCTAGAAATACAGGAGAACAAGTTTGCCGCGACGACAAAGGCCATTCCTGGCCTTGGGCTCATGGGCATGATCAAGTATTTCCAAGTGTGTGCCATGAGCAAGTTCACGAAGAAGATTAATCTTAACGTCATGGGCATCACTGAGATTCCCATGGATATACTGTACTACACCATGCTCACCAACATCTCCCTGATGGGAAACAGACTGATGGAGATACCAGACGAATTTGGTCAGAATCTCCAACATCTCAAACGGATTAATTTCCGCTCCAACAAGCTATCAACGGTTCCCGAGTCTTTCACCAAATTGTGCAATTCGTGCGAATACCTCGACCTGTCCTTTAACGACTTTGCTTTTTTCCCGGCCCCTGTCTGCGAGCTCAAGACTGTGACATTCCTCGACTTTTCAAACAATAAGCTGACGTCGGTGCACGATGCCATTGGCGCCATGCTGGCACTCCAACACATGCGCCTCGACAGGAACAATCTCAAAATACTGCCTGGCTCTTTCGGCAGACTGCCCTCTCTCCACACACTCAATTTGAGATACAACAAACTTTTGGATCTCAAAGGCGCGCTCAACGGAGTGACTACCCTAACCAACCTGGACCTGCGCAATAACAATCTACTGAAAGTGCCGCCTGAGATGGGGGGGTAAGTCACACCAACACACCTGCCCGCCTCTGCAAATGCACACACTATCGTTCCATATCGGCGTTCCATGTCTGTTTCCATGGTGAGGTATGCTATGCGCACCACGCTGAAGCTGCCGCGCGTCAGGGGTGTTTCTGTTTCCGGGTTTTGTTTGGTGTATCCGCTTTTTTGTGGGATTTTGGGGGAAAAAACGAACAACAAAAATTGCGCCGGACGCAAAGGTAACACGAGTGGTGGCGGATCTGCAGATCGCAAAAAGGGCGCCCTTTTTGTGCTCTGCAGATCCTCCTCTTTGGCGGTTGCGCCTCGCCGCCTCGTGCCTGGGGGCAACAACTTTGGATTCGTTGACTTTTATTTTCTTTGGTGTGTTTGCAGTCTGACAAACCTGGTGCGTTTAGCGCTGGCGAACAACTTCTTGAGCAAACTGCCGCCAGAAATGGGAGAGCTGCGGCTGCTGCGAGACATGTCGATCGCTGGTAATCAGGTCAAGGTGCCTAACCAAGAGATTCTCGACTCGGGCATGGATTTTGTCTTGGAGTATCTCTACTCGCTGTTGCTGTCAGAGGAAAGAGGCGAACTTCTGCTCGATGGCATGTCGCTTACAAATTTTCCGAGTGAGGTGATCGAGATTAAGAATCTTGTGCATCTGTCGGTGTGCTCCAATCAGATTTCCTCCATTCCTGAGGGCATCAACAATCTCATCACATTGCAGAGGTTTTTTGTTTCGGACAACCGAATTGAAAAGCTGCCCGAAAACTTGGCGAATGTAGAGGCTCTCGTCATCTTTGAGGCAGAGAAGAATCAATTGAAAAGCCTACCGAGTAGATTAGGGTTTCTGCCCGATGTCGAGGTGCTCAACCTCAGTCGAAATAATTTCAGTATTGTGCCGCTGCAGCTGGGGTATTTGAAAAAGTTGCGTGTGCTGGAAATGGAAGGAAATCTGCTCAAGTACCCCTTCAATGTCCTATTTGCACGTGGATTCAGTCACGTGTTCAAATTTCTGGACACAGTTGCAAACACTGGAGAGACTAAAACGATTGAGTTGGGTGGCATTCAATTTCCCAAGGTGCCAGATCAGCTGGAAGAGGAGAGTTATGCAGAGAGAATCGTCTTGCACGGCAATAATATGACTGAAGTTCCAGCCTTTGTGTATTCACCCGAATTTACGCAACTCAAGGAGCTCAACTTGGCCGAGAATAGTTTGACAGGGCTGCCTCCGGAAGTCTACAATATCACGACCCTCACAAGACTAGATCTAGAGTTCAACCGCCTCCGTAACATTCCAGACTTCATTGGCAATCTAGCGCTGCTCACAGAGCTCAACATCTCCAACAACACTATTGTTTCACTCCCGCAGATTCTGACCTCAAAATTGACAGGGTTACGGTATTTCTGTGCGGACCACAACTTCATCCGCTCGGTGCCTACTCTAGCGAATATGACGGCCTTGCTGGTGCTGTCGGTGATGGACAACAGACTCAGTTCGCTCGATTCTTCCGATGCGCATATGGCAGCGCAACTTCGTGAGATATGGGTCTCTCGAAACGAAATTACTCTGTTGCCCACCTGGCTGTGCGACCGAAAAGTGATTGAGTACATCGATATCCCGTTGAGGGACACCGATCCAGCCAAGGACGAGGACCCTACCAGTCTCAAAATGAAAACCAAAGACGCAATTCGTGGGTGGGTGCCAGGACTCCGCATGGACCTCTCGAATTTGGGGCTCGAACAGATCCCCAACGACGTGTGGAGAAAGGGAGAAATTGGCAATCTCAACTGTTCTGGGAACAGGCTCGTACAAGTCTCGAAACAGATAGGAATCTTGGTGAACCTCTCCCAGGTTTACTTTGTACACAACCGGCTCGACGAGTTGCCCGATTCTTTTGGCACGCTCGTGTCGCTAAAGATCTGCCGCCTTGACCACAACTTTTTCGAGAAGATTCCACAGTGTGTGTACAAACTTGGTAGGCTTGAGACGTTGACCATGAGCTTCAATTCGTTGAAGCACTGCTTGGAATCCAACATCGGCCAATTGCAAGAGCTTAAGGTGTGTGTGTGTGTGTGTGTGTGTGTGTGTGTG
>Ga0105055_10011816_pt1 | contig 10725 bp, 5 predicted proteins | sample BON03_FD_78090 | JGI IMG/M metagenome (GOLD analysis project Ga0105055, IMG submission 78090) | Freshwater microbial communities from Lake Bonney liftoff mats and glacier meltwater in Antarctica - BON-03 | ecosystem: Environmental > Aquatic > Freshwater > Ice > Glacier meltwater | place: Lake... | reverse complement strand
GACCATCTTACAATTTGCCGAAGCGATCAATGCCATCACCGGCAACCGCGGCGGGATTCTGCGCGAACCATTGCCCGTCGATGATCCCAAACAGCGCCAACCCGATATTACCAAGGCGCGCACCATCTTACAGTGGGAGCCCAAGGTTTCGCTAGACCAAGGCATGCGCGAGACAATTGCGTATTTTACGAATAAGATTGGGTAGACGATCAATGTCATTTAGTTAGGCTTTTCCAAAAATAAAATATCCATCTTTAACCGGAAAAGCCCAGCCATTCCGAGCAAGCATCATTACATTGCGGATATTTATTTTTTCGGAATGGCCTTAAACAATTGATGCGTTTTAGTCAGCAGTGCCCAGTGGTGATGCGACACTGGGCACTGCTCGTTATTGATCAGTGCAAAACTGTGGTGCTAAATGGCTGTACCGGTTTGCCCATCATTGCTCCATGCAGATGACCAATTAGCAGATTGTATGCTAACCGGAGTCTCAGGTTGCACATGTCGTCAATTTCTGGCTTTGCCATTAAACTAGAACAAGGTTAGCTTTGTTAATGATGCGTACAATCAGCCAGATGTATTCCATCTACCGCAATTTGAATGTCATCAAAGTAGATATTTGAATTCAAAGCGGCTGGTGACTGCGCCTGGATCAAAATCATGATTTCACCGCTCTCGCCGACCGTGATGGTTTGACTCAACGCTGACCATTGTCCTCGAACATAGCCATTGCGATAGATGGCTGTTTCACTGGCGGCATCCGGTTTAATACCTAGTGACACCCAGTCGTAATCTTGACCATGTGTGTCGTGATCAAAAATCAGATACTTTACTGTTACAGTAATGAGAGAACCGGGTGACACCGAAATAATGGGGCTGCCGATGCCAGCTGCATACGGCTGATTGCTAGCAATTTTCATTGAAAATTGTTCATTGCTAGCCTTGTAGCCAGGTCCAACCACTTGTTCGCGCGAAAAAACAACATTGTCTGCATGATGAAACCATCCATCATCTATGGCATAGCCACCCCAACCTGCGTAATAATCGCTCCCAATGTCATTAGAAGGAGCTATTTGTGAATGCCATTCATTATAGCGATTAAAGTCGTTACATGCATTCGGCGGGCTATAAAGTGTCAGACCATTGCCTATAGCATCGATTGTCTCCCGAATACCGTGTCCAGGTGGTGTTTGTTGCTCACCATCATCTGCGATATCAGCCTTCCTCGCTTGTACAGGGAGTTTAGGCACAATGAGGTCATTATATATTTGATAGTTATCCGCTACGGTGGGAGCAGAATTGGCATAAGGGCCTACGCGCGGAACAATGATAGGCACCAGTGGTTGGCTATCTTGTGCAAAGATGCTCTGAATCGGCAATAGCAAAATGAAAATTGACAACAACACCAGTGATATAAATCTACATTTTTGCACAAGCCTCATGATGGACTTCCCTTCATTTCAAACCAAAATTTTCAGTTGAAGATACTCGGCAGATATAAATACAAAGTCTTTCCTACCCTAAAGGTAGCTTGAAAAGGTTCATTGAGAGCATTACCGGGAATGTCAACGGCAGTCAAAATGGTAAATTCATATGTCCGTTCTTCCGTAAATGAATCGTGTCGAAATGTTGCACGTTGTCCACTTTCGTCCCAGATCAATGAACCTTTTACTGGTGGATGAACACCATATGTGATGCTGTCCGTGCGCACAGGTTCGGTAAACTCAATATTTATCCTTGCAGTTGCAAGAACAGAAGATAGATCATTTCCCTGTATTACAATTTTACCGCTGGGTACGAGATTATCGGTCGTTACTGTAAATGACCAAGGGTTAGGGACAACGCCTGGTCCAATTCCATTGTCTAAACGGTCTTGTCCGCCAACAAGCACGGTATAAGTCTTATTGTGTTCAAAATTTGAATGAGAAAAATTTGCGACAGTGAAATCAGCATTCCAAGAGGGCACAAAATTAAGGTTACCAAGGCTCGTTTCCAGAATAGTAACCGTGTTTGGATCAACCGGTTTATTAAAGCTGAGTCTGATACTTTGGTCAAGTGAAATACCTACTTCGCTACTTGCGGGCGATGTATTGTGTAAGTAGGGGAAATTGGCTGAGATTCCCACTTTCATCGCCGGATCGCCAAAGAGTACATAGGTATCAATTAAGTCGCGAAAAGAGGGGGAATAGGCAAATGTGGCAAATTTAGCAGCCGTTGTTGCCGCGCCCAGAGTTATCTGGTCTTTTAGGAAAATTGCTTCATAGAAATTCTTTAGTAATTCACGATGTCCCACAACATCACCAAAACTTGAGGGTGCCCATACGGCAACTGCGCCAGCATTGGGGCGTCGAAGAAGTACTTCCGCTAGAGCAGGTTTATCTTTCGGGCCAGCAAAAAAACCATTTAAACAATTAGCAATCGTTATAATTGGATATTTATTGGTATTGCTTAATGCATCAACATCTGCATTGCCAAAAAAAACACCGTTGTCTAAGCGTCCCCATCCAAAATACCAGCCGTGGCCAGCGTAGTTGACAAACACTGCCCCGTTATTAATTTGATTGACAATATTTGCTTTCGCGTTGGCAGAAGAAATGTTGTTGATATTGATACGATTAATCTGGTAATAGTACGGAAGGCGTGTAGCTATCTGTTCCGAAAGATCCAGAAACATTGGTTCCTCATCGCTTGCAATGAGCGACACATTTTTGTTCCAAGTGCTATCAGGCGGGTTATGATCATAAGCAATGATCTTCTCAATGATGCGGTTAATCTCTTCATGACTCTGTGCCACCAACCGTCCAATAAAAATGTCTGGAAGATTATCATTGCCATTGATGGTGACAAACCAATTATCAGATGACATTTCACCAGAACCATCAACTATGATGTTTTGTGAAGGCACGTAATTGATTGTTCCGTTCCTCAAATTGTCTTTGTAATCTTGGTTGGCATCACCTATGAGGACAACATGCGCTGGAGCTGGCGCGCGCCAGGTTTGATACGCGTATGAAAGAAAATCTCGAATTGCAACCGGATTAAAGATCCCGTCGTTAAATTCATCATATAAATCTTGGATTGCTACTGTCGCCACGCTGAAGCCAGCATTACTGCGGTGTTGCGCAAGCATCAAGGCGCTGTCGTAAAAGCTTTCATGGGTAATAATGATATAATCGGCTTGATTCAGCGGTGATTTCCATGCCGATGGACTATCAATTACAATGGAAGTTGGCGGCCTGAATTTGCTGGATGTGAATACAAGATAACGAGTGGAGGGCTGGATATTATCGGCGAAAGTAGCAGAATACCCACCACTATCTTTGTTGATCAAGGCACCAAGAATGCGAATGGGTGCTGTGGGATCAGTTACATCCAACGTATAGATGTCGTTGTTGTGAAAACCATGTATGGCAATCGTTTGCAGACCGCCTTCCTGCACACGGAACGATAGTTCGTCGGCATTCGTGGTCAAAGCACCCCAATAATCAAGCTCAATCCAGTTCACGTAGATTTGGTCGATAGCGGCGCCTATATCGATTGTCTTGACAGTAATTTCATTTATTCCTGTCTGTAGCAAGGATTGGGCGATATTTATCTGATGGGTGTATTCAATCTGCCCATGCCAAGTTTGTTCATCGACTACCCTACCATTAACGCGAATTTGCGTGCGATGTTGTGTCTTTGTAACCCCTTTGAGTCTTACACGCGCAATCGCTGATGCATCCCCAGCCGATAACACCCCAACTTGCAAGGGATAGATGCGTGAGTTTGGCAAGCCTTCGGCATTTGGGCTTAGGCGAGTTTCCCAAAACCATCTGTCGCCCTGATCAGGCATCGATTGCCAGTAGTTTGTATCTTCTTCACCATGGACCATGGCCGGAAAGCGCGTCAACGCAGGGGCCGTACCTACAGGAGAGATGTCGTGCAATGCCATGCGCCGACCCATGCTATTACCTACAGATAACCAGTAGATATTCTGGTTGGTGTACACATCATTTAGCCCAATTCCATAAAACAATATGTAATCAGATTCATGAAAGATAGCATCTTCCTGACCATATACATCGATCGCAATCTCTTCCCCACCGTTACTCATGTGCAAGAGACGCGGATCAACGGTGCTAGGATTAAAACCACTACTCACCAAGTCTGTATAGGTAATACGATATAAACCAGTTTCATTGATACTGATCTTTAGCATTGGTACTTCAGTGAATGTGCTGGCGGAAATATTACTTGGCACGTTTGTTTCATTGTCAAAATTTGGGTGTAGGTCAGGATTAATTACAGGTCGACGAAGCTCAACGTAATTAAGTAACGTGCTACTGAGTAAACTTTCGTAATCTGGACTACGGTAGCGCATATCAACGCCAGCTGCGTGGACATCACCGCGCCAAGAGATTCTTACGACAATGCGGCGATATAGTCGAACCTCATTGCGTATAGGATTGAATTGCACAGGGTAGAACTGAATCTGGGCAACTGCTTGGTCGCGTATATAGCCAACTTGCCCAAGTTCAGCGGAGATGGTAGGGTAATAAACGTCCGTTTTATAAGAATCGGCATCCTCAACAGGATTCTCAAGAACTGCCTCATTGGCGAACAAAGCTGATACGTTGTCGCTCGCTACAGGCAGCGGTGCTGGCGACAGTCGGTAGTCAGACAATGTATCATAGTCGGCCGTCACGATATCGAGTGTGACATTTTCAATCGTGGGAATGCCCAGTATAATTCCTCGGGTCGGAGTCTGAGGCATCCCCGGCTTGCTAGTTTGCACCGTACCTTCCAGGAGAATTCGGTCGAAGATTTCGCCGGCGTCTGTAAACTGCTCCACTTCATATGAACCTGTTGTCAGCTCAACCACGATTGCACGTTGGCTCGACTCAATAATTGCCAGTTGAACTCCTGATATGTCTTCTGCTTGGATAGGTTCAATCAGGTATGTCAATAACAACAGACCTACAAGAATGCCGCTTCGCCAACTCTTTTGTACATTGCGCATGGTCATGGATTGCAGCCTTTGCATATACACTTCTTCTTGGCCGTGTCAAACAACTCTGTACATCTGACGGTATGTGCAAATCTACCGTTGGATCAGTGGTAGATAAAGTCTAGAATTCTGATCATCACCGTCTGGTATTAATTCTGACGGTATGCGGATTGGACCATGAAAAGTGCTGATGCCCTCATAGTCGATATCCTCCAGCTTGTAATAGATTGGGAGCGTAACTAGCACAGTATCGATATATTCATAGCCAGCGCCTATGATGCTACCGTTGGCCGCAATTAGCCTCTCATTAATCTTTTCGTACGGGCCATTGCGATAGGAGGAGCGGTAGATGTTAAAGCCGGCATTATCAATTTCTGTTGCCGTTTGCCACGATAGATGCACTGTGCCATCTTCACGGGTTTGAGCGGCAAAGGAAAGTAGTTTGATTGCTGTTATGATACATGCTTTATAGGCCGGCTCGGCCCACTGTTTAGACAATAAATTGCCTGGATCAAAGACTTTGTTGCCATTTAAATCTACCCAAATTGTTATTTCATCGCATACCTGAGGCGCATTGAGTTGTTCCTCTGCAGACGGAGTTTGAGCACCGGCAGCCGCCTGGACAATACTTAGAAATGGGGCAATGCTGGTATATTTAAATACAATCTGTCCACCGGAGAAAGGGGCAGGTTCTGTTATATAACTTGTACCTCCTGATACGTTAAATCCCACCTTGGCATCTAACTGATTAACTCGTTGCCGCTGACTGTTTTCTATGGTTACTGTCATGGTTCGTGTGGCCACTTGCTCTGTCCCCGTTACAGATCCTGTAACTGTCATCGAAATTGGCAGCCAGCCAGCGATCAAGGTAACAGTTGGTTCAATTCCATTGGGAATTTGATCTTCATTGAAATCAATCCACAAGATAATATTATCGGTCAGTTCAGCGGTGGCAGTTACGATATTGTTCGTACCTGTGTAAACAAACGTAACCTGGCCGCTGGGACCGCTAGTTTGCACATCAGTAAAGGGATTGGTGCCTGTGACAGCAAAATTCACGGCAAGATCTGGAACGCGGATTGTGTCATCATTTGCCCCCCTAATGTAAGCAGAAATAATATTCTTACTCCCGATATTAAATACGTTATTGACACTCATAATTGCCACGATTTGGACGGCATTCCAAGTTAAATTCACTTCATCATAGGGTTCATGGCCATCTCGAACACCCGGATTAGAAAGGTCAATCCAGGCTCCAATCGTATCAGTTCCGCTTATGGTCCCTTTGTAAGTCAACGTTGCCAAACCATTTTCGATCTTGGTGGGCTTCATCATTGGATGAGTCCCTTTCACATCAAAGAATAGATCTAACCCTGATATGGGCTGCTTCAAGTGATTGGTAACGGAAGCGATGATGGTATGTTCAAGCCCCGTAAAGGTTGTGGATGTACTTTGCGTAAGCGTAGTACTGTATACAGTGTTCCATGTCGCTGTAGCTGACTGCTGCGGTTCACCTGGATCGATGCTCTCTGGTGCAACCTCGACATCCCCATCGAGCTCAACCCAGGCTGCGATAAAGTCTGTTCCTGTAATTGTACCGGTGTAGGTAAAGACAGCTTGCCCCTTAGTATCTGGAATGCTAATGCCATTACGACTATTAGCGCCACGTACAACAAAGTTGACTGGCAGTGCGAAGAAAGGATTTCCCGGGTCATCAACCACCGTTGCCGTTACGGTGTGCACCGTATTCACATCATTGGTCGATATTTGAGGCGTCAAACTCTGAACAGATATAACTTTGACCTCTGCGGTATCAGTAGCCCTAGGTGAGTGAGCGCCTGACATTGGGTTTCCATCAGCATCAACTACAGTAGCCGCTGCCCGGGCGGTGTTGAGTAGATCACCGCTGACAATCGCTTCACTACTCAACATGAACGACCCACTCGGCGGTAAGCGTTGAGGCTCGGTAAGGGTGATGCCTAAATCACTATCGACCAGTGTTATATTCGCTAAGTTTGCACTGCCGATGTTAGTTACACCAAAGCAGTAAGTGATGGGCGCATCAGTAGCAGCATAGATCGAATGGCTACCAGGACACGATGTACCGCTATTGTGTCCGAAGTAAGCTGACTTTGTTAGTGTGAGGGCTGCAACTGGAACTGTGGATCCACCCGTAAATGGACCTACAGCTACTCCTTCTGGGGTTGTTGCAGTGGCGGTTGTGGTATTGATAACTCCGGCAAGATGACTTTGGGTGATGGGTCCGTAACTTCTATGGAGTTCATGCGCTGCGCCGATCTCTAGATCGCCAATGCTCTGGTTGATAATGTTTAGAGTTGGATTGTTGACAATAACGTTATTTAGCTTTGTATCGCCAATATTGGCAATCGTGATCGTGTAGTTGATAGTATCGCCAATCGTGGCGACCTTTAAATCAGGAGCCGTTTTTACACTGAGCGTTGGGTTTTTTACGATCACACGAGCAAATAGACAGGCCGTACTATCTGCATTCTCCTCCGTAACAAACATGTTGATTATACTAGCTGAATCGTAAACACATTCGCTTGCCACGGTCGGTGATATAAACCCAATGACTTGAAGTGTATATTGCGTATTACTGATCAAAAAAATTTGCGTTGGAAAAGTATCTACAAATGATACTATATCCGGACAACAATTGGGATTTTGGGGGGTTATGATATTTTCCGTATTCGTTAAGTTGATTGTATACGTAAAAGCAGTTGATAAAGGAGGATCAGTAAAATCAAGATTTATTTGCAGGTCAGCTCGCCTCAAATTGCTCATAAGGGTGCCAGTGAGTGGCTTGCTTTGTCTATTGTAGTGTGTAAATTCTCCCAAAACAAATGGTGCGCTGGGTTCAAAAACATTTGATATATCGTTACCATCAAAACCAAAACCTGGTTGTAGAATAAGATTGCTAGGACAAACCGTCTCCGTGAAACTGGCAGGGACTCCAAAACCTATTCGATTCTCATCTGCCGGAGATGCTGTATTTTCAATATTCAAACAGTCAGGTCTCCCCTTTGTACCATCAGCACTTAACCAAACTCCATCAACTTGATTGAGTGCTAAGCCTTTAACTACCAATACCAGGATTGTCATTAATAGTGCAGTTACGGTTACTGCGCTCGATATTAATAACCAATTTCTGCTTTTTACTAGGCTAAGCTTGATTGACATAATTGATCTCCTGTTTTATCCCTGCAAGGTTGATTGCGCTGGTGATATTTATGATGTCCCAAACGGCGTATCCAACTTAGAGGGTGTTGGGGTTGGCGTAGATGTGGCTGGCTCGTCTGATGGCGGTTCCGTTGGTGTTGGACGATCATCTTTTGGCATCTGCTCACATTGAATCCCCAGACATTCATCTGGTGTTGGTGTAGATGTCGGTGTAACCCCAGCACCCGCTCCCTGGAGTTGACCATCCTTTGTATCAAAGGCCGGCCCTACAAGCACTGGCAAGTCAATGATTGAGATCTCACAGATAAAATGTTGTCGATTCACATTGACCCAACCACGCCTACCCACATCAATTGCATCGACACGCAGCCACTGACCGTCACTACTGCGTCCCAGCGGTTTCATGCGTGACCCCGGCACTAGCGCAATCTCCACAGCAGCATTGATATCCGGCTCTTGACGGACATTCACCCCTTGTTGCGGCATGACCTGGCACTGGGGCTCCGGCTGTTGACATTGACCCGCGCCACTTAGCGCGAGTGTAAAACGACCTTGGCTATTGTTCTGGACAGCACGTGTCACAATGGTGTAACAGCCGGTTGTAGGCAGAGCCCGATTGCATATAAGGCTGTTTCGATCAGTCTCACTCGTATCATTGTGGTATTTCCAAAATTTATTGTCAGGCCCTCGTATATCAAACCACGGATCGAGGGTTGTTCTGCTCTCAGCTAGCATTACAAGGCTAACCGAATCCCCAGCATCGCCACAGAAAGTATACAAACACTCCTGTCCCGATTCATGAAGTTCCGACAAAACTAGATCGCCAATGGCAATTCGGCCGCCACATGCCGCTGATTCGCGATCCCACAGCGTTCGGCTGAATGGAAGCGTTGAGGTAATTGGTGGAAGTCCCGATGGAGGCAAACGTGTGAGCGGTGCTGTTATATCTACAGAGCGATTCGAGTTGTGGACGGTGTCGATGCCACGGTCAGGGTTTATGATTTCTCTCGCAATCTCTAAGTTATAGGGCAAATCCAATTCTGCTACCGGGGCTGGTCCATTTATCACGCCTGTTGGCTGACCAGTGCCATCACGTTCGACGCGTAGTGCTTCGCCTGGTTGTAGGGTAATGGGTTGCGGTAGGTTCGGGACGATGAGTTCAACTTGCCCCTCAACATTAACAAAGAAAGTCTCACCGTCATTGCGCAAGGAAATAAAAACAGTGCTGCCAAGCCGGATTTCTACACCATTGACTTTGACTCTACCTTGTTTGCCTTCTTCTGTGTGAACAAACATGCCACCAATATGGCCACAGTGCAAAGTTGTATTCGTTAATGATAGATTGAGTTCGTGGGGGGCAAGGGGCTTCAATACAACGTCGCCATACGCCATCACAACAACCGGATCGCTATCACCGCGTTCGTTTAAATACATCATAATGACGCCGGTTTTGTTGCTTGTCTTTAGTGATTGCACCTTGGACATGGGATGCCTATCACCCAGAATATCAAATCTTAATTCGCTGGGTTCAATTGCGGCAGCAAAATTGCCGTAACAGGCCCAATTATTGTTGATGTCATTACATTTTTCAATAGAGAGTTGAAGGTTCTCTATGAAATCGCTGCAGACGGGATCGGTCGGCGCTGGCTGCGCAGTAAGCTGTTCCGTAGATATTTCCAAGAGCAATATAGAGATAACGATACAGTAAAAAAGTTGAACACAGAAGAGATGTCTTCGCATATATCTTCCTCTTCCCTTATATGGGTAGCGAGCGCGGGCGCCTTTTTATTTTAAGCTGGCGCGAGGTGTATTTTCTGTTCCGTTTAATTGCGGTGCGCAATACGTTCCTGGGCCGCAGTCAGCAGTGCTTCCGGATTATCTTGCCAGGTCCGCCATATGTATATATAGCCATCATAGCCCCCTGTGACGATAAGCGGAGCACTAGGTACTGAATCTGCCCCCGCCAGAATATCAGCCACATTGATTGGTCTTGCATCTCCGGGATAACTTTGGCTCATGCGTATTAATTCTGTCTTGGTTTCAACATCCCATAGTCTAGCTGTATTGTCTCCACTCCACGTCAATAACAGCGGGCGCGGTTCTTGGTAGGTTAGCCAGCGGTTGTATGCCCAATTGAGTGGCGCCGTAAGGGGTAGACCGGGAATCTGGTTTTTCCATTGTTGTCCAGTCATCCAGGCAACGCCCTGAATAGGTTGCGCGTGCTTGTCATTTGGCCAAAACAGTTCATCTGTTTCGGCATTGAGCACAACGAAATTATTTCCTGATGCAGCAGCGATGTAGCGATCATCTGAGCTAAACGCAAGATGAAATTCCTCCCGTTCACTTTGCAAGACATCTGTTAAGCTCGACTTTGCACATTAAAAGTTAATAACACAGAGCAGAAAGCAGATGTTCGACCTGATCAGAGGTGATTAAACGGAGATCAGGCGAAACCGGGGTTGTCTGAAAAAGGCAATGGAGCCAAAGGCGCCTGCGGACCAGTGCCAGCAGGTCATGGAAGCTGACATGGGCTT
>Ga0105055_10011813_pt1 | contig 10727 bp, 7 predicted proteins | sample BON03_FD_78090 | JGI IMG/M metagenome (GOLD analysis project Ga0105055, IMG submission 78090) | Freshwater microbial communities from Lake Bonney liftoff mats and glacier meltwater in Antarctica - BON-03 | ecosystem: Environmental > Aquatic > Freshwater > Ice > Glacier meltwater | place: Lake... | reverse complement strand
TCTTCAAGAAGCCGTGCTGGTGCTTTTTGCAAGGACAGGGTGTGCACATTGCTGTGTTTCCAACATTATATGGATAGTATCACATCTGTGACGTTACTTCGTTGCTGTTGCATGCTCACCAGGCGGAGAAGAAGTCCCACGCGGTCTCAAAGGATCCAAATGTTGGTTTTTAGTGATTTGAAAACGGATGCATGCCAGGGTCATTCCTGAAACGGATGCACGCAAGAGTCTTTTTTTGCACCGATGCGCGCAACCAGAAAGGCCATTTTGACAGATGCACGCAACGGACTTTTGGGCAACGGATGCACGCAAGGTATGGGGCAAATCCCGGATGCACGCAATCTACATCCCGGATGCACGCAACCCCCTTTGATTCAGCACAATCATCTTGGAAATCCCCAATTTCTTTGTTTACGACCCTGACAAGTCGACCCTAACAAGTCGACCCTAACCAGTTCCAACGACCCTAACAAGTCGACCCGAACAAGTCCCAGAGTGTTGCACACATTTTATTAAACCGTGTCCGAGGCTCAGGCTATTAGTATGGGAAAGAAAAGGAAAAACTGAAATTGGGACTGAAGTCACGGTTGGGGATGTATTTTAAAACAATCCCACACAAATATGGCCATATTTGTGTGGGATTCCTTTAAACTCCTTTCCCAACTAAAACACTAAATTGCGACCGTTACGCCTACTAAAAATGATTTACAATACTAAAAGAAGTTGGGACAAGCAAAGTGAAAGTTTAACGTTCGGCCTTAGTCCAGTGATTAGGTTGGGTCTTTGAAACCCAAGAAAGAGAGAAAGAAGCTGCTGGACTATTTCTTACGAAGTAATAAAAGCAACATCAATCAAAAGGAATAAGGCATTCTTTCCGGGGTCCACGATGAGCGTGACCCACCCTCCAAAAAAAAACTCTACTCTCATTGACAGCAAATCCGTATCTGTCTCAACGGTAGACTAGACATAGCCCAACTATGGTCTGCCCATTGCTGCTGCCGATCAAGCGTGAAGATGGATATGGAAACCGGGCATGATCAATTTGCGTCATATCTAGAATATCTTTTACAAAGAAAGAACCCGTCACAGCCTTCCAAATCACGGCACTATACAAATTTCTGGAGATATATTTCAAGCACATTTGGTGATGACACAGGGGGACGAAGACCCATTAAATGACTTATTTTCATATTTTATTTGTATCACAGAAGAGCCCTATTTGATTGATGTAGCTTTTAATACTTCATCAAAAATAGTCCAGAAGCTTTGCTGGAAGCTTTATTCGCTGGCCGAATCTTTCGGATCGAGATCTCGATAATCAGTGGCTCTTTTGTGGAAAGAGACCTGCAAGTGGGCTCGCGGCAAGCGGAGAGGCTTTAGTTCCAGAGCCAGTCGCGTGCACATATCCCGGAGTCCGATCTTGCGTCGGACATTGCCATCTTTTTTTCCGTTTTCCGCGATAATGGATTTCGGGCAGACATTCAATCTGAAATCAGACATCCTATGAGTCTTTGCCACCCTGTACACACATCACACGTTCTTCTCATCTGCGTGCCTTGCGTAATCACATGGCCCTATGGAGTTGTATTGAAAAGCACATTTGGTGATAATCACAGCACATACATGTGTGTGTGCCATGTTCATGATACACATGTCTGTTTATGTATGAACTTTTGAAGCGTGTGTGTTTGTATGTGTGAGTGTGGATGATGATACACACATGTATGTCACGGTGTATCAGATTTCTCTCTGCTGCATGCATTTTGCACTTCCGATATTGGTCTTGCTGGAAGACATCACTAGTAGGAATCTTCAGCTATAAACTAAAAAAGGCATCCCTAGTGACTTGTAGTTTCCGAAGTTCGATTTCAGCCGAAAAACGACAATTTAAATCCAAATGGATTTGAGATAACTTGACTCTGAATATACCATCAAGCAAGGGTTCTAAACTACTATTTCCAGTAATAAAAGCAAATAAAATCAAAATCTCTCCCTCTCATTTTCTCTCTGTTGATTGATGTTGCTTTTATTACTTCCTAAGAAATAGTTTAGTAGCTTTGCTTGAAGCTCTATTTGCTCGAATCTTTTTAGATTTGAGGTATCGGTGTGATTCTCTGTTTCTCCTTTTCTTTATTTCTCTCTTTCTCTCTTTCTCTTTCTCTTTCTCTGCCTCGCCTTCACTCTCTCTCTCTTTCTCTCTTTCTCTCTTTCTCTCTTTCTCTCTCTCTCTCTCTCGCTTGCTCTTGCTCTCTTTATCTCTCTTTCTTTCGCTCTCTTTTTTTGTAGTCTCTCACCCTATCTCTATCTGTCTCGCTCTGGCTCTCGCTGTCGCTCTCACCCTCGCGCATGTTCGTTCCCTTTATTTCTCCCTCCACCTCTCTTTATCTCTTTCTCTCTTTTCTCTTTCTCTTCAAAAGTTTCTCTCTCTCTCTCTCGCTTTCACTCTCTGTTTGATTCTGCTTCTTCCGAAGTTTTCTTTCTCTTTTTCGCTTGCTTTCGCTCTCTTTCAAGAGTCTCTCTCTTTCTTTCGCTTTCGCTTTTTTGTAATACAGTACTGATCCGGAACGTAGAAACTGCTTTTTTGACCCAGCCAGCGAGTTTCTAAGCACATACTGGTGTAGCCAGAACCCAGCCTGCCAGCGTTGTTTATATGAACCATTTAAAAACTGCCACCCAGCCAGCAGGTTTTTAAAGTACATTGCAAGAAACCGGACAAAAAAAACATTTCTATATTAAGATTTCATGTTGGATTTTTAAAAAGATTTCATGTTGATTTTTCAAGAGATGTTATGAATTTTTAAAAGATTTCATGTTTTACAAAGAGATTTTATATAAATTTTTAACTAGATTTTATGTTTTTTTGAGAGATTTTTTTTTGGAGAAGTTTATTTAAATCATTCAGAAACTGCCTAAATCGCTGCCAGCGGGTTTCTAAATCCTCAGTGAAGAAACCGGCCCAATTCCAGCCTGCAGTTTCTATCTGCCAGTTTCTATGTCCCGGAATGACCCTGTATGTGATTTGCCTACTACAGTACTGTAGTAGGCTCTCTTTTCATCTCTATTTTTTCTCGCTCTGGCTTTTGCTCTCGCCGCTCTCGCCCTCGATCTTATTCGTTATCTTTCTCTCGTTTTCGCCCTCTGCGTCACTGTGACCGTCACTCGTGCCCTTTGTCTGATTTTACTAGTCTTAGTCTGTGTGAACATGTCACAAGAAACAATTTGCTGTATACAATTGACTGGTAAACAATCAGAGGAAAACCAGACCTCACGTGCAAGCATGGCTCAGTTGGTCAGAGACAGGGACTGTGAATTCCTCAGGCTAGTTCGTCGGTTCGATCCTGTCTAAAACCCCGGAGAACTCAAATTCCCATGAATCTAAACTACATAGACTCGGATCCTAAATTATTAGTACTAAACTACTTTTGAAAGTAGCAAAGGCAACCACCATCATAACGTAGTAGGAGCCAATTGGGAAGAGCAAATCCTTATCTGCTATGACAGTACAGGGTGGCAAAGACCCACTGGCATAGGATGCCATGTTGATTGATGTTGCTTCTATAACTTCGTAGGAAATATCTTTATAGATCATTTTCCGCAAAAGAGCCCTATAACTAGTGGCTGGACTCTTGAAAAGAGATCTGCAATTTAAGGTATCACGATTCTATGCATTTTCGCCACCCTGTAGACGAATAAAGACATTATTTTTTAATTTTCAACGATTTTTCACACGATGGGCGTGATCTACTCCCCTGAGGAAATCACAAACCAAAAACTTCTACTTTTATGGGCAGCGAATCCGTATCTGCCTGGACTAGACACGGCCCATCTACAGCCTGACAAATGCTGCCGCGGCTGCCGCTCGTGCGTGGAAATGGATGTAGGGACATGATCAATTCGCTTTACTATTTCTAGAATACCTTCTACAAAGAAAGAAACCGTCACGGCTATCACGGCCCTTTATATTTTTGGAATTGTATTCATAGTACATTTGGCGATGACATAGGGTGGTAAAGACCCATAGCATGCCTTATTTTTCTTCCGGCAAACTTTGAAAACTCCAAAACTCGAGAACTCAAATTTACATTTAAGAACATGAAGCTCTCAGCAAAGCTATCAGACTATTTCTTACGAAGTCATAAAAGCAACATCAATCAATAAGTCATTTTCCGCCAAAGAGCCCTATAATTAGTGGCTCTTTTGTTGAAGGAGACTTGCAACTTAAGGGCATCTTGTGGGGTTTTACCACCCTGTACACATTTCACATGTGCCTTTCATCTGGCAGGATTCTGTGCGCCTTGCGCACCCACACGGCCCTATACCGTGACATGGTTTTGGAGTTGTATTGAAAAGCGCAATTGGTGATCATACACACATGTGTGTATAACGTTCGTGATTTGCGCGTGTTTATGTGTTTGTGTTTGTGTTTGTGTGTGTTGGTGATGATACACAATCGCGTTCCTCACATCTACGTGCCTTGCGTACCAGTGTTCTGCCGGAAGACTTTGCTAGTACTACTAGTACGAGTCTTCAGCTAGGGAAGGCTTGGCTAGTGACTTTCAAGGAAGTCTTCGCTTGTGACTTCTTGAACTATAGACATACGAAAGTCTTTCCTAGTGACCGTAAGACTACTAGGGAAGACTCATCACAAAAATACATGCCTATATTACATGTGTTGGATAAACTAAACTTTTTGGCATGTATTTTCTTCAGGCTACAATCCGGCTCAAGACTCTATTTTGGGACTTTCCTCAGAATGACTACCAAGTTGTCACCCTAGTAGTTCACTAGGGAACATTACCCTCGTGACTCTTCCTGGGGATATTTCTGGCAGGAGTGATAAGGGAGTCTTGCCCAGTCATTCCTATTTCCCTAGCACGAGTCGCTGGAAAAAACTTCCGTACTAGTAGTCTTCGCCTAGACAAGTCTGATATGTACGGGGACTCCCGTGAAAACTTGTTGGAAAATTTTGCAGGCGTCATTATGTCAAGTCCGATCTCCTCCGTCCGTGGGCTATTGCTTTTTTAATCACTAGGGACGACTCCCTAGTGATGAGTCACCTCCTATGATCATCAGGGACGACTCCCTAGTACGAGTGACTCGTACCAGGGACGACTCCCTGATTCCAGTCACCACGCGTGCACAGAAGTAAGCGAAGTTTCTAACTAAAGAAGTCTGCTCAATAGACAACTACAGAACACGTCACAGAGAATTTGTCGATTGCAGGGACCTGAATGAAATGTGGGACGACTCCTTACTACGAGTCACCACACGTACACATCATCCCAATTCGGTTTTGGCCGAATTTCTTGATTCCATGAAACTGATTGAAATCCATTTCCACAGCGCGCTTTGTCGCACGGATTTTTGCTGTGACACAGTTGATTTGCAGGCATGGTTAGAAGTGGCTGCCCTATTAGAAGTCTCCACCTACAGAAGTCTGCTCAGAAGACAAGTTTAGAACACGTCACGAAATTTCTCGATTCCAGTGACCTGAATGAAATCCATTTCCGCAGTGCACTTTTTCGCACAGATTTCTGCTCTCGCACAGTTGTGCTCAGCAGACAACCATAGTACACGTCCGCCCAAAACGAGATTACGGGAATTGGGATGTACACGATTTTCTTCCAGTAACATTGAAGAAGTCTACAAGTAGACAACTGTGATTCAGGCATAGAACGAAATCGCGGGAAAAAGAGTGTCATTGAGATTCTTTGGAGGTGTGTTGCCACCCGACGCATCGTTACTTATGGTCCATAGGTAACTATGGTACACGCCTAAAAAGAATTTGCGGGAGATAGGATGTCATGAGAGTTTCTTCTCCGGAGGTGTGTCACCATCCGACGCATGATTTAGTTCGTTCTCACTGCACTCGCTCCCGACACTACCCACGCTCATGTCTGAGGGGTTACGCCGGTGTCGTGTCTTGCGGTTCCCGCCCTGATGTGTGTGTGTGTGTGTGTGCGTGCGTGAACTTATTGGTATGCATAGATTTATGTATGTATGTCTATGTATGTACATATATACATATATATACATTTGTTCTTACTGCCCTCGCTCCCGACACTACCCATGCCCAAATCTGAGGGATTGAGCCGGGGTCGTGTTTTGCGGTCGTCTCCCTGATGTGTGTGTGTGTGTGTGTGTGTGTGTTCTTATACGTATGCATTGATTTATATGTATACGTACATATATGAACATATATATATATATATATATATACATATATATATACATGTACATACATACATTTATATATATATATATATATATATATGAGAATATATATATTCATTCTCACTACTCTCGCTCCCGACACTACCCACGCTCAAATCTGAGGGGTTACGCCAGCAACATGCCTCGTAGTCGCCTCTCTGACGTGTGTGTTTGCGTGCTTATTGGCATGCATAGATTTGTGTGTATAGATATAGGTACATACATGTATATATATTTGTTCTTCCCGCCCTCGTTCCCGACACTACCCACGCTCTTCCCGACACTACCCACGCTCAAATGTGAGGGGTTACCATCGTACGACAGTAAAACGTCTCGCAGTTGTCTCTCCGATGTGTGTGTTTGTGTGAGATGATAGGTATATATATATATAAATATCTATCTGTAAGACACACATGCATATGCGCATATGTGTGTGTGTGTGTGTGTTTGTCTGTGTGAAATACAAATGCACGTGCATATATACGCATGCATACATTTATGTGTGTAGGTATATTTGTATATTGTAGGAGTTACATCGATGTCGTGTCTTGCAGTTGTCTTGATGATGTGTGTGTGTGTGTGTGTGTGTGTGTGTGCGTGTAATTATAGGAGTATACAAATCTGTACAGATCTATTTGGATATATTTGTGTATGTACATATATGTGTACGTTAAATATACATATACATATATATATATACATGTATGTATTCATAAATGTATATGTATACGCGCACGTATATCTATGTGTATATACATGCATATATTTGTGTGTATATATACATACACATTATGTTTGTGTACAAGCGTATATTCATACACATGCATTTACATCTACACACGCATGCATACATTGATATGCATGTACGTTTGCTACTCACCGCCATCTGAAACAGTCCACTTTAATGCATGATATATTACCCACTTATCTTTGAGTACGCAATACACTTACTAATTCTTACGTACCACCATCTGGAATTGCCCGCTATAGCACATGACGTATCACTCACATATTATTGCGTACGTGGGGCATCTCCTAGAGTGTCATCCTACATATTTTTGCACTCTGAACCCCCCTCTCCCCCTAGGTCCTATCGTCACGAACAATAGGCTAGCTCCCCCCTTCGAAGACTGTTGCTCAAGAAAAGTACGTGTGGCATCTCCTAGAGTGCAATCCTACACACGAGCCTGGACGATTATGTAATAAACAGCATCTCTCACTCTCCCTACTTACTACTGATGTCGCAGGACCCAGGTAATGCGTCATCATTACGTACCGCAATCATTACGTACCGCCATCTGGAATAGTCCACACCCTAACGTATAACATATATCTCACTTATTCCTGATTACTCGGGGTGTCTCTAGAGTGCAATCCTACACATGAGTCTGTACGATTTATGCACACAGTCTCTTTCACTCTCCCTGCGTATGACTAAGTATGTAGTACAGTGATGGATGATCACGTATTACAGTAATGCATGATTATGTAGTACAGAGATGAATGATTACGTACCGCCATCTGGAACAGCCCTCCATAACTGCCAGACCGAGGAGCCTGAGATATGCGTGTTTGAAAAATAGTCAGCACCGCAATATCGATCAAAAAAATGTGTGATTCAGTATGATATAGACAGCAAATGGACCCGGGTAACGATTCAGCAGGATATTAAATCAGACCCATCTGATAGCACGAGACATTTACGGGGTTTGTTCATGTTGTATGTCACTCTGATTTGAGTGATACATTATCTGAGAGACTATGGGGTGGCTACGATTAGTAGGCTCCTTAAAATTATAGGTCTCTTTTGCAAAAGAGCCCAATAAAACAGACTATATTCTAAGGAAAAGACCTATAATTTTAAGGAGCCTACGAATCGTAGCCACCCCATAACTGAGTGATATATGTTATTGAGGAAACAATTCAGCACGATCTAATGGATCAGATACATCAGATTGCATTTGACATGTATGCGTTTTGCTTATGCGGTATATCACTCTGAATTTAAATGATTTATTATTTGAGTGATTATTATTATTCGGAAAACGATTCAGCACGATCTGATGTGTCTTATCAGACACATCTGATGGCATTTGACATTATGAGTTTTGTTCATGTTGTATATCACTCTGAGACGTACATTATCTGAGTCCTCATTCGATTGATATACCATAGCCTATTGCATTTGGAGAGAATTTTTTTCCCTGAGACCTCAATCGATGATCAAGCTCTTTAGGTCTCTTTTGCCACGTTCCGTTGAAAAGAGACTAATGGGATTGAGATTGGAGATTGAGACTGGAGATTGAGATTGATTGAGACTTGAAAAGCAATTGGCTGTAGTAAAGGGAAACGAATCAGCACAATCTGTCTTATCAGACAGATTTGATGGCATGAGACATATAGGGGTGTTGTTCATGCTATACATCACACTGATTTGAGTGATATATCATCAGAGTGATCATTTAAGTGATACACTAGTAGAAAAACAATTCAGCACGATCTGTCTTATCTGACATATTTGATGGCATGAGACATATATGGGTGTTGCTCATGCTATACATCACACTGATTTGAGTGATATATCATCAGAGTCAACATGTGAGTGATACATTAGTACGGAAATGAATCAGCACAATCTGTCTTATCAGACACATCTGATGGCATGCGACATATATGGGTGTTGTTCATGCTAGATATCACACTGATTGGAGTGATATATCATCAAAGTGATCATCTGAGTGATACACTCATAGATAAATAATGCAGCACAATCTGTCTTTTCTGACACATTTGATAGCATGAGACATTTATGGGTGTTGTTCATGTTGTAAGTCACTGTGATTTGAGTGATATATGATCTCAGAAATTCTCTGAGAGATGTACTGTTCTGGGGTGGCTACGATTATTAGGCTCCTTAAAATTATAGGTCTCTTTTGCAAAAGAGCCCTGTAAAAGAGACGATATTCTGCAAAAGAGACCTGTAATTTTGAGGAGCCTACTACTTGTAGCCACCCCATAGGAAAACGATTCAGTACGATCTATGAGGCGACGTACTAGTAGCAGGATGTTAAATATTGTCTGTGTTGGGTGGCTCTTTCCGTTGCGTTTTGTCCCATTATAAAGCGCTTTTGGCGGAGATACAGGGCTCTTTTTTTCGGATATCAAGGCTCTTTAGTATGTACTAGTAGCAGGATGTTAAATGTTGTCTGTGCTGGGTGGCTGTTTCTGCTATGTAGCATCCCACTATATAATGTGTAGCGTCCCTTTATATATGTGCCCGCAAAAAACGCTGTTTGCGGGGATATAGGGCTCTTTTTCCGTATATCAGGGCTCTGTGGTATCACGTACTTTTATCAGGATGTTAGATTTTTATTGTGGTGGTTGACTCTTGCCTTTGTGGAGTGTGCAATTATAGGGCTATTTTTGCGGATGTATAGAGCTCTTTTGATATGATGCACCGGGGTTGCGGCCAGTTGGATTTTACATCAATGTTGTTGTCGTGTTGTTTAGTTCGTTTTGCCATGCAGTGTGTCGTTATTGGGCTCTTTTTGCGGGTATATACGGCTCTTTTCCCATATACCTCGTTACTTTTAGTATGACGTAACGGTTTGCTGCCAGTTGGATTTTGCATTGAAGTTGCTCGTGTTAGTTGGCTCTTTTTGCTGTCTAGTGTATCTGTATAAGGCTCAGTTCGCAGTGCAGTGTGTCTATATCTATTCGCTTACAGTGCATTTTTTTATTGCGCTTACAGTGTATTGATGCCCTCGGTTTGCTGTGTAGTGTATGGGTATAGGGCTCTTTTTGCTATGTAGTGTATGAATATAGGGCTCGATTTGCTGTGTAGTGTACCGTTGTAGGACTTTGCGGATATATGGGGCTCTTTTCCGGATATACAGCACTCTTTCCCGGATATTTAGGGCTCTTTTGGTATGATGTACCGGTTTGCGGCCAGTGGGTCGTTTTGGCATGAGCACCAACATCGTGCACGCCATGTTTACAAATAGCAAGGCCCCTGTGTATGTGTATGTGTGTCATATTTTCACGCGGCAATGCCCCTATGTGTGCGCGTGTTCGTATTTACATGTTGTTGCATCATACATATGACCGCGTTGTATCTGTGTGTGTTATGTTTACATCTTCTCAAATCATACGCATGAGTATATCACAGGTTTGTGTGTGTGTGATATTTACATACAGCAATGCCCCTATATACATACAGACACTCACACACACCGACAAGATGCAATCACAGATAGACGCATCCAAACGTAAGCGATGACGCAGATGCAGACGCAGATTCTGACACACAGACACTGATAGAAACAGAAACGGACACAGACACATGATATTGACATTCACACTGACACAGACACTGACACAAACACAAACACTGACACAGACACTGACACTGACACAGACAATGACACAGTCACAAACACAGACACAGACATAGACTCAAGAGTTAGGCGCAGGCACAGACGTAGACACAGACACAGACACAGACATACACACAG
>Ga0105055_10011811_pt1 | contig 10728 bp, 13 predicted proteins | sample BON03_FD_78090 | JGI IMG/M metagenome (GOLD analysis project Ga0105055, IMG submission 78090) | Freshwater microbial communities from Lake Bonney liftoff mats and glacier meltwater in Antarctica - BON-03 | ecosystem: Environmental > Aquatic > Freshwater > Ice > Glacier meltwater | place: Lake... | reverse complement strand
GGGTACCCGGGTCTCCGGCAGACCCGGGCTGCCCTGCCCGACCCGGGTCGTCCTTGGTCCCGGGTCGGGCATCCGGGTCCGCTGGGTACCCGGGAAAACCCTACCCGGTGCCCACCCCTGCCTTCGAAGGCGGGGAGGTTGTGGTGGCTATCTCGTTTTTCCCTAACAAAATAGAGGCACATTGTTATGGCATGCAGGAAAGAAACAAAGCAGATATTTGTCCCTTCACTTTGTCTTGTTTTTCCATCATTTCTTTTGCCCACACTCACACGTACAAAATTACACTGCTTCGCGCCAAATAACTACATAATCTTTCTCTAGATTTTCACTTGGAAATGTTCCAACTCGGCGCCTTCTCCCTTTTCGACCTTCTCTTTCCGTTCTCGTTCCCGCTTGGCGTTGTCCATGCATTGCTTAATCATGTCGGCGGTGGTTTTGTTCATGCGGGCGCGGATCTTGGGCTCTTTGCTGGAAATAGAGAGGGAGGGGAGGGAGGGAAGGAGGGAGGGAAAGAGGTTTAAGATCGAGGATTGAATTGAATGATGGATAAGGAAGGAGAAACGTACCTTCCCGACTCGTACAGCAGGTAGTTGGCCAGTCCTCTTGCCGCGCTGTGATAGGTGTGAGTTATGGAAAGAAAAGTGAGAAAAATGTCTGTGTTGACCTCCTACCCCTTTTTCCCTCTCTTATTGAAGCTTTGTGACTCACTTCATCTTGAGTTGCTCCACCTGCTTGCCATCTTCCACATTGGCGTGATTCTTGAACTCGCTTCGGAGCATGTTCCGCAGGGCGATGCCCTTGGGGCTCTGAGTAAGGAAAAAGGGAAGGGGGAGGTCAAGGCGGAGGGAGGGGAGGGATGGTGAGTTTTGTAGGCGACAAAGAGGCAAGCGGGAAGCGAGCATTTGGTATAACTTGCTTACCTTGCTGGCAATGTGGTCGGCGACCCGGAGGCAGTCCCGGTACAGCTGTGTTGGGTGTTGCGTGTGGTGAACATGCATGATTTCTGATAGGGGGAGTCCTGCACACATACATACAAGGCTCTCGTCGTACCTGCACCGTGCTCTTGCCCGCGACGTTCTTGAGGGTGGCAGCGTGCGCCGAGGACATGGCCATGATTGCGACGACGGGTGCGCGCGGTGGCGGAGGGGCTGCCTGTGTGGTGTGGCGTAGTAGAGAGGAGGATCAGAAAGGCTGTTGCTTGGTTATGATGACGAGAGTGGGGAGGCTAGATTGCTTGGCTAGAAGACTCCTGCTGAAAGACGACGGCGACCACGCCTGCTGCACGCACAAGAAGGGAAGGCGCCTGTGTACAGTGGTGTGTGTGTGGTGGGTGTGAATTGGATGAGGGTGACCAAGAAAAGCAAGACAGCCCCGCCTCCTCCCTCGTCTCTCTGCCTCGCCGCCTCGACTCCTAAGCTCCTAAGCAACCATAGTTGACGTCGCTCGTGATGGCCTCTGCTCTGCCTTTCCTCACTCTTTACACTCATCCATCCACCCAACCACACAGGGCGCGACGACGAGCACGACAGAGAGACCCAAATGAGAAGTGGCGGACTGCTCCTGGTGTGTATACTAGCTTTTCTCCCCGCCGCAACCAGCGCGACAGCAACCAGCAGCCCAAGGTGAGTTGGGCTTGACACACGTGCACACGACGCCCCCCCATTCCTAGCCCTTCACACACCCCGCCTCCCCCTCCTCCTCCCTCACAGCCGCCCGTACGCCTTCCAGACCTTGTCTGCCTTGCGCTTGTCTCGTCGACGTGGTAGCCTGCTCGGCTTAGCCTCCTCCTCCTCCTCCTCCTCCCCAACCTCTCCCTTCCCCCTCCCCGTGAGCAAGGAACGCCCCATCGTCCTATCCAGCACTACAAGCAACAAAAATAACAACAACAAGGGCCTCGTGTCCTTTCCTTTCATCAAGCTGGCACGTGTGATGGGTGGCGGCGGAAACGCGGCCTCTAATGGCGGGAAGAATGGTAGTGGTGCAGAGCCCTCCTTGTGGAATCTGCCTAATATTTTGACGTTGATGCGGGTGTTTTCCATCCCCGTGCTTGTGGGCATTTTTTATATGAAAACGGTGAGTAAGCGTAGAAGAGGAGGAGGGTGTGCTGCGTTTATGAGTGGTTGGTGCTGCTTTTCGACAAGACGACTCACGCAGTATTCCCCCTCTCTCTCCCGCTTTCCACCTTCAAAAACACACAGCCCTGGCGCAATGCAGCCTGCTCCGGCCTCTTTGTCTTTGCCGCCATGACGGACTGGCTGGATGGGTATCTTGCTCGACGTATGAATCTCAGCTCTCCCCTCGGCGCCTTCCTGGACCCCGTGGCTGATAAGGTATGCAGAAGCAAGTAAGCCCTCCCTCCCTCCCTCCCTCCTTCAGCTCATGGTAGCCACCGCTCAAGTCCTAATGGCTGACCGGCTCGACGCTCCCATCGTCACCATCTCTACTGCTATCATCATCTGTCTAAACCTTCCCTCCCTCCCTCCCTCCCTCCCTCCCTCCTTCAGCTCATGGTAGCCACCGCTCTGGTCCTCATGGCCGATAGACTCGACTCTCCCATCGTCACCATCTCAACTGCCATCATCATCATCTGTCGTGAAATCTCCTTTTCTCACCCCCTCCTCCCTCCCTCCCTCCCTCCCTCCTTCAGCTCATGGTAGCCACTGCGCTGGTGCTCATGGCCGATAGACTCGACTCTCCCATCGTCACCATTTCAACCGCAATTATTATCTGCCGCGAAATCGGCGTCTCGGCCTTAAGGGAATGGATGGCCTCGCAAGGCGCTCGTGATACAGTCGCGGTTGGGTACTGGGGCAAGATTAAAACAGCCACACAGATGATTGCGTTAAGTGTGTTATTATTCGTTCAACCCCCTCTTGCCTTGCATGATAAACTCGCACATAAACTATTAGAGGTGGGCATTGGCTTGCTTGCCTTTTCGGCTTTCTTGACAGTGTCCTCGGCAGTGGGGTATGTCAAAGCGGCCTGGCCGGCATTGACGGGCAAGGTTAAGAAGTGAGGGGGAGGGAGGGAGGGAGGGAGAGGGAGGGAAAGAGGGGGGCTTGTTGCACATAAATATAAGAGGTAGGGATTGGCTTGTGAGCTTTCTCGGCGCTCATGACAGTGACATCGGCGGTGGGTTATGTTAAAGCGGCCTGGCCGGCATTGACGGGCAAGGTGAAGAAGTGAGGGGGAGGGAGGGAGGGAGGGAGGGGAGGGAGGGGAGGGAGAAGACGATTGTTGTTTCTACTGTTGTAATTGAGCAAGGAAGAAAAGCGTGCCCTAGTGATTGAGAGTATGCATTAAAAAAGAGACTTAACAAACAAACGAAAAAGAAAGAAGAAAGAAACGAATTGAATTACTCAAGATCAAGGGTGTGACATTCACATGCATGGGCCAGCAGCAACACCCTGGTCCAAGACGGTCGCTTTGTTGTGTTGGGTTTTTGCGTTTTGTTTTCTCCTCCTCCTCCTTCTCCTCCTTCTCCTCCTCCTTCTCCTCCTTCTCCTTCTTCTCCTCCTCCTCCCCCTCTTCTATCAAAAAAGAAGCCACATGGACCAGCAGCAGCAGCCTGGTTGAAGTAGCCGTCGGCGAGCGAGTTGTTCCAGTCGCTTCGGCCGGAGAGCGGCGCCCTAGTTTTAGAAGGCCGGCCGCTTCCCAAACCCCCTAGCAATGCCTTGACAAGAAGAAGTTGTAAGAGACCATGCGATCTCAAGGTCGCTCTAAGCACGTTTTCCCGGGCGCGGAAGCCTTTGGCTTTGTTTCTAGCCCCTGCTGCCGCCCAGCGTCTGCTCTTCTCACTACTGTCCTGCTTGACTCTGCATCTTGTTGAGGCGTCACAAATACGAATCATTTCATTTGTTCTAACAAGTCCATAAAGCCGCCTCGCTCCCACACACTAGCAACAGGCAAGCGCTGGCGTGCTCGGACGCTCCAGACCCCATGGGACATGCACTGAAGAGCTCGGGGGAGGCGTGGCCAGCCATATGATGATGCATGCCTGCGTTTGGTCGTCCCACTTCTCTCCATCTCCTTGGCGTGTGCCTTTGCACCCGCGCGGCTTGTTTTGGCCTGGCACTCACCCACCCACCGTAGCGCAGTACGTTGGCTGTACGGCAGCGGTGCCCTGTGACTGATTTCGTGGGGGCGGCGCTTGGCTTTCATCAGGCATGTGGAAGCCGATGCCGGCGACAGGCACCATACTGCTTGTTGCAGTAGCACATACTGCCGTCTCCCTCCCCTGCTGCATTCATCCGTCTCTCACAGACATACACACCATATATACAACAACACAGAACGCTCCTCGCTTTTCAAGCACCTCCAACCCTCCTCATCAACAATGGCTGGTAAGTCTCGCGCCATTCCATGTCTCCTTCCAACTCCCTCCCTCCCTCCCCCTCCCACATGCTTCTTCGTCATCGTCCTCGTCATCCCGCATTTCCAACCCCCATCATACCCACCCATCCATCCTTTATTTCCTTCTATTTTTAATCCTTCCCTCCCTCCCTCCCTCCCTCTCCCCCTAGACACCCGCGTCCGCATCGGCATCAACGGCTTCGGTCGCATTGGCCGGCTCGTCTGCCGTGCCGCCGTGCACAACCCCAAGACGGTCGTCGCTGCTATCAATGACCCGTTCATGGATGTCGAATACATGGTGTACCAGTTCAAGTACGACTCTGTCCACGGCCGCTTTGAGGGCACGGTGGAGGTAAGCAAGCCCTCCCTCCTTCCCTCCCTCCCTCCCTCCCTCCCTCCCTCCCTCGTGATGGATGTGGAGTAAATGGTGTATCAGCTCAAGTATGACTCGGTCCACGGCCGCTTCGAGGGCACCGTCGAGGTAGGGAGGGAGGTAGGGAGAGATACTGGTACGTCGTATGAGCGTTTGACTGTTTGAACCATCTTTATATTTCCCCCCCCGCTAATGCGTCTTTACTTATTCCCCTTTTTGCAGGCCAAGGACGGTAACCTGGTCATCGATGGTGAAGTGATCAAGGTGTACAAGGCTAAGGACCCCGCTGAGATCGGCTGGGGGGAGGCAGGGGCCGACTACGTTTGCGAGTCCACTGGTGTCTTCACCTCTACCGATAAGGCTGGCGCTCACTTGAGGGGAGGCTCGAAGAAGGTGATCATCTCGGCGCCCCCTAAGGATGGTAAGTCTCCGCGTTCAGTTGTCTCCTCCAACCCTTCGTCCTCCCTTTCTCCCTCCCTCCCCCTCCCTCCCACATGCTTCTTCTCCATCCTCATCGTCCTCGTCCTGCATTTCCCACCCCACATACCAACTCTCTCCCTCCCTCTCTTCCTCCCTCCCTCCCTCCCTCCCTCCCTCCCTCCCTTATCACACAGACACGCCTATGTACGTTATGGGGGTCAACCACACGGATTACAAAGGTACGCCCTCCCCCTAGCCCTCCCTCCCTATCTCCCTTCCTCCCTTCCTCCCTTCCTCCCTCCCTCCCTCCCTCCCTCTGGAATCAACCTCGGAATCAAAGTCGAAGATATTCATGACTAGCTTCAATTTCCTAACCCCCCCTCCCTCCCTCCCTCCCTCCCTCCCTCTCTCCCTTCTTATAGCCGGCACGGATGTGGTCTCCAACGCCTCCTGCACTACTAATTGCCTGGCGCCTTTGGCCAAGGTCCTGAATGACAACTTTGGGATTGTGGAGGGGCTGATGACGACGGTGCATGCCATGACTGCTAACCAGCTTACGGTCGATGGGCCCAGCAAGGGAGGGAAGGACTGGAGGTAAGGCTTTATTTATTTATTTATTTATTTATTTATTTATTTATTTATTTATTTTTATTTAACCAATCCATGTACTCTCACACAGGGCCGGCCGCTGCGCGGGCTACAATGTCATCCCCGCCTCCACGGGCGCCGCCAAGGCCGTGGGAAAGGTTATTCCTGAGCTGAACGGAAAACTGACCGGTGCGTGCTTTTATGTGTTTATTTATTTATTTATTTATTTATTTATTTATATATTTATTTATTCATTCATTTATTTATTTATTTATTTGTTTATTTATTTATTTATTTATTTATTTATTTATTTGTTTATTTATTTATTTATTTATTTGTTTATTTATTTGTTTATTTATATTTATTTGTTTATTTATTTATTTATTTGGTTAAGATATGTATCTATTAGTTTCTAATCAATCTACTGGCACTCATACAATTTTCTCCCTCTTTTTTAGGCATGGCCTTCCGTGTCCCTACTGTCGATGTCTTTGTGGTGCACCTGGCGATGAAGCTGGCGAAGGAAGGAGATTTTAATCATTAATTTCTATTCACTGAATTTTAAATTAATTTTCTCCCTATCCTTTTTATTTACTGGCACTCTTACAACTCTCTCCCTTTATTTTAGGCATGGCCTTCCGTGTCCCTACCGCTGATGTCTCGGTGGTGGACCTGACTGTGAAGCTGGCAAAGGAGACGAGCTTGGATGAGATCAAGAAGTTGATCAAGGCCGCGAGTGAGGGGAGCATGAAGGGGGTGCTTGGCTATACGGAGGTTAGTGATAGGGAGGGAGGGAGGGAGGGAGGGAGGGGAAAGGATGTGAGATGGGAAGAAATTGATTAAGGCAGCGAGTGAAGGGGGTGCTTGGCTATACGAAGGTTAGGCACGGCAAGAGGGCAAGAGAGAGCCATGGGAAATGGAGTGTGTGGTGTCTCGGCAATCTTCATCCTTTGTTGACTTATACATGTCTACTCCGCCCTTCCCCGACCAACAGGAGGAGGTGGTGAGCAGTGATTTTATCACGGATTCCCGGTCGTCTATTTTTGATGCCGGGGCTTGCATTGCTCTGAACTCGACGTTTTATAAGCTGGTGTCTTGGTATGACAATGGTACGTAGATCAATTATTTATTTATTTATTTATTTATTTATTTATTTATTTATTTATTTATTTATTTATTTATTTTGCGGACAAGGAGGCCGGACGGAGGGTTGTGTGTATGATGCTGGAGCTTGCGCTACTGTTTGCTTCTTCTCTTTTCTCCTCACACTCGCTTCTCCCCCCCCTCCTCCACGGCAACTCTCTACCATGATAAAGCTGCCGGTGCGCGGGTGTGCTGGGGTGGCTGCACCGACTCACTCACTTATTTCTTCCTTTTCCTCCTCTTCGAAATGTCAGAATGGGGCTACTCCAACCGGCTGGTGGACCTAATCACTCACATAAGCAGCTCCTTTTTCTTTCTCACTCACACTCTTTCCACCTCCCTCCCTCCTCCCTCCTTCCCTCCCTCCCCGCCTCACCACAGAGTGGGGCTACTCCAACCGGCTGGTGGACCTGATCGTGCACATGTCCAGCGTCGACAACAAGTAAGCCAATTAAGTCTCGCAATAGTAAAAGCTGCTGCTTTGCAATTGCTGCTATTGCTCTTGCTCGTGTCTTAATTTGTTCTCGATGGAGGAGGAGACAGGGTGGAAGGAAGGAAGGGAGGGGAAGACAAGTGAGGATGTATCGGTTTTGTGTGTCTCTGCTTGCTGGCCCGAGGCGCAGTTGTCAGTGAGAAGGAAGAAGGAGGAGGAGAGGGAGAGAAGGAGAGTTAGAAGGAAGAAGGACGAGAGGGAGAGAAGGAGAGTGAGAAGGAAGGAGGAGGAGAGGGAGAGAAGAGGAAAAGGAGAAGATTCATTTTTTGTCTTTGTAGGCTAGAGAAATAGAAAGTGAGAAAAAAGAAGATGATGAAAGACAAGGAGAGAGAGAGAGAGAGAGGTGGAAATTCGTATCTTGACACACACACCAGCAGCCAAAAACGAATACATGTTTAGGACCCTTGCCTTGCAGCAGCAGCAGCAGCAGCAGCAGCAGCAGTAGCAGCAGCAGCGGCAGTAGCAGGAAGAGGATAAGAAGAAGAAGGAGGAGGCCAGCTATTTTTCGTGTTGCTTTCCTTCCTCTTTTGTTCTCATCTTGTATCTCTTAGTGGTGGAGGTAGACGAGAGAGAAAGGCAGCAGGGTCAGCAGAGAGGAGAGAGAAAAGAAGAAAAAAGTCAACGTGGAGGAGAACAGAAGCTGAAATCATTTTTTTGTTTTTGAGGGTTTGCATTTCTCTCTCCCTTCTTCCTTCTTTGAGGTGTTGTCCCCCTCTTTGGTCTCTGACAGAGATGGGCAAAGAAGATGAATAAAGAGGCGAGAAATCAAGAAATGAGGGAGGAAATAGAACGTGGAGGAAGAAAGGAAAAGAGGGGGCGGGCGTCGTGGTGTTTCTTGTTTTTGAGAGATGATCTTCTTTCTGTCTTCATGTTTGTACTTCCTCTCCTCTCTCTCTTTTCTTTCGTTTTGTTTGTTTTCTGTGACAGATACATTTCTCTTTCTCTCCTTCTCATGTTTTTCACCACAAAAACAAAATCGCACACGACACAAAGGGCTCTCCACGCACAGGCGGCCCTCCCTCCCTCCCTTCCTCGAAAGGAGGCAAGAGCAGGAAGAAACACACCTTTTGCACACGCAGAAAAAAACATAGAAGAGGGCAGCCCTCCTCTACCTCCCCCTACGGATACCTCTTCCCTAAATCACACAAGAGAGAAAAAAACAGGCAAGGACAGGAAAAAAGAAGGGCTACGCCACACATATAAAGTTGCTGCTGCTGCTGCTGCTGCTGCTGCCTCCTAGCAAAAGGCAAGCAACCGCGCGCTTAATAACTGCTCCTACTGCTGTTGCAACTACGCATTTAGAACTTGACACCATCGTGCTTGGCGACCATCTTGAGCAGGTCCACCACACGGCAAGAGTATCCCCACTCGTTGTCATACCAAGCCACCAGCTTGACAAACTGGGGGTTGAGCGCAATACCGGCACCGGCATCAAAGATAGTAGAACGGGAGTCAGAGACAAAGTCCTGGCTGACCATGGGGAGCTCAGTGTAGCCGACCACGCCCTTGTGGGTGGTCTCGGAGGCCTTCTTGACAGCGGCGCAGATCGCCTCGTAGGTGGTGGGCTTGGACAGACGGGCCGTCAGGTCCACGACAGACACATCGGGCACGGGCACACGGAAGGCCATGCCGGTCAGCTTCCCCTTGAGGGAGGGGATCACCTTCGTGACGGCCTTTGCGGCGCCGGTGGAGGAAGGGATGATGTTGACGGAGGCCGCTCGGCCGCCTCGCCAGTCCTTCTTGGAGGAGCCGTCGACCACCATTTGGGTGGCGGTGAAGGCGTGCACGGTCGTCATCAGGGCCTCCTCAATTCCGAACTCGTCGTTGATGATCTTGACAATGGGGGCCAGGCCGTTGGTGGTGCAGGACGCGCAGGAGAGGATGTTGGCGCCGACGTAGTCGGCCTCGTTGACACCCATCACGATGACCTGGGAGTCGTCCTTAGCGGGGGCGGACATGACCACCTTCTTGGCGCCACCGTCGATGTGCACCTGGCAGGTGTCCTTGGTGAGGAAGGCACCGGTGGACTCGCACAGGTAGGTCGCGCCGAGCTTGCCCCAGCCGATCTCTTCGGGCTTGCGTGTGTGGGTTGTCGTGACACGGTGGCCGTCAATGATGATGACGTCGCCCTCCACGTCCACCTTGCCGTCGAAGCGGCCGTGCACGGAGTCGTACTTGAACTGGTAGGCCATGTACTCGGCATCAGCGCCGGTGTTAATGGCGATGAGCTTGCACTGGGGGTCCTTGACGGCGATACGGGCCACGAGGCGGCCGATACGCCCGAAGCCGTTGATGCCGATGGGGACAGCCATCTGCACGTCGTTGGTGCGGGCGTGCTGGACGGCGTTCAGCTTGAAGGAGGGGGTGACGAAGGCGGAGGCGGAGCCGGCCAGGGCCAAGGCGCCGAGGAGGGTGGATTGCACGGGGGCCATTTTGACGGGTGGGGTGGAGGGGTGCTGTGAAGGGAAAGGAGGGAGGGAAGGGAGGTGAGTAAGGGTAGAGTGTGTGTGTGTGTGTGTGTGTGTGTGTGCAGCTGGGCGGGGTATGTGTGACTGCCTCCACCGCGTCGTGCTGTCCAAGGCAGTGTGTGTGCATGCATGTACAAAAGACCTATCTTTCTTGGCGTGCTGCGAGCGTGCAAGACCGCAACAAAGACGGCGCATGCTCCCCCACCACCCATGCGGCACACAGCGCGGGTGGAGGGGCTGGTGGAGGAGGCCGTGGACGAGCTGGTGGTCACCACGAGGCCAGGCAACACCAAAAGAGCAAAGGCTAGGATCTTGCGGTTGCCCTCGCCTTGCAGCCACTCACAAGCGAGCCGCCGTCGTGTGCAAGCTCGGGTGGTGGGAGAGGGGAGGACGATCTGGCAGCCACGGGCTTCGACACACGCCTGTGGGTGGGTGGTGGGTGGGGTGCGAGGCACAAGCGCCGGTCGTGCGGGGCTAGAGAATTGACCCACAGGGCAATAAGATTGGGCAAGCTCGGGCTGCAGTAAAGACGCGCACGCCACAAGAGCAAGAACAAGGAGGGGCAGTTGCGGCTGTAAGATCTGCTGCAAGCAAAATCACGCAGGATTCTCAGGACCAGTGGTTTGTCCATGCAGGGCGTTTGCGCTGTACCAACCCAGACAAAATTAGGGCACACACGCACGAGTAAGGAGGAGGACGACGCAAGCCAAACAAGATCTAATCGAGTCAGGGCGACGTTGGGTTGAGAGAGGGCACCTTGGCTCGTGCTGCTGTCTGTTACAGTTGGAAGGAGAGAGGATGAGGCCAAAGGAACAAACAAAAGAAGGGAGGGGAGGTTAAACATTTGCAGATGGACCGCCGAGGACGGGCAATACATGTGTAAGAGCCGC
>Ga0105055_10011804_pt1 | contig 10732 bp, 6 predicted proteins | sample BON03_FD_78090 | JGI IMG/M metagenome (GOLD analysis project Ga0105055, IMG submission 78090) | Freshwater microbial communities from Lake Bonney liftoff mats and glacier meltwater in Antarctica - BON-03 | ecosystem: Environmental > Aquatic > Freshwater > Ice > Glacier meltwater | place: Lake... | reverse complement strand
GAGAACGGTAGCGAAAGTCAATGACCATGAATCGGGAAGAGTTATGGAAGTTGCCACAACAGAACCTGGCATTCAATTTTATACCGGAAACTTTTTGGATGGAACACTACCTATACCCGCAGGTGGAACCTATGTTAAAAGAAGTGGTCTTTGTTTAGAGACGCAACATTATCCAGATTCTCCTAATCAGCCAAATTTCCCATCGGTCACTTTAAATCCCGGAGAGAAATATGTCACCAAGACCTCCTTTAAATTCACAACCAACTAAACCGCCTTTATGAAAACATTGGATACGTTCGACTGGATCAGTATTACCCTCTATTTTTTAGTCCTATTTGGGATTGCCGTATGGGTCATACGAAAGAAAAAAGATAATACAGAAGATTATTTTTTAGCGGGTCGAAATATTGGCTGGTTCGTTGTAGGGGCATCCATTTTCGCCTCCAATATTGGTTCTGAACACGTAGTAGGACTTGCGGGTACCGGAGCAAGCGATAAACTACCTTTACTTATTTATGAAATCCAGGCTTGGGTTGTCTTGATTTTGGGATGGGTATTTTTACCCTTTTATGCCCGTAGTGGTGTTTTTACCATGCCTGAGTTCTTGGAGAAACGATTCGATGCAAGATCACGATGGGTACTTTCCATTTTTTCAATCGCCGCCTATGTGATGACCAAAATATCGGTAACCATATATGCCGGTGGCGTTGTGGTTTCAGCACTTTTAGGAATCGATTTTTGGACTGGTGCTATTGCGACCGTAATCTTAACAGGAATTTATACAGTATTGGGGGGCATGCGGGCGGTGGTCTATACCGAAACTTTACAAGCCGTTTTATTAATTATAGGTGCGGCAGTCTTGACCTTTATTGGGCTTGATAAAGTTGGTGGATGGGAAAGTATGACCGAAACCTTGTCACCAGAATATTTTAATATGTGGCGACCTGCGACGGATCCTGATTTTCCTTGGCCATCGTTGTTAATTACCAGTACCATTGTTGGAATCTGGTATTGGTGTACCGACCAATACATTGTGCAGCGGGCCTTAACGGCTAGAAATATTAAGGAAGGACGTCGTGGAACTATATTTGGTGCCTTGCTAAAATTGTTGCCCGTGTTTTTGTTCTTGATACCAGGAGTTATAGCACTTACGCTAAAAATGAGAGGTGAATTACATTATGATAGCCCGGATCAAGCTTTTCCTGTGCTCATGAGCAATTTATTGCCTTCTGGGCTCAGAGGACTGGTGGCAGCGGGATTACTGGCAGCACTTATGAGTTCATTGGCCTCGGTGTTCAATTCATGCTCTACACTATTTACAGTAGATATATATAAAAAATTAAGACCAAATACCCCGGAGAAAAAATTAGTGAGAACAGGTCAGATTGCGACGGTATTTGTGGTAATTATTGGAATTATTTGGATTCCAATAATGGCCAATATTTCAGGGGTGCTTTATGAGTATTTGCAAAGTGTACAGTCCTATATAGCACCTCCGATTACTGCAGTGTTTATTTTGGGAATCTTTCATAAAAGAATCAATGCAACAGGTGCCTTTGCCACACTGGTTATGGGTATTATCGTCGCCTTTTTAAGAATAGTACTCGAATTGATCAAAGGGAATTTAGACCCAGATACGTTCCTTTTCAAATTGGGTGATATGAACTTTTTAAGTTTTGGTGCTTGGTTCTTTTTATTCTGTTTGGTGTTTATGTTGGTCGTAAGTTTATTAACAAAGGCACCCGATAAGGAAAAAGTAGTCAACCTTACTTTTGGAACGATAACGGAAGAAGAAAAGAAAAATAACAAGAATAGCTATAATTGGGTAGATATTGTCATTTCAATTTTAATTGTTCTAATTGTGATAGGAGTAATGATTTTTTTCAACGGGAAATAAATTTGTGAAACTGGTCGGATACCTTATGATAAAATCAATAGAAATGAAAAAAAAGTGTGTTTTAGTAGTATTTCTGGTCTGCGGGATAGCTTCCGGCAGGGCGAGCGAGCTTATCGATTTGATCAACACTTTCAAGGCGGATACCTATGCCCTGAAAAGAACCTACAAAATGGAAGAATCTGCGGAATACTACGAACGGTTCACCGTTTTTTATAAGGACTGGGAACAACAGTTGGGGCAAGTCGATTTCAAGGGCCTTTCGGCACAGGGCAAAATAGATTATGTGCTGTTAAAAAATTTGATAGACAAAGAAAGTTATTTGCTTTCATTGGATTATAAGTCCTTTAAAGAAATTGCCCATGTGACAAATTTTGCGGAGGGTTTATACAAATTTATAAAGGATAGAAGAAGGGGGAAAAGACCTGCCTCCAATGAACTGGCGGATTTGTTTACTGCAGCGGGAAGGTCTGTTGACCAACAAATGGAAACTTTAAAGAATACTACCTTTAAAGATTGGATGCAGGCGGAAAAAGCCGCCAAAAGTATAGGGTCGCTCCGCGAGGGATTAAAGGAGGCCTATGGTTTTTATTTTGATTACGATCCCGAGTTTACCTGGTGGATGGAAAAACCCTATGCCAGCGTGGAGGAAAAGTTAAAAACATATGAGGAATTTCTTGGTAAAAACTATTCAGATACCAGTTTAAAAGACGATGGAAGCGGCATTATCGGAAAGCCAATCGGTAGGAACGCCCTAATTGAGAACCTAAAGCACGAATTTATCCCCTATACGCCCGAAGAGCTTATTGCTGCGGCGGAAAAGCAATTTGACTGGTGCAAGGCCGAAATGATAAAGGCCTCTGAAGAAATGGGCTATGGCAAGGATTGGAAAGCTGCCCTAGAACATGTTAAAAACACCTATGTGCCACCTGGGGAACAACCCGAGGCCATTACCAAACTATATGACGAATCCGTCCAATTTATTGAGGAACGAAATTTAATTACGTTACCTGAAATGGCGAAGGAGAATTGGGGCATGGTCATGATGACTCCCGAACGGCAAAAGGTGAATCCGTTTTTTACTGGAGGTCGAGATATTAGCATCTCGTATCCTACTAAAGGTATGTCGCAAGAGGACAAGCTGATGAGCATGCGGGGCAACAACCCCAATTTTTCTTTTCCTACGGTCCAACACGAACTGCTACCTGGGCATAACCTACAGTTTTTCATGACCTCCCGGCACAAGAGCTACAGAAGTGTCTTTGGCACCCCATTTTGGGGAGAGGGCTGGGCCCTGTATTGGGAGATCATCCTATGGAACAAGAAATTTCCGCAGACTCCCGAACAAAAGTTGGGGATGCTCTTTTGGCGTATCCACCGTTGTGCTCGTATTATCTTCTCCTTGAAGTTCCATTTAGGCGAAATGACGCCCCAAGAATGCATAGATCTGCTGGTCAACGAAGTGGGCCACGAATATGCCAATGCCGAGGCCGAAATAAGAAGATCGTTCACTACCTCGTATCCACCTTTGTACCAACTGGCATATATGATGGGCGGGCTCCAATTTTACGCATTGCGAGACGAAATGTTGGTGAAGGGCTGGACAGAAAGGGAATTCCATGATCGCGTAATGCATGAAAACACCATGCCAATCGAGATGTTAAGAAACCTACTTCTAAAAAAGGAAATATCAAAAGATTATAAAACGAACTGGAAGTTTTCAACCGATTTTAATTAGGACAAACGGATGCCCATCATGAGAACAAAATATCGGTGTGCCTGCAGAAAGACTGGCATCGATAATACGATTTCGTTTTCGTGCCGAAAAGTTTCGAGAAGGAACATACCGGATAGACCGAAAAGGTGACGCTATCCAATACAATTAAGAATCTAAAAATGAAGAATCTTTGTATACTATTTATATTGATGTTGGTCGGGCTGCAAATAATCCATGCCCAAGACTATTGGAAAGTCGTCAAGGATCGGCCCGCTACCTTAGGGTTGCAAGGGGGCTATGAAGTTTTTGAGACGCAAGATTTGGTTCTAAAATTGGTCAAATCCTCACAGACTGTTGCAGCCTTGTCTCCTAAAAATGAATCCAACTTTGATTTTACTCCTGGGAGTCGATTGGATATAAGGGATAAGGACAGCCTGTACCATTTAGGGGATATCAATTTTAGAATCAGGAAGTTGGATGGTACATGGAAAAGTTATTCCACGGCTTGGCAGAGGGTCGGGATAGAACCTTTAGAGGTTTCGGGGGCAATTTTGGCTGCAGCCGATTTGTCGAAAACCTTACCCAATAATATTCCTTTACGAATCAATCGCTACTATGAGAAAAAAGGAGGCGATTTGGTCATGCGCTTTGAAATAACCAATACCTCCGAATCCGTAGTGGAAATAGGAGCGTTGGGCATACCCATGATTTTTGATAATATTTTGGAAGGAAAATCCTTGGATGAGGCGCATGCACAAAATGTTTTTTATGATCCCTACATGGGTCAAGATGCCGGCTATTTGGAGGTGAAAAGGCTTAGCGGCAAAGGGCCGGTGTTACTAGTACTTCCTCATGAAAATATGCCTTTTGAAGCTTATCGACCCCTATTGGACGATCTAAGTCCGAGAAGTATTGTCTTTGAGGGTTTTCATGAGTGGATGCCACATTCGAAGTCCTATGCGGAAAATGAATGGAAAAAAGCCGAGCAATGGAACAAACCCACTTCTGCGCGTTTAGAGCCTGGGGCCACCAAAAATATTGCCTTAAAATTTGTATTGGCCGATAAAATCCAGCATATAGAGCAAACACTTTTTGAAAAAGAACGCCCGGTCGCTATCGGTATACCTGGATATGTAGTTCCGCAAGATGTGAAGGCCCTACTGTTTTTAAAATATATTAATGGTGTAAAAGCCCTTGAAGTTTACCCTGAAGGAGCATTAGAAATCAAGGCGAACGGAAAAGGCAGTAACGGGCATTCAAAATTTGAGGTCCAAGGTAAAAAATGGGGTAGGGCAAGATTGACTATTACCTATACCGATGGTCTGCAACAAACCGTGCACTATAAGGTCATAAAGCCTGAAGGTGAAGTGGTCAAGTCATTCGGACATTTTTTAACCACCGAACAATGGTTTGATAATCAAAATGACCCGTTTCAAAGAAACCCGTCCGTTATCAGTTATGACTATGAAGAGAAAAAAAAGGTGACCCAAGATGGCCGTGTTTGGATCGCAGGGTTGAGTGATGAGGGGGGCGCGGCTTCATGGTTAGGAGCCATAATGAAGCAATTGATTCAACCTGATCGACAAGAGGTTAAAAAATTACAGCATTTTATAGATGAAACCTTGTGGGGCGTTCTTCAGTATAGAGATGGAAAAAATAAATATGGTGTAAAGCGAAGTGTATTTTATTACGAACCGGAGGATATGCCTATAGACACTTATCGCGAAGATATAGATTATACCACTTGGGCTGCCTGGAAAAAAGAAAAGGCGGATTCACCGGATAGATCCTATAACTATCCGCATGTGGCTGATGCACATTGGGTTATGTATCGATTGGCACGTTATTATAAGGACTTGGTCGACAATAGGACATGGGATTGGTATTTAAAGAATGCACATGAAACCGTATTGGCCATGACAGAACTGGCACCCCAATATGCACAGTTTGGACAAATGGAAGGAACCGTATTTCTGCTAATTCTGGAAGACCTAAAGCGTGAAGGCTATACTGAAATGGCCAAAGTTTTGGAAGAAAAAATGAAGGCAAGGGCCGAGCATTGGCGTTCGCTTAACTACCCTTTCGGAAGTGAAATGCCCTGGGATTCTACTGGTCAGGAAGAAGTATATATGTGGTCTGATTATTTCGGATTTGACGAAAAGGCCGAGATAACCTTGAACGCTATTTTGGCGTATATGCCCACTTTACCACATTGGGCCTATAATGGAAGTGCGAGAAGATACTGGGATTTTCTCTATGCGGGAAAACTTTCAAGGGTTGAACGGCAGCTCCATCATTACGGATCCGGTCTTAATGCCATTCCTGTTTTGGATGCCTACAGGGAAAACCCCGATCTTCATTTGTTGCGCGTCGGGTATGGAGGGGTACTAGGAACTCTGTCGAATATAACCGAAGATGGTTTTGGGCCTGCCGCTTTTCATTCTTTTCCCTCCACCATGAAAATCGACGGATTGTCGGGCGACTTCGGATCGGGGTTTTTCGGCTATGCGGTAAACAATGGTACCTATATTGTAAATGATGGCGAGCTGGGTTGGTTGGCTTTTGGTGGGAATTTGATGGAAACAGCGGATGCAATCATAGTTGAGCTGACTACAGCAGCCAAAAACGGAATTTACTTTGCCCCTGAAAAACTTTGGATAACAATGGATGCCGGCAAGGTAGAAAAATTGGTCTATAATAAAAAAACGGATAAAATTGAAATAACCTTGGGCCCAGGTAACGAATTTACTTCCAAAGCTTATGTAAGGGTAAATAAGGAACTGGGGTTGCCCTTACCAAAGATAAGGGGAGCATACACCATTGACCTAGATTCAAAGAATACGGTAATCAGTTTTTCGCCCTAAAAAGGGATGGTACTAATTTTCGTAAAGTAAATCCTTTCCTACAATTTTTACAGGATATGTACCTTATAAACTTCAATAATAAATTCTTAAAAGATGCCGTGCATAATAACCCTTTCACTATGAAAAGTAAACTTCTCCGACTCCCTTTTCTATTTATTGCATTCCTATCTATAAGTTTTGCATCCGATTCGTTACAGGCCCAGGGCACTTATCAAGGGCTGGTCGATCTCTTCAAGGAATGGCGCACATTTGAAAAACCCCCGCTCCGGGAAGCCGCTCCCGATTATACTTCCGAGACCTTCGACAAACGGTGGCCGGAGTTTATAGAATTACGGGCCAAGCTCCTGGCCATGGATACTTCAGAATGGCCCATTGACCAACAAGTGGATTGGCATATCGTATGGGCCGAGATGAACGGATATGATTTTAACTATCATATTTTAAAACCTTGGGTACGCGACCCCGCCTTTTACAAGGTGCTTTGGAGATATCGAAGTGACGTACCGGCACACGAGGGACCGTCCAATCATGGTATTTTGGAACTTTGGACCTACGAATTTCCGCTGGACAAAATGGAAAAGGAAAAGTTGATCAACGAACTGAAAGTGATTCCAGTATTGAACGAACAGGCACAGGACAACCTTACCGGTAACGCCAAGGAGCTCTGGATCGCCGGCATTCAGGATATAAGTTCACAAAGTAGGGACTTGAATTCCATTCTAGACAAACCTGAAGTGAAAAATAATGGCCGATTAGTTGCGGCCATAGAGAAGGCCATTGCCTCTACCGATGCCTTCGTGACCTGGTTGGAAAATGAATCACAAAAAAAGACCGGCCCGTCTGGCATCGGCAGAGAAAATTATACATGGTACCTTCAGAACGTTCATTTGGTACCCTTGACCTGGGACGATGAAGTCATGCTTTTAAAAAGGGAACTGGCAAGGGCGTGGTCGTCCCTAAAATTAGAGGAACAACGCAATCGCAATCTGCCCGAACTGAAAGCGGCCGCATCGCCCGAAGCTTATGATGCGATGGCGGAAAAGGCCGCCAAAAGCCTGTTGACCTTTTTGGAGGAAAATGATATAGTTACCATAAAGGACTATTTTGAACCTGCATTGAGTGAACATTTAGGAAGATACGCGCCAATGGAGAAGAGAAATTTCTTTGGGATTATCATGCATTATGACCCCAGACCCCTATATTCCCATTCCTACCACTGGCTCGAACTGGCACGGATGGACAATGAACCCCATGAAAGCGAAATCCGGCGTGGACCACTTTTATATAATATTTTTGATTCCCGAAACGAGGGCACGGCCACTGCAGTCGAAGAAATATTTATGGATGCGGGACTTTATGATGATAGTCCCCGAACCCGTGAAATGGTCTATATATTGATTGCCCAACGCGCTGCCCGTGGTTTAGGGTCTCTCTATGCCCAGGCCAATGAGATGACAATGGAGGAAGCCGGTGGCATTCATTCGGAGTACACCCCAAGGGGATGGATGAAGACCGAAAAAGAATTGCTCAGGTTCGAACAGCATTTATATATGCGGCAACCGGGATATGGCACTAGCTACATTACCGGAAAATACCTCTTGGAAAATACCCTTGCCGATTATGCCAGAATCCAGGAATCGAGAAAGCAGCCGTTCCATCTAAAGGATTTTTTTGACCAACTGAACGCCATTGGCAACATTCCTATTTCCCTTGGGCATTGGCAGATGACCGGTTTGGACCAATTTATACGACAGATCGTGGAGAACACTGATCAGAAGTAGCCAATTGCGAAAATGAACGTTGCGTTAGAAAGAATAATGCGGTGTTTTGTTCATCTTTTGGAAATATTTTGAGGGCGTCATACCTTTTAATTCCTTAAATTTTCGATTGAAATTGGAAATGGATTTAAATCCCGATCGGACCGATATGTCCGAAATCGATAAACCATTGTTTTTGGCGATCAATTGACTTGAATGTTCAATTCTAATCTCTATCAAAAACTGAAAAAAGGTCTTATTGGTACGTTGCTTGAAAAAAGGACAAAATGCATTGGGGGTCAAACAGGCTATATCCGCAATTTTATTAAGGGTAATATCGTGTTGAAAATTACACTCAACATAATCGAATATGCGCTGCATACGATGGTCATCATGTTTCGAGACAGTTTTGGGCGAAATAAGATCGGTCAATATTTCTGTTTGCGAATGACATATTATTTTCAGGAGTTTTAGAAAAAGTACAAATCTTGAAAATTCGTCTGCGCTGGGAAGCCTATACATGATTTTTTCGATCGGCACATTTCTCTTTACTTTAAACCCTACGGCCGATTTTTCAAAGAAACCACCTATCTCTTTAAGTTGGGGCATGTCAAAAAAATCGTCCCCGAAAGATTTCTTTGTAAAAAATAGGGAGATCATATGGGATTTACTTCTAATCGTTTCCTTACTTTGAAAAAGATGCGGACTATTGCCCGCGATAACGAAAGTGTCGCCGGATCGGTAGGGGTGTACGGCGTCGGCCACAATTAGTTTTCCTTCGCCATGAATTATTTGGCTGATCTGTATTTCTTCGTGTTGATGGAGTTTGTCAAAAAAAATAGAGGCCTTATCTACCTGTACGAGTAGATTTTCATGAAATGGTCTCGATATTTTAAATGGATATACTTTCATTTCTATCTAAATGTCCATGTTTTTTTTTAAATTACCAAATTAAAATGTGTTTTTAACACTTAAGATGTTTTATAGATATTGCAATATTTTTTGTCTCGAAAATCAGAAGAAAGTATAGGATACATGAATCATTTCAAATATTGTTTTTGTTATAGGCCTGTAGTCTGGAACATAGGATCTTTTGAAACGTCAAGTTTAATTTTTTTTAAACTGGTTAATAGTATTAGGGACATGCTCGGCTTTTCTACAATTTCTTTTTTATATCTTTTTTACGGTTGTTTTTCGCAATCCGAAAAGGGTGGCAATCAGGTTACCGACATAGCCTTTTTTATGGCTTCCAGCTCATATTTTGCATCAAACGATAGTAACAAAGTGAACAACGAGGAGATGGCTAGTGATATGGCCACCGTCCCCGGTACCTTTTACTGTGACTCTTCCTTAGGGCAATGGGAAGGTATCACCATGGTTTTCCGGGATAGTTTATAATATTCATGGGATAGGGGTGGTGTTCATTCCGTAAACCTCATCCGTTATTCCGGAAGGAAATGGGATTCCGCCTGTGAATGGTGCTATTATTTTAAGAATGGTTTTCACCACCCCGCAAAGAGCCTTGATTTCTTTAAAAAGGGATTTAAGAAAAAGTGTCGGAAAAAGCGGACGTCCAATAGTGCTTTTTTCCCTTACTGCTTTGATGATTGGGTGCTAAACGGTGGACCAAAGCGGAACAGGATGCTTTTTACAAAGTAATAAAACGTTATTGCCATATTCCACGGGCATATCCGTGTAATCAATCACTATGATGGGAATGGCATACCGGTTTGGTACATTGGGGCGACACAGCATTCTACTACTAGTGGGGAATACCTTATCGTTCGCATCAAAGATAATCAATTATTGGTGGCCTAAAGAGATAATAAAGGTTCGGGCAGCGTTTTTAAAGTGCCTTTTAAACAAGATGATTAGGCTGTAAACCTAATTGCATACTCAAGGCCACCGAACAAGATCTCATTGAATCTCAAAAGAAGCCACATAGTAATTCGGATTTATTAGTAGGACAGTTGCACTAGTCTCCATGCTGTTCCATTCGCCGGTTATTGCATCTAATTGTACTTGTGATTCTTCAAGTGTAGCCTTAATTGACATATTAAAACCATCGACACAATTCGACCAGCGATAAAACAGTTTCTCGTCCTTAAAATAATATTCCAGAACTGGAATTCTGATATCTCTCAAATACTGGTCGAAAAATGGTTTTAGATCAAGTCCTGATTCCGCTGCCAAGTAGTCCTCGATTTGCTCCGTGGTAACAGTTTGGTGGTAAAAAGTTTTATTCAGACCACGAAGAATCGACCGCCACTTCTCATCATTTCCTATCCATTCCCTTAAAGTATTCAATAGATTCCCACCTTTTACGTACATGTCGCCACTGCCTCTTTCGTTTACCCCATAGGTTCCTATAATTGGCCTGTAATTTTTAATGCCCGGTCTATTGGCCCGCACATATTCTTGACCCGCGTCTTTTCCGTAATAATATTCCACGAAAAGGCTTTCGGCATAATTTGTAAAACTCTCATGGATCCACATATCG
>Ga0105055_10011803_pt1 | contig 10733 bp, 3 predicted proteins | sample BON03_FD_78090 | JGI IMG/M metagenome (GOLD analysis project Ga0105055, IMG submission 78090) | Freshwater microbial communities from Lake Bonney liftoff mats and glacier meltwater in Antarctica - BON-03 | ecosystem: Environmental > Aquatic > Freshwater > Ice > Glacier meltwater | place: Lake... | reverse complement strand
GTAATTTTCCACGCATAGGATTAGCCAAGCTATGCGGATGGTTTGGTATAAGCAGACAGGCTTATTATCAGCATACATGGGAAGCAATTTCAACAACAATAGAGGATGAAATGATCATACAACAGCTAAAACATATCAGGATGAACCACCGTAGGGTTGGCACTAGAAAATTATACGAAATGCTACAACCATTTCTACTGAAGCATCCGCTTAAGATTGGAAGGGATGCGTTGTTTGACCTGCTCTCAGCAAATCATTTACTAGTAAGGCGAAGGAGACGAAGGATTCAAACAACCAATTCCTATCATCGTTTGCGAAAGTATCCCAATCTAATAAAAGAGATGAAACCGACAGCAAAAAACCAAATATGGGTAAGCGATATCACCTACTGGAAATTGAAAGAAGGCCATGTATGTATAAGCTGTATAACCGATGCGTATTCACACAAGATAGTTGGATATCATTTGGGAGAGACCATGGAAACAGGGGAAAGTATACAAGCATTGCAGATGGCTCTCTCAGCTTTGGGGGCAGAGAGCCATCAGCGACTAATTCATCACAGCGGTAGCGGATTTCTGTATTGTAGCAATCAATAGGTAAAGATGCTGACTGAAAACGGTATGACTATACGTATGACTGAGAAGGGTGATCCACTGGAGAATGCAATGGCAGAGCGTATACATGGAATCATCAAGGAAGCGTATTTGGATAATTATGATAGCGAAGTGGTGCAACAGGCGAGGGAATTTTTGAGGTATAAACTTTATAATTAAGGCTATTAGCACTTAAAAACAGCCGTGTACAGCAATTATCGCTTCGAGAAAAATTACTTGCTTACTGTTTTTAGAAATCTCATCTTAATGATTTTCAATTATTCAAACCCTGAAGTATTTTAATTGTAACTGTATGTTCTTTTTCATCATCTACCAATTGAACACTATTTCCATTTTGTGAAATATCATCAACAATTAATTCTATGTCTTTGCTACCATCAACTAACTGAACAGATATATGATAGTTTGTTTTTTTGTACCTATAATCAATTTCAAATGATTTCCAATCTTCGGGAACACATGGATTGATTTGGAGTGTTGCTCCCTCACGCGTTAAGCCTAGGAATGATGAAATAATAAGTTGGTACATCAAGCTAGATGAACCTGTATACCAAGTCCATCCGCCACGACCCTCATGTGGCGACACGCTATACACATCTGCCGCCATCACGTAAGGTTCTGTTTTATATACTGCAATGTTTTCTGCTGTTTTCCCATGATTGATGGGATTGATAATGTTTAATAATTCATAAACTTTTGCGTTGTTACCCAACTTAGCCACCGCCATAATCATCCAAATTGCTGCATGGGAATATTGCCCGCCATTCTCTCTAACCCCAGGCACATACCCTTTAATATAACCAGGTTCAAATACGGATTTATCGAAGGGCGGATCTAATAGATGAATGAGCGAATGTGTTCTGTCAACTAAATATTTGTCGGCTGATTCCATTGCTTTTATTGAACGGTCAGGTTCGCCTGCGCCTGAAAGCACCGACCAGCTTTGCGTCAGGGAATCTATCTTACATTCATCGTTAGCTGCAGACCCCAATGCTGCACCATCATCAAAATAGGCACGCCTGTACCATTCGCCATCCCACGATGTTTTATTAATATTAATTTTTAATTCAGCCGCTTTTTGTTTGCAGACATTTACAAATCCCTCATCGTTCATTTTTATTGCAATGGGTTCAAAACGTTTTAGAATATCGTAAAGAAAAAATGCAAGCCATACGCTTTCACCTTTTCCATGTATTCCAACCATATTCATGCCGTCATTCCAGTCACCTGATCCCATCAAAGGCAAACCATTAACGCCAAACCTTAATGATTTTGTAATTGCCCTTTTGCAATGATCATACAAAGAACTCGTTTGTTTTGAAACGGTCGGAAGATCATAATAGGATTCTTCATTCACTTTCAACGCGCGACCTTCAATAAATGGAACAGGATTTTCTAATATTGAATAGTCATGTGTACTATTAACAAAACAAGAGGTAGTATAAGGCAGCCATAACAAATCATCAGAACAAAGTGTACGCACTCCCCTTCCTTGCGGAGGATGCCACCAATGCTGAACATCGCCTTCCTTAAACTGTCGCGAAGCTGCAAGCAGAATTTGCTTACGCGTTAATTCGGGTTGCGCATGCATCACTGCAATCACATCCTGCAATTGATCCCTGAATCCAAATGCTCCGCCCGATTGATAAAATCCACTTCGTCCCCACAGCCTGCATGCTATTACCTGATAAAGCAGCCATCCGTTTGTTAAAATATTTAATGATTGATCGGGAGTTTTAATTTTTATTGAACCAAGTGTATGTTGCCAGTATTCGCGAACCTTTTTTAGTGCATCGTTAACCTCATTCGTGTCCCGAAAACGATAGATCAATTGTTGCGCTTCCTCAACATCTTTAGCTGCACCCATTTTAAAAATTACTTCACGCTCTTCACCTGTTTGCAAAACAATGGGAACTTGTATTGCTGTGCAGGGGTCGTATCCTGCGCCATGTTTTCCTGCTAGGCGCAATCTTTTCATGGCTTCAGGTTTTGCAAGCGTTCCATTGCGACCTATAAATTCATGGCGGTCAGTTGTGAAATCAAATTTTACATCATTCACATCTAAAAACGCAACTCTGTTTGGAAATTCGGAATTATAAGGATTGCGCGTTAACAGAGTACGGTATTCAGGATTAAACTCTGTGACAATATGCATTGTCGATTTGGTGCGAAGACTGTCGAGTACCCATTCCACATAACCGGTTACTGTTAGTGTACGTGCTCTACCTGAAACATTCCGCACCTTTATTGCCGTAAATTTTATTTGTGCCTCAAGGGCAACATATATATGTATTTCCGTTTGGATGCCATCTTCTTCACATTCATAAATACTATAACCAAAACCATGTCTTGTTATATAGTTTGATTTTCCCATAGCGGGGTATGGCATCGGTGACCAATAATGACCGGTTTCTTCATCACGAATGTAAAATGCTTCACCACAACTACCGGTAACAGGATCATTATTCCAAGGTGTAAGCCTAAATTCATGTGCATTTTCAGCCCAGGTATAGGATGGTCCGCTTTCTGTTACAATCGTTCCAAAGTTTGCATTTGCCAATACATTAATCCATGGTAAAGGCGTAGTATTATTTTCACGTGTGTTAATTACATATTCACTTCCATCAGCCGAAAATCCACCCCGCCCATTATCAAATTGCAAGCCTTCTTCTCTGGCTGTATTTACAATTTGTGCCCCAAATATTTTGCTCTTAATTAAGAAAGGGATAACAGGAGTTACAATACTTCGCTTGTTTACATGATCAGTTAAAGTTCCGTAAGTATCCGAAATAATAATCCGAGCTACAGTTTGGATTAAAATCTTATCCTCATTTGAAACCTGATCAGCCATTCTTACAAAAACTCCGCCCTGTCTTTCTCTCGGATTATTCCCTAAGCCTGCTGTAATAAGGCTTTGAATCTGGTCATGAAGGTCGTGACGATAGCCACTATAATCTTCATTGATAATTACCAGATCAACTATCAAACCTTTAAGTTCCCAATAAGATCTCGCTTTTAATACTTGTTTTATCATCGCAAGGTCGGTATTATCTGAAACCTGCAAAAGAACAATAGGTATATCGCCAGAAATAGAATAACTCCACAGCGAAGATTGGCCTTTGGTATTTTTAATAAGAAGATCTTTGTTGGCTCTTAATGCAGGATTAATGAATATAACAGAGCCTGCCAATCGCGTGTAAAGCTGCGCGTCAGATTCGGTCGCATTAATTTGACGCAACACCACTTCACTATAAGTCCACGATAATTCAAAAGCACGTTTCCTGAAATTGTGCTCCTGATATTTATCTACAAGAGTTTGACATTCACTGCGGGTTTCGGCAATACCAGTTACTATATCAATAATTGCAGTTTCTTCTTCCCCTATAGTTATCCGATACTGAATTGAAATTATTGGGTCTAGCACAGAACCTTGTGAATTTGAAAGCGGTTCTAGTTGATGCATTGCCTTCGGGTTGGCAATGCTATTGCCCCTGCCAATAAATTTATCGCGGTCGGTTTCATAAGAGATGTGTGTAGCATCGCCTTCAGCTAATTTCATTAGATGAAATATCCACGGAGGACTTTCATCTTTGGAGCGCGGACGTCTTGAACAAATAACGGCATGTTGATTTTGCAACAATTCTGTTTGTATAAAAAGATTGCTAAACGCAGGATGTGCATCATCCGTTTCCTGCGAAGCAATTACTACTTCACTATAACTTGTAATCTCAATCTGCCGGATTTTCTTGGAGAGGTTCTTAATATGAACCCGCCTGATCTCTACATTATCATCTGGAGAAACAACAATTTCAGTGTGCAATTCAATTTCATTGTCCGTTCTGCGGAACTCTGCCCGTCCTTGTGTAAATATTGCTTCGTAATGTGATGTTTCTTTTAATGTGGGTTGATATGTTGTTGACCAGAACTCGCCTGCATCAAGATCGCGGATATAACAGAAAGAACCCCAATTGTCGCAGGTGGTATCTTCTCTCCAACGTGTAAGGGAAGTGTCTCTCCAGCGGCTGTATCCACCTCCTGCATTAGAAACCATTACATGGTAACTGCCATTAGAGAGTAATTGAATTTCGGGTTGAGGTGTGTTAGGCGAATGAATAACACGCATTTCTGTGTTCGAAGAAGAATGAATGATCTCTTCCGTGTCAACAGAAATGGTATAAAATCCTGTGGCTTTTGGAACCCTTTCCTGTAACAACAAAAGAGCCGTTTGTAAATTCTGATCCCGTTCAAAACGCTTTTGCATCGGTTGATTACAGAGCAGGTAAGTAAGAGAAAGGAGGTTCATTCCTTGGTGGTGCGCCATAAATGTTTGAATTAAAACAGGCACCTTTGCTCTTGGCAAACGCGATGGTGTAAAATCAATAGATTCAAAAAAACCATATCGCCCCTCATATCCTTTTGCTTGTAATATTTCCAGGTTCTCACATGCGGCAGCAGGATCAACCATCAATGCCATTACTGTGGCATACGGCGCAATAACGAGGTCAAGACCAAGCCCTCGTTTAAAGCCTAATTCAGGAACACCGAATGCTTTATACTGGTAATTGAGATGTGCGTCAACCATATTGTAGCATGATTCTGAAATACCCCAAGGAACACCCTGTGTCTTGCCATACTCAATTTGTTTTTTTACTGAACCCCTGGAAGTATTATCCAACAGCGTATGCTCATAAAGCGGCATTACCAAATTAGGCATAAGGTATTCAAACATAGAGCCGCTCCATGAAATTAATACGGGCGTACTATCGACAACAGTAAGTCGCCTACCGAGTGCAAACCAGCTTTCCTGTGAAATTTTCCCCTGTGCTATCGCAACAAATAAACCTAAGCGAGCTTCGGAAGCAAGTAAATCGTAAAAGCCTGTATCGCGATGATGCTCATCTGCATTATAACCTATCGCAAGTAGGTGCTGCGTTTTGTCGTATAAAAAGCCGTAATTCATGTCTGCAAAGTCGAAGCATTGCGCAGCTAATTGATGAATCTCGGCAATTCGTACCTTTGCTGTTGCGCTTACAGTTGCAACTGATTTTTCAAAATCAGCAATCCATTTATATTCTTCATCCGTCTTTTTTTTACTATAAAAAGAAATTAGTTCGGTTTGAATATCACTATCTAAACGCGCAAGCTGAATTAAAGAAGGCGTTTTTTGAAACACACTTAAGCCTTTAAATTTTTCAGGCACAGTATTATTATTATTGATCCAGGGCAGCAACAGAACCATTTCATTGCGCCATTCCTTAATTTGATTCTCCAATGAAATAATCCATTCAAATACTTCTGTATTCTCTTTTAATTTTGCGCGCTCACGAAAATCATTCAGCAATGCGGAGATTCTTTCAAGACTGTTTTTCAATTCACCTAATTGTAATGGTCGAGATAAATTCTCGATTTCAAAAGCTGTTTGAAATGCGTTGAACAAGGCTTGCTCTTCTGCCGTTATTTTCTTTGCAATTATTCTTATTGTATCGTAAAGTCCATCCCATAAATCATCTTCAATTATTTTGCGGTTAAGCATTTCAATAAGCCCTTGTCGCAATGTGAGTAAATGACCTGCTAAATTTCCACTGTCAACAGTAGATATATATCTTGGATGTAGCGGCATCAAAGATTGTGTGTCGTACCAGTTGTAAAAATGACCTTCGTATCTTTCAAGCTTATTAAGCGTTTTAAAAGTATTGGAAGTGCGCTCAAGTAGTTGTGGAATTGTGATATAGCCAAAATCAATTGCTGAAAGATTTGCAAGCAATGACATACCGATGTTAGTAGGAGATGTACGATGGGCAATAATTGTTATAGGGTACTGCTGTAGGTTATCAATTGGCAACCAATTATCATTTTCCGTAACGTAAGTTTCAAAAAAGCTCCATGTTTTTCTCGAAAGTTCTCTTAGATATTTCCTTTGAATGTCCGTTATTTTTGTTCTTAAAACAGGACGTGGACTGCTTATCCAATTTATAATAGCCGGAGACAAAGCCCACAGGAAAAGAAAAGGACTTGCTAAAAATAGTGTGTGTGGAAAAAGGATTAATAAAAGAATAAATAATGCAATGCTCAGTAATGGTGCAAACCACATGGATTTATAAAGCGTAAATAAACTTTCGTGTTGTTTTTTAGCGAGTCCAGAAGGATTCCATTCGAGCAGATTTCTATGTGAAAAGAAAATTCTCCACATGGTTCGCAAAATAGCATCTGCACTAACGTAGGCTTCGTATGGTAAACAAACGAGTGCAAATAGTGATTGGATAACATTAAAGGAAGTGCTATGAAAAACATTTTTAAAATGTTGTGCAAGAGAAATCTCTTCTGGCTTTTTAATAATGTCCCATGCTGAAATACTGAGTGAAGGAAGTACTAATACACCTAATATGAATAATGTCCAAAAAAGTGGTGACTGCAGCAGTGTCCAGCTTAAAATAAGAATTAATAAAAGTGCAATAGGCACCAAACTGCGCCTCAAGTTATCAAATATTTTCCATCGGGATATGGCTGTTATTGAATTTCTGTGCAACTTGCCGTTAGCATCAGGAACCCATGGCAACGACCATCTCCCAATTTGCCAATCGCCTCTAATCCATCGGTGTCGTCTGCTGATGTCAGTGCTATATCTAGAAGGAAATTCTTCGTATACCAATACATCGCTAGCAAATCCGCAACGAACGTAACTGCCTTCTAACAAATCATGACTCAATATTCGGTTTTCAGGAAAGCGGTTGCCCAATACTTTTTCAAAGGCATCCACATCGTATATTCCTTTACCGATAAACGACCCTTCACTGAATATATCGTGGTACAAGTCAGAGGTTAGCCTTGTATATGGATCAGTGCCTGAATCATTTGCATGCATACGGGTGTAATAGGAGGAGGTACTTCCGTTTAAACTCACAGCAACGCGTGGCTGCACTATGCCATAGCCCTTTACTATTCTTTTCTTTTGCTCATCATACACAGGAAGATTGAGCGGATGCGCCATTAAGCCAACTAGTTTTCTGGCAGCTTCCCTCGGTAGTTGTGTGTCGGTATCCAGTGTAATTACATATTTTACAGTAAAGTACACATTCTCCTCTCCCACAATTTCGGAGAAGCAATCCTTAGCTCCACCCCGCAAAAGGCGATTTAGTTCAAGTAGTTTACCACGCTTGCGTTCATATCCCATCCATAGTTTGTCAACAGGATTCCATGAACGGGATCGATGAAAAAGAAAGAAGGTATTACGTGTATTTTTACTGTATTTTTTATTCAGTTCAATTATTTTTTGTCTTGTATGTTTTACCAAAATTTCATCATTAGGTAAATTTTCTGTTGCTGCATCCTCCAGATCTGTTAAAAGGGCAAATAATAAATTGGGATCTCTGTTGGCTAAAAATCTTACTTCAAGGTCTTCAACAAGTTTGTTTATCTGGTTTATTCCCGTAATAATTGTTGGGATAGCAACTAGGGTACAAGCCTCATTCGGAATTCCCATTGAGAAATCCATTTTAGGTAAGGGTCTTGGTCCTACGCGTAATGTTGCCATCCAGTTAATAACCGCAATAGAAAAATGGCTTGCAGCTAAAATGCCTAGCAATGACAAAATAACAAGAATGCTTGTATTTAAATCTTCATGATATAGTTTTGAAAGCAGAAAAATGCATACGAGTGCGTTTAAAAGAACTGATTCAACAACATAAAATTTTGATGCATTCCGTAAAAAAAATTGCTTGAATTTGGTCGCGAATGAGTATTGCGCATTTAATGTTTTTTCGGTTATCCGTAATCCATCACCAAACAAATAATACCCCACGTGACATTGGTGTTTATCAGGAATATTATTGTCTACACATTGTCTTGAGAGGCCGACTACAGTTTTAGCAACATCAATTTCCTTTAAATTAGATTTCTTGGCAATATTCTCTATTGAATGTCTATACTGATCTCGTGTATAAAAATCCATGTTAACATATATCTTTTCTGCATCGCTCCTCAGCACATGTTCTACATGGCTCATGGCTTCAACGAAATCACGCCAATCCGTTTTTACTAAAAACCGTAAACTTTTAATGCTGTTGGTCATAGTAACTTGATCTGTAGCTTGCTTATGATTCTCTACAAGCACCATTCCATTGATAGTATCACCGGTTTCTGTAAGATGCTGCTCCAGCCATGATACAGGTAAAGTTAAATTGAATCCTTTCCATTGAAGTTTTCGTGAATATTCAGCTATAAAAGCACTTGTCATTGGAGGATCTGTTCTCGCAAGATCTGCCATTACAAGAACCAGGTTCTTCGGATTTTTATCAGCCATTTTGACAATCCGGTCAGCCCAGTGTTGTGCAAGGTTTGCATCAATGCGATCTATGGCAATTCTCGCAGCCACACGTCTTAAGTTTTCAAGCAATGCAAAACGCAGCATAATCGGTATTGCCCAAAGCTCACCTAACGAAAGTTCACTAACGCTTTGATAAGATTCAACAAAGTGGTTTAGCGTATAGATATCTAAATGCCCGTCACTATGCGATATTATTTCAATGGCAATGTCATATACGCGCGGAAATCCTGCTGAAGATCCATTGTGATGACTAAGCTTTGGTAATCCTTTTAAATAGCCTTTGGGCAAATGCCTTTTGGCAATGAGTATTTGTTCCTCAATCAAATAAAAATTATCCAATAACCATTCTCCAGCCGGAGATATAGGACTTTTCTCTTTAACCGCATCTTGTAAAATATCAATTACTCGTTTCAGGACTTCTTCGGTATCGTCTAATCGCTTTAATAAATACTCGGATGTTTTGTTTGTATCAATTTTATGCTTTTCTGCCAAGTCTTTGGCAAACAACCCCATCTGACCTATCGTTAGTAACTCAGCGCTTAAAGGAGGTGAGGTGTTAAAATCGCTTCTTATAAAAACGTCCTTAAGAAAATACTGGCGCAGAGGCGATAACAATTCTTCGATTGTTATTATTTTGGCTTTTTTAGTATCTGTGAACATTTTAATTTTATATTGAAAAGATACATTTCAAAGACAATAATTTGTAATCACACTGCTTTTAGATCGTAATTATCAAGGCATGATAAAAATTCATTGCTTGTTAATGGTTTTTCAAATATGCGAAATGTTAAAGCAGATGTCTTTGGAACATTAAGTGCTCCTAGAAGATTTAATTGCGTCTTGGGATAATTATGTAAAATATACTCTGTTTTCTCCCATCCTAAACCATCTGGCAAAATATTATCTAAGAAAACAAATTCAGGATTTTCCTTTTCAAGCAATAACATCCCTTCAGTAATCGTGTTAGCAATTAAAAATTCAAAGTTTTCATTAATGAGTAGTTCTTTCATGTGGATTCCACAATCCTCATCATTATCAACAAGTAATATTTTTTTTATGATTGGCATTTGAATAGATTAATGGTATTATTTAAATGGGTAAATAATTTCTTGCAACAAATAGTGAGATACGATATTCTGCGAGGATTGACATAATTTAAATCCTTTTATTATTGTTAAAATAGGAGTGCTGTGAATGATAAGGGCTTTACTTATCGTGATCCAACTCAAAACTCATTTTACAATTTAAACGCCAGTGCGCAATCTTTCCTTTTTCATCTACTCCCGCATTTAAATATTTGATATACACCGAGCGGATGTTACGGATAAATCTTGATGCTTCTGTAACTGCCTTTTGAGCTGCATCTTAGCAGCTTTATTTTGATTCTGATAATAGCTTTATTACTTTTATAAGTGCCATATGAATTTTAAAATTATTGGTACATAGTCATAGAACAAACCTACTACCGATAATAAGGAAGGACATTATATAACCTTGCAAAAAAGTTATATAATACACACATTAGGGATATGTGCAAACTCAATTACAAAGCGGTAAATATATTTGACGTTCTTCTCTTCTTAAGAAAGAGAGGTTCGTTTTTGCCTTACAACGTTCTCGTTAAAGGAGTTGTCCTGAATAATTTTGTTTTGGTTGTTGCAAGTAAGGTCAGCGTAACCAATTTCTATGCGTTGGATATTTCGCTTAGTAAAATACTTTACGCTATCAGTGTCGTGAATTTCGCAATACTCAACAGCGCTCTTAACCAAATTTGATACGAAGCACAACCCCGAAGG
>Ga0105055_10011802_pt1 | contig 10734 bp, 8 predicted proteins | sample BON03_FD_78090 | JGI IMG/M metagenome (GOLD analysis project Ga0105055, IMG submission 78090) | Freshwater microbial communities from Lake Bonney liftoff mats and glacier meltwater in Antarctica - BON-03 | ecosystem: Environmental > Aquatic > Freshwater > Ice > Glacier meltwater | place: Lake... | reverse complement strand
TAAAAAAAAAAAAAAAAAAAAACTGTCATAAGAAACTTGTAATTTGCTTAAATTAACTTTAGAGAACTCAGTTTGTAATTAAATCCACTATTAAACTTAATAACTTTAAATTATAATCGATATTAATTGTAGGGAAGTATTGAATGAGTGCTGAGAGCATCGAATGGCGGTTGCATCGATCTAATTTTTTGCCAGTTTATTTTTTCATGTTTGTAAAATTGAAATAAAGGATGTGCTTTGATCTTCTGAGCCGCAAACACGGCTCGGGAAGTTGGACAAGGAATTAGCAACTGCCGAATCAAATTTATTGCTCGTGCGTCGGTGCATTTCCTGACAAAAGGAGGAACAGTAGATTTCTGGTCTATTACTTCCTGAACTGTGAAATCTGAAAAAGGAGGAAATCCTTGTGCTAAGTGGAATAGAAGACAACCATAGGAATACCAATCACAGGCTAGCGAATACCCGTCTAGTGTCAGTACTTCAGGCGCCATATAGTGAGGATTGCCAACCATCGTGTAAGTAAAATCACTTCCTCGTAAGTGCTTGGAGAGTCCAAAACCTGTCAACTTTATATGCCCCATGGAGTCAATTAGGAAATGCTCTGGCTGAATATTCCGATGCACAATTTGTTGTTGCTGCAAAAACTCAATGGCCATATATGCTTCAATACCATAAAATCTCAATGACTCGATTCCAAAGAACTTTTTAGTATGTAATAGATTCTCAAGATTTCCCCCGGAAAGGTATTCAGTAATGAAATATGTTTTATCGACCTCTTCAAATATTGCAAATGCACTGCATATAAATTCACATTGAGCCCCTAAAAAACGAAGAACTTGTGCTTCCTTTTTTATTTGGGCTTTTTTATTCTGCTTTTGATCACATACTTTCATTACCATATCATCCTTGGAGTTCGTATACCTGACTACTCGCTCTGTGAAATAATTGCCTCGCCTCAGAACGTGCTTGCTGACTTTAAAATCGTCGATTGAAAATTTCTTGAGGGAAGATATTGCTTCTACTAAGTTCGCAGGATGCGTAACAGTACAGGTGCATTTATAGTACTTGCACTTCCGACATCTTTCCAGTAGTCCCCTAATCGGATCCATGTCGAGAAGAATTGTTCATTTACCGCGCTTGTAATTACGGTAAACCCTAAATACCGGGTCATAAAAACGTGAAAAAAGGGTACTCTGTGGTTACGGTAAACCACTAATGTTCACAAATGCTGGGTCATAAAAAGGTGAAAAAAATCGTGTGGTTGGCAGGGCATCCATCCATCGTAATAATTATTTACATTATCATCTATCATGGCCAACCCTGCTCCGCTCGTGAAGCGTACCATTATCAAGAAGAGAACTAACAAGTTCAAGCGATACCAGTCGGATCGCTTTATGCGTGTTGGTGTAAGTATGCGTTAATACAGGTAGAATAATGATTTAACATGACGTTTCAGGAATCATGGAGATGTCCAAGAGGTATTGATGGTCGCCATAGAAGAAGATTCAAGGGGTCTCCTCCTGAGGCTCGCATTGGTTTCGGATCTAACAAAAAGACTAGAAACTTGCTTCCTTCCGGATTTTACAAGTTCACCGTCTCGAATGTTTCTGACTTGGAACTCCTTCTTATGCACAACCGCACCTATGCTGCTGAAGTAGCTCACAATGTATCCACTCGCAAGCGCAAGGAAATTGTTGACAGAGCTGAACAACTAAACATCCGACTTGTTAACGGAAAGGCAAAGTTGAAGGCAGAAGAAAACTAAATTATGTTTTAGCTATATTTGTTTTTTAAAATATAAGTAACCGAGTCAAAAATCAAATCAGTTACTGAAATAGAGAGGAAGAAACAGAACCAACTACTGTTTTAATGAAGCTATATACAAAGTGCGGCCCTATTCAGACGACGACGAATCCAAGTCGCTTAGATCTTCAACCTCCTCTTCTTCCAAGAAAAGTTCTTCTTGAATATCACCATCCCATTCGTTTAATTCACTTCCTACCAATAGAGCACCATCTTCAAAGCATTGCCGACCAGTTAAATGAGCATCAGGGGCAACATTAATAACTTTGGATCCTTTTGTTTGTATCTCTTTCTCCTGTATTTTCCTCTCATTTACTTCCTTAATGAAACCAGCAAGCCATATGTTATAGGACTCGGTCGTCACCGGAGTTCCATCGAGCCTTTTCCTTCGTTCCTCTTGTGATGACTCCACCATTGATTTTTCAAGCTTGGCATTTTCAGCATCCTTTTTTTCTTTTTTCTCTGCATCCATTCTTGCAACCATTTGTGCATGCATTGATTCATCAGTATGGTCACTGTTATTCGCATCCAGCCATTCCTTCAAACTCTCAGCCAATGTAAAAATCATGGGCATACCAAGGGATTCATTCGCCAGAGCGACAATGTTATCAAGTAACTCAAGGCACTGGTTCTCCGTTAGGCCCATCAACGACTCGAGTTCTATTTTAGGAGCCACATCTGGGTAATCTGGTTGTAGTGTAAACGACATCAAAACACCCACATGATTCTCCTCGTCATCATCATTCGGAAAAGGAAGCAACCGCAATTGCACCAACCGTGGATTCTCCGATAACAAAGTATAATCCTCCAGAAAAATGGCCTCCAACGCTTCTAACTCCAATAGTTGGTCCTCCTCGTAATTCATCGTACGGCGATATAAAAAAAGATGACTGGATCCTCGTTATGGTAGACCCTTATATGGACCAAAACACCAGGTAGGGTTTATATGGTGAAAACCATAAGGTGAAAGATACAGGCTTAGGGTAAATTGTTTGTTGAAGGTAGTTGAAAACCATGGTACGCTTCCTGCACTTAGTGAAACCGATGATGTTCCTCCTCCCAGAAGTGGAACAACCTGACCGTAAAGTTCCGTTTCGAGAGAAGGTCCTTTGGACTGCCATATCGTTGTTTATCTTTCTGGTGTGTTGCCAGATTCCTCTGTACGGTATCTCTACCGGCAAGGGAGGAGATCCGCTATATTGGGTACGTGTCATCATGGCTTCGAATAGAGGAACATTGATGGAGCTGGGTATTTCTCCCATTGTTACCTCGGGGATGGTTATGCAGTTGCTTGCTGGCGTGAAGATCATCGAAGTCGATCATTCTGTGAAAGAGGATAGAGCTCTTTTTGGAGGAGCACAGAAGCTGTTCGGAATTCTTATCACTATGGGAGAAGCTGTGGCGTATGTATTTTCTGGAATGTATGGAGATGTTTCCGAAATCGGAGCTGGAAACGCCATTCTAATCATCATGCAACTTATCTTTGCTGGAATCATTGTAATCGTCCTTGATGAATTGTTGCAAAAGGGATATGGTCTAGGATCTGGAATTTCTCTTTTCATTGCAACTAACATCTGTGAAAGTATTATCTGGAAAGCTTTCTCTCCTACCACTATCAACACAGGCCGAGGAACGGAGTTTGAAGGCGCGGTCATCGCATTGTTTCATTTGGTAATCACCCGTGAAAACAAACTCACTGCGTTGAAAGAAGCATTCTACCGACAGAATCTCCCTAATCTTGTGAACTTGTTATCAACAGTTGTTGTATTTGTGATCGTGATCTACTTTCAAGGATTCAGGGTGGATATTCCGTTGAAGAGTCACCGGGTTCGAGGTCATACGGCTTCTTATCCTATCAAGCTCTTTTACACGTCGAATATCCCAATCATTCTTCAAACCGCAATGGTTTCGAACCTGTATTTCGTTTCGCAGTTGCTTTACAAGAAGTTTAGCAACAACGTGCTGGTTAGAATCCTGGGTAAATGGGAAGCTGTGCCCGGTGGGTCAGGCCAAAGCAAGCCTGTTGGAGGTCTTGCTTACTACATTTCCCCTCCTACTAGCTTCGCGGAAATATTGGGCGACCCTATTCATGGGATGGTGTATCTGGTGTTCATCATCTCAGCTTGCGGCTTGTTTTCCAAGACTTGGATTGAGGTTTCTGGTTCCTCGCCTAGAGATGTTGCAAAGCAGTTGAGAGACCAAGGTATGAGTATCGGAGGATACAGAGATAACTCAATGATTTCTGTACTTAACAGATACATCCCAACCGCAGCCACATTCGGAGGCATGTGCATTGGTATGCTCTCTGTAGTGGCAGACTTTATGGGAGCCATCGGATCGGGTACAGGAATCCTTCTTGCTGTTACCATTATCTTCCAGTACTACGAAACCTTCGCCAAGGAGTCTGCTTCAGGTGCGGCTGGGCTCGGCATGATGGGAATGTAGTTTTAAAAAGGTCTTGTTCGTTTTAAGTGCCTACTTTTAAATTAATTGATTGTTTTGAACCTATTTTTGAGCATTAAAGTCTTCCGAGCCCCTCTAGTTTGTGAGTCAAAAAACGAAGACTTGCAGGATTCACCACTGGCGATTTGTTGCTTGTTTGTGTTTGCTCGGTGGAAGATGCGAAATGAATGTTGGTCTTATGTTGCAAAGTGCTCCTTAACCTTTCTGTTTCGCGTAAAAGATCATGAGGAGATTGGGGCTGTCCGACGACTGTCCTGTCTATTGTATTTGCTTTCGTAGTAGCTCGGTTTATCGAGTTTGACTTCGAACTAAAATCGTTGCTTTGATACTCGGGTTCGCCTTCTTCTGTAGCCTCTGATTGTGCGTCGTCATATTTTTCTCCAGATGCATTGATGTCATTCTGGTGCAAGAATTGATGTTCAACTTCGTCTTCATCCTCAGTAGCATCCGAATTGGTTTCCCAGTCATTATACAAAGCTTGATTCTTCAGGAATTCATTTTCAGCAGCTAACTGTGTAATCTTTATAATGCTCTCTTTGGTAGTAGGTGTTTGTCGCGCCTTTCTGCTTTCGCTCTCCAATTTGGCTTGCATCTTTTGTAACTCACGGTTTTCAGTGATATGCCTCAGAGTATGCTGCATCCCGGTTATTGCTTCTTTGGCCTCTTTAGGTGTCATAGGGCCTCTATTCTTTGGACTATAAGGAGATTGTTGGAAAAACTCTACAACTGAAGCCATTTCTGTCTCAGTGTCATCGAATGCGGTTTCGATATGTAAACTAGTAGGGGTTGGAACAGGATTGGCAAGATGAACTGTTCCGGGATTTTGAAGTTCACTTTCAATGTCCTTTTGAATTCGAGACAATCTATCTTCAAGCCAGATCAAACTTGCGATGTCCTCCACTAAACTAGGAAACTCGTCAACTGCAGACAACCTTTGGCGTATTTCATGGGTGACTTTCTTGACAGCATCTGATTTCTTTGTTTGGCAATTGATACGATTGCGCACCATGAGATATATCTCTTCGTATTGCTCATCGTCGATGTTGGTAGCGTCTTTTCGAAGTGCATCCCGTTGTCGTGAAGCAGCTAGCTGTGTTTTACCCAAATCAGTCAGTAGGACAGACAATGTGGTTTCCTCGAAGGGTTCTTGGGTGCTGACTTCCTCTCTTAGAGCGCAAGTTTCTTCAGATAAACGATTGGCTACCAGAATTTCGACATTGAACCTCTCAACAGTCAGATTGTTTGTCAAAGTCTCGAGTTCGTTCTCCTCCTCCTCCAGATCGATACCCCCGCTTGACGTCAGAGCATCATTCATTGCAATCACTGCCTGAGCCCAGGGAATTAATGTTACGTCTGACTCCGGTAGCGTTTTGCTGTCGTAGCAATGAACTATTGATTGCGCTAAAGCCAGTTGCAGTTCCCACTCGCGCATGTCCAGAGTATATTGTGGATTGGCACGGAGACAACAACGCGTATCATACATTAATTGTTCAAAGCGAGGAAAGCTTGTGATGGCATCCACGATAGAGAGAAGGTTCTCTATTTTTTTACTGATCGAGTCCTCAACCCCGTGATTCAAGAACCTCTCGCGACACATTTGCACAAATTGTTCATCAGTGCAGTTTATGTTACTAAGTATACCACCAACAATATCATCAGCCCAATATTGGAATGTTTTAAACAAGTTGTACTGCTGGTGGGAGAATTCATATTTCCCTTCCACTTTCTCTTCTTGGCTGTGAATGCAAAATTGATCGGCATGCCCTTCTAAGAAATCTTTCTGGTTCTGTGCCCACTCATCACTGTTGAGGAAATCTGTTACAATTCGGACAAATGGTTCTTCGTACTCATCACGTCCAGCCATCAGCAATATAAATAGACCACGAAGATTGCCGCGCCTGGATGCGGGGGGCCAAAATTAAAAATTTGACTACCTGAGTACGAAGTTCAAAATTCATTATTATATTCAATTAATTTTCTAGATGTTAAATGATAGCTTCAGTGTATTCATCATCTTCTTCGTGGGTTGAAGTGACCACATCAAAAAAATCAGACTGAGAAACCTCAGAGCGAGGACTTTCTTGCCTCAAATATAATCTTGACGATTGCTGAGTTAACAGGTTACTGGGTTTCTTATGGGCAACGTACTTCTTTCCCTGTACTTCAGGTTTGGTATTATAGGACGCGGTAACCGCCTGGATTACCAAAGCAAGAAGTCCAAGACCAACAAATATGGGCAGAATAAGAGCTCCTCTCACACCCGGCGATTGCGGAGTAATATCACCTAATCCGACGGTCGTGAATGTCACGACGGTGTAATAAATTGAATCTACGGCAGATATATTCAATGCTAGTCCAGATATGATACAAAACAGCACCGTGTATCCACCAAGGAGGAAGGAACTGAAGTACAGTTTAAGCGTGTCCCTCGCGACTGGCCCGAATTCCACTCCAAGGCTATTGGCTGCATCAGCAAACTCATCAATATCTAAAACCCCATTTCCATCTGCGTCATATTTGCTAATAATTAAATCCAAGTCATCAGAAGATATAAGTAGACCGAGCGTGCCGAAAGCACCATGAAGCTCTTCCTTATCAAGCGTACCGTTATTGTCAGTGTCAAACTTATTCAGAGCCGTTTGAAATACTTGGCTTTGTTTGAGAAACACTTTCATTATTTTAACCAGAATCCAATCAGCCACTCGGACGTATGTTATAACGGCGATCGGAATGGTGACGAGTATGGTGAAGACAGAGATGATCTTCCCACCATTCGTCAAAGGTGGGACATCACCGTAGCCAATGGTGGTGGACATCGTGAAGGTTACATAAAACGATGTGATAAAAGCCGAGAATCCTCTTGTCGCCCAGTCAACGCCGTCGAACTCCACGAAGTTCTGTAACCCCAGCACTGGATCAATTCCTATCAAATGAACCAGCTCATCAAACGCTTCACTAGTAAGATTGGCTTTGATTTGGGCCATCATAGATGTATACTCTCTATTGAAGGCCACCTCGGCGGGACCTTCGATATACATCAGTAAAACAGCAAACAGACACAAAGTCAGGACAAAGAATATCAAAAAGTACAGAGTCGCGCGACCTTTGTTTTTCACTTTGATGCCTAGGAAATACGCAGAATCTTTGAAGGCCTCCATTGCAATGGACTCCATTTCGGGAGAAGTTTCGTTTCCAACAAAGGCATTGTCAACTCTTTCCATGAATTTTGGTGTAAGAGCTCCCAGTGGTTTGGGATTACTTTCTTCATTGATGCTGATCATTGAAATGGACATCTGCTGTCCATCCTTTTTGAAAGACATGAATTCAACTCTTGGTTACGATGAAGGCATACAGCTGCTCGCGAATTCTAGTAAGTGCTTTTTTGGCGATTTAGTTTCACTTCCTTAGGAACTCCTAGTGCTCTTCTACTAGTTACGCTTTCCAGTAGTAATAATAAATTGCAATTTTCCGCGCCATACCAGTATTTCACGTTCGAAGTCTTTTATGAGAAATATTATTATTAGAGATGAAAATACCCCAAAGTGATCAGATCAAGCAAGATAAAACTTCCGTTTCACAAGTTTGTTTTCAAGAAAACAGGAACTCGTGACTAAATATAGGCACGAGTTCGTAAGATGCAGTGCTGTCTAAGAAATTTTGAAAATGAGCTCCCAGAAACATATTGGTGAGCAACCTTGGTAAATAATGAAATTCGCCTTTGGTTGTTTCACTTGTTTGGACAGATCACTATTCACGAAATTTATTATTTGAAACAATATTTAGGTCCCCGCACACAGGTGGAGATCCAAAATGCATGACCAAGGCGTGAGCAATCGAACAGGTTTTTTGGTGGCAGATGAGGACGTGCCTGTTTTCGAGATAGCAGAAGACAGTCATGGAGAACTGGAAGCATTGACAGGTGTAAGTGGTAGATCTATTGGTATTCGCCATGGAGGCAGGTAAGTCGGTTGGAGTATTGAGTTATATATTAATCTTAGTGTACTAGATCGGGCGAGATAGTTATTAGTTTAGATGAAGTTGATGCTTTCAGTGCACCGAGACAGAGAAGGACGTCTTTCGGGTTGAGCAAAGACATGCCTGGCGGGAGTACAGGAGACCTTCGTATCGATGAGGTTGAGAAGCTAGACCCGGGGGAAGTTCATGTGGCCGAGCTTTTAGTTGGGGTGCTAGTAAATAGAAATGAAATCACAGATCCAGATGATCACTACAATTCATCCATTTTTGAATCCTTCTTCGATCTGACTCATGCGAGGCTACAACATATATTTAAAATGTTTGATGATTTGAGCAAGGATCACTCTAAAGGAGTTCTTAGTTATGAAAATTTTAGAAGTGGTTTGAAAGATGCTGGGCTTGAAATCAAGGATAAAGATTCCTTTGACCGATTAGTTAAAAAGGTTGATTTAGACAAAGATGGGGGTATCAGCTTCAGCGAATTTGAAACTGTGGTGCAAAGCCTGAAGATGGCACACATGTTTAAAAACGAGCCCGCTTTAACTGAGAATCGATTTTCCAAAGTAGTGAATTACAATACGACGCGATGTAATATGGAAAGTATCGACCCGGTATCTCTGAAGGCGTTTATGTTCAATCCACGACCACAATGGGCTACCAGAAGATGGATTGATGTGCGTATACCAGCTACGTTTATGTTGAAATGTCTTGCTATTAAACACCGACTTCACCCTTTGGCACTAGAGGACGTGTTGAAGAACTCGCTTAGAACACGTGCAAAAGTAGACCGATACGACACCCATTTGTTTGTAGCGTTTCCTGTGCTTGAATTGGTATTTTCCGGTGGTTCAGATCAGGAGTATCGACGTAGAGCGTTGGAGAGATCCAGTTCAATGAGAAACAGAGGCAAGAACCTTCCAATGAGGCGAGTTTCATCGTCTACATCAAAAGGCGCGTACGGATCATTCGATACAGGATTATCCGATCCACTGATTAAAGTAAACCCTCCATCTCCTATTTCAAAGAGATACCAGAGTGGCAGTGTTACAGGTATTACAGTGCCCAAGGTTGTGAAGACCAATGCCTATATCTTTGTGACAACACCAGACTGCAAGACAATCCTGACCTGTTTGAACAATCATGAAGGGGATATATTTCATCGTGTACGTCAGGAGTTGAACGTGGCTTACTCGCGACTGAGAACACATGATGTGATGTATCTCCTCTACAGTATTATCGATATCATCGTAGACACGTACAATCCTCTGATGGAAGAACTTGAATTCCTGTTAGAAGCGTTATCGGAGCAGGTTCGCCAAGGCCGGGCGAGTGTTTTACATGGACCTGATGAAAAGGCGTTTTCGTCATCCTATAACGACCTTCTCAGGGAGTTAGGCGCGTTTAAAAGATGGATTGTTCCTGCACAAAGGGTTATTGCGAATCTGATAGCTGATGATAACGTCGATAAGAATTGCAAATTCTATTTCCAAGATATTCACGATCATTTAGATCAAATTTTAGACGAAATTGGATCTTTGAATGCAGGGGTTCAGACTCTCAAGGCGGAACATGATCATGCAATTGAGGTGAAAATGAATGGCACTATGAATGCACTTACGATCGTCGCAACTGCATTCATTCCGGCACAGTTTCTCACTGGAGTATTTGGAATGAATTTCACCAATATGCCGGAGTTGCAGTGGAAATACGGATACGGCCTGTTTTGGTTCTTGACCGTAGGCAGTTGGTTTGTCCTCTTTTCCTATTTCAAACAAAAAGGATACATAGATTTCGGTTCTCCCTTTTGAAGGTCGATTTAATAAATAAAATCTACCTGATACCGTATTTTAATTAATTTGGGGGATTTTGTCTTCTACCTTTTGAATATTTGGATAGAACTACGGATTATAGATTTTTCAAAACATACCTCCGAAAAGCGCATCGGCATTCTGCGATACATTCAAATCTCGAAACAACGTGGTCACTATTTGTTTGGTGATGGATCTATCTAAAGTGAGGCAGTTCACAGTTACGGCAATCACTATATTCATCGATGGCACCATCACTACGATTGAACCGCCAAATGCATGATGGACAATAACTGTCGCTAACGTATCGGGCATTTCAAATACCTGAAACCCAAAACTCCAATGCCACTCACCAAAAAGTGAGGTCGTTTCAAACGTCTTGGCTGTCTTTACATATTGCAGTAAATCAGATTTGCCAATAAAGGTTGCATTCAATAAATGAGACAGTGTACGAGCAGAAGCAAAAGCACCAAAAGAAGGAACAATCCTGGCACGAAATGCAGCTGCATTGACACAACATGGATCAAGCATTGCTCCTGCGGGTAGCTTCGACATTGGCGTAGAATCACGTGCACTTGTCTTCTTCGTTTCATTCATGAATAACACTCTACTCAAAGTCACAATCCAACCAGCGATTTCATCGTTACTGGTGGTATCAGTACCACTAATGTGAAACACTCGGCCG
>Ga0105055_10011798_pt1 | contig 10738 bp, 13 predicted proteins | sample BON03_FD_78090 | JGI IMG/M metagenome (GOLD analysis project Ga0105055, IMG submission 78090) | Freshwater microbial communities from Lake Bonney liftoff mats and glacier meltwater in Antarctica - BON-03 | ecosystem: Environmental > Aquatic > Freshwater > Ice > Glacier meltwater | place: Lake... | reverse complement strand
CGCAAGTCCCGAAGTTGTGCACAGACCTAGATCTCAGTCTCTTCTACATTTTGATATTAGAAACATATAGCAAATTCGCTCGGAAAAATAATTCCCCAGCGCTCGGTGTTTGCTTTTCGCAGCCTTGCTCGAGCGCTGGCTGCAGGTTTGCCGTTCTGCTCGAGTGCTGGCTGCAGGTTTGCCGCGTCAAGATCACGTTTTTTTTACAGTACTACTGACGAATCGTTTCGTTTCCACAACAAAAAAATCAATGAAATGCGTTGCAAACTCAGGCTGGATTTCACTGAGAATCCGCGTTCGTTCGAGAAATACCCACCGGGAGACACACGATTTTTTTCGGAAGTCCCCACCTCAAGGTGGGGTTGGGTATTTCTCGAACGAACGCGGATTCTCAATGGAATCCAGTTTACAACGCATTTCAAACGTTGAGCGCTAGGAAATTATTTTTCCAAGCGAATTAGCTTTATGTTCCTAATATCAAAATGTAGATCAAATTCAAATCTAGATCTGTGCACAGCTTCGGGACTTGCGTTTAGAGAACCAATGCGCGTACTCGATTTTTGTCGACGACAAAAATCTATTTCCGCAGCCATTTTCGTGGGCTTTTTTACGTTGACAAAAAGGGCAGGGTTCGTGTGCTAGGATTTGAAGGGCAGGGTTCATGCCAAAAAATTCGTTCAAGTTGGTTCACAGTCCAACCAAAAACCACGCGCACAGTGCCAGTCCACTACGTAGAGTGCCTTTGAGCCAGGAACTTCATGATTGCCTCACAACTACGCACCACTCATATGCGTTCGAAACTTTCTGGGGGGGTTAGAGGTGTGTTTGCTTCACTAACCAAAGAACAAAAACTCCGGCGTCACGGAGGTTGCGTGAAAGAAAAAAATGGAGGGTAACAGCCCCGAGGTCTTTCGAGTAATTCCAGACAAGCGGAAAGGAACAGGTGGTCAGGACAGAAGGAAGTAATGCCAGTGTTGCAAAAGGTGTATCGAAGTATCACACAAAACATCATGATATAGCTTGGATCAATCTTGTTTGAGGCAACACAATCATTTTTGAATGTGTGCGCAGAAAGGTGAATGAAACAAATTCTCACAAGTCAAGAGACCGCCCCAAGCCTCTCATCTGGGAAGTTATTGATGTTTGGGCTAATTGCCGCGGCCCAGCCAGCAGCCCTGGCCCAATTTATACCATGTCAGTAAGCATTGGGTATTGTAGCCCCTGAGCTAGCGATTACTCCCTGGCCTGTTGTAATCAACACTCAAAACTAGAAGATTTTTGTGCTGGTTCCCTGATGGATCTTCACTGATTTACACGTCACTTTAGCTAAGTGGATAAGAGCGTGGCACCTATCTGCAGGTCCCCGGCTGAATTCTGGCTGAAACCCCGAGAACTCAAATCCATATGGATTTGAGATGATAGACCTTCAAGCAAGGGTTCTAAAATAATGTTTCCAGTAATAATAATAAAAGCAAAATAAACTTGAAATCAAAATGAGAATGGCAATCTGTGGTGAAATTCTTCAACATGCACTCGGTTCCCACACCCCTACCTTCCATGCTACAGTTATTTGTGATATCTTTGTTTTTTTGTCGAGTGATTCTTCAAAAGAAAATTTACTTGGAAAATGTTGCAGCCCTGACCCTGTCAATTTCCTGTCCCTTTGAAGTGTATAGTGTAGCCCAATAAATTACACTCTACTTTAATGAGTGGATGAAATCAATGTTGGTTGGGTTTTCAACTCTCAAGAATGGAAAAAAGAAAAACATACTTTAGAGTCAAGGAAATATGTTTTACAATAATGATGACTGCTTTTATTCGAAGTAGATCAAGTCCATACGTATTTTGAGGTCCCTGTATTGCGTCACATCTTTTGCTTTCCATTTTTGGAAGAAAAATATCATGATGGTCAAGAAAGCCCTTGGCTCTAGATAGACTAAATCTCGGCATATATGTATTTGTGTATGTGTACAAAGTACACATGTGAATATATATGCTGAGAGAGGCGGGATAAGAACTTTGACTAACTGCTTTATTTCTCAAACATAGTTTCTGGCGGCTCCGGCGGCTTCACAAACAAACTAAACAAAACTTGACTCACCAGTTTTGTTGGGACTCTTACTAAGTTATCCCAAGGATGCATGCTGATTGTACTAGGCTAGTACGTGATGAATTGGGTGCTCACCACCCACTTAGTCCAGTGATTAAATTTCAAAGATGGTATTCACCACCCAAGAAAGGAAAACAGAAAAAATGCCAGCCCACAAATATTGTAGACTATTTTTACCCACTAGCAGGTTGGCCATCAACTAGTTTGGCGAGAGTCTGAGACAGTCTCTTGGCCCTAAGTGATGAAGTCCATACAAAAAAATAATTAAGTAGTAAATGGGTCTTCATCACCCACTTTGTTTGTTATAACCACCCTTCCATGGACGGGTTTTTTTGTTGTGTAGTTTCCAAACCAAGCACCCAGAGGAAGAGGACCCCCCATGAAAAACAACCCCAATTTTTTCAAGAGACAGATGTGATGGAGTTAAAAGAGTACGTACGGTCGTCAAGAAACAATCCCCTAAGTCAATTTAGGTCGTCAAGAAACAATCCCCCAAGTCAATTTATGCGCGTGTGGGTATTTGAGTTGGATCTGACAAAGCCACTCTACTCTCACGATTTTTTGCAGGAATGTGGTGCAGGACTTTCCTTTGTTCTTGGGGTTTGCAAAGGCGACTGAGCAAGGCAAGAGGGGTGGACTGGGATAGATGGTGGAGACTATGAGCGGGGAGTGTGTCTTGGCAATTTCATTTTCTACGGTGTGTTGAGGGTGGGATTACTACAGCGAATTTTGCACCTTTGCACCTCAGGTGGTAAAGTTTTGCTCTTATGGTGTTGGTGTGGAGGACGGTGTATCTGAAATGAGGACAACGAGTTGAAGTTGTGGTTGAAGTGCCTGTTGTTATATGAGTGGGGGGATGCCAAGTTTAATCATTGTGATGTGTGGGTAGGTGAAACAGTGTAGGGTGCGTTGCAATGAGTGGATGAGGGTATGTTCAACTGCATCTAGTTATACATTGGTGACCAGGTAGCAAAAAATTTCTGTGGTGAAGCCGAGGACGCAGGGTTGTCAAATGCGGAAAAAAACATGAGGGCTGGAACGGATGCCTCTATCTGTAGCTGGGGAGTCATATCTCAGGATATGGGTGATGGTTACAACAGTTGTCATGTGCTGTATTGATCTTGTAATAGATGTGTTTCCTGGCTGCATCCATAGTGAGGTAGGGATCAAGAGTAGGGCCTAAATATCTGAATGTAAAGGGTTCCTTAAGGAGAAGGTTTTGGGGGGGTTCTGAAAGGGGGAAGCATGTGATGATGTGCTGTGTGAAGGGGAGTCTGGTGGCTCACTGGAGGGGGGTTTCATAGAACATCATGACTTGTGTTTTTTCGTGGTTAATGCGTATTTAACCATACTCTACCCAGCCCTGGAAGGCATCTATCATGGATTGGAGTTGTACAGGGGATCTCGCTATAAGTAGTATGTCATCAGGATAGAGGAAGACTCCCGGAGTCCAATCCAATTTCAGGTCGTCAATTGAAGTGATTTGAGGGAATTCGAGCAGTGGGATTTGGTTCTTAGTTCTGTCACGGTGATGAGATCAGGTACAAAATGCAAAGAGGGTAGAACTAAGGCTGCTGCCTTCGGGGAGGCCGCAGAGAATTTGCACTTCATCATTTTGGTCAATGACCCTCTCCACATGATCAAATTTATTCCTGAAACTGACACGCTTGGGATGTGCGAATCTGAGGGGTGTAGTGTGCTGAAGTTTTGTGTAACACGGTCTACTGCATTCAAAGGTGAAAGAATCATCATGATTTGATTGTTTTTTGAAGTAGGAGTGTTGAAGTAGTAGTGTCATGCAGCCCCGAAAAGGCACATACAGGCGAAGCCAAGGTCTGTAGACCCACCCTAGGCGCATAACCCGCGCCATGGTTGGGGCTTGCCGCTAGCCCCATTGCACTCCAAGTTAGTTAATTTCTTTATGTGCCATGGAGTCATTGAGGACCCTTGGGAGCCCTCATTTTTTTATTCGACATGGTAATTGCGACGTTCGCGTTCTCACATTTTTTAATTCTAAGTTACCGAATTAATGTTGGCCCGCAACCTTACTGAAAGGGTAGTATGATCGGGAACTAAACCAACCCCCAACCCACCCCCCCCCGTCTCATTAGATAAAACTCCTGGATTCAAGAGGGGGTGCCCGTCCAACTCCTTCGGCTCAGTGTGGGCCAATATGTACTTGGACCCCTTGTCAACCACGACGTCCGCTGGCGCTGGCATTGATAACCCCGGTTGTGTTCTGTCTTTCTTCCTTGGGTCAATACCTTTATGTGCCACGGTGTCATTGGGAACCCTTGGGAGCCCTCATTTCTTTTTCAACATGGCAATTGCGACTTTGTCGTTCTCACGTTTTTTGTTTTTAAGGCATTGAATTAATGTTGGCCACGACCCCAAACTGAAGAGTAGTACAATCGGGAACTAAACCAAACCCCAACCCACACACCCCCGTCTCATTAGATACAACTCCTGGATCTCAGGAGGGGATGCCCGTCCAACTACCTCAGCCCAGTGTGGGCCAATATGCACAAGGACCCCTTGTCAACCGCGACGCTGCCGCTGGCATGTGTGTGATTTTTTTTTTCTTCTGTTTGTTGGAATTAAACCCGAAAAACTATACTCCACCTCCTGTGTTTGGAGGGAAGTAAACCCCCTGAGAGTGAGTGGCATTGATAACGTGACATGTTTTTTTTCAAGGGGTATGCGGAATATTTTTCCCCGACACCGATGCCTAAACCTCCCGGAGGTCCTGGGGGACACACCCACCCCCCCCCCAACACCCTGCAAAAAGACTCTATTTTCAATTTTTGCCTAACCCAAATTTAAAAATGTGGCGCCAACATTCAAATACTTAGCGCCAAAACTCAAATATTTAGCTCTCAAATAAGTAGCGCCAAAATTCAAATATGTGACCCCAAATTCAAATCAATCAGTTTTTGTACAACTAAAAACCTCCCGTTTTGTACGAGGAAAACTCCCAACCCCGCCAGCTTTTAACCCACACCCCCCCCCCTCGGTGTTCGAAAAAGTTAAAATACCCTTGCTTTTACTGGTTTAGCCTAGAATTTTTGCAGGCATTTTTGCAGGAGTGTGCGAAATTGATCTCGCCCAGAGCGATCAAATGTCCGAGATGAAGCCACAAAACAAGCGTGCTCGAGCTGGCTTTGCAGCGCGTGGCTACGCGTGGCTTGCAATGATGGGTGCATTAGGCGTGTTCCTTTATCCTGTGGCGAATGCCCTCCCTTCAGCTGGTGTGTCTGTGTGTCTGATGCGTGATGGAATACCAAACGTACATGATCCGTACACTCCCGCGGCCAGATCTGCCCACATCATGTGTGTGGGTCGAATGTAGGTGAATAACAGCATGTATGCATGCGATTTTGTGGATAGTGCTGATGTGGCAACCAAGCCTTGGGTGGATCCTGTACCGAGATTAAACGAGATAAACAATACACACTCCCGTTCACCGTCGTGACGGATCCCGCTGCACACACAGGCGTGATGTCAATGGCGTCCTCACACACGCATGGCTTGCAATCTAGTCATATTGCTCGGCTGAGGTCAGTGCACATTTTTCCAACCACAATCTCGCACATACTCTCCCCGTGGTGGAGAGAGAGTATCATCCGATCTATGGCACTGATATGCAATGGTGTGGGCTCATGGACTCTAATGCATATTGGAGCTCAATGAATCGTTCACCCCGCACGACTTTTTGAAAATCTCTCGTCGGAGGTACTGCCCGATTGCTGGAGGTGTTCCACTAGTGGATTCGGAGGGTTCTACAAATGGTGAGCACTCCAGCACTGGATTTGAATTCGAGGATCAAAATGTCGGCGAATAGACATACGTCCCACACATGCGTACATTCTCTCTGCCTCCCTTCCACATACGCACCTGCTCACTCGTACACGCACACATACGCACACATGTATTCGCATTCACACACTTTCAAAGGGGTGGGGGACCGCCCATAGGATGTCTGCCATGTGCGCGTAAACGCAACAATCAAAGGGGCGGGAGACCACCCATAGGATGCCTGCCGTGTGCACGTAAACGCAAACGGATCATCACGCACGCTCCACCGCCTGTAGTACGCCATAATTTCAAGGAGGTGGGTGCATGTGGTGTGGGTAATGAGCACTGGATGTGGGTGCATGTTGTGAAGAGGTGGGTGCATCTTGTGGATGTGGGTGCATGTTGTGAAGAGGTGGGTGCATCTTGTGGCAATGAGCGTGTGAATAATGAACACGAAGGTGGGTGCATGATGTGTGGGGAATAAACTGGTGGGTGCATCTTGTGTGGGGAATGAGCATGTGCAGGGTGGCCAAGACCCATTGGATGCCTTGTCTTTATAGATCATTTCCCACAAAAGAGCCCTATAAGTAGTGGCTCTTTTGCGGAAAGAGAACTGCAATTCAAGGCATCCTATGGGTCTTCGCCACCCTGTATCGTGTGTGTGTGCTCATGTGTGCGCGTGACACAGACCGCGTTTGTTGGTGTGAAATGGCATGTTCGTGCGTGTGACGTGGCTCATTCAGCTGTGTGTCAACAGTTGTTAATAGGTGTGACTATCATGTTGCATGTGTACTCCTGTCTGCGTGATTCAAAATGAATATGCGTGATTGTCTGTTTTGACACGCGCATACAAAACACAAAATATACAATCTCCCTCACACGGACGCATGCACACACACACATGTCTTTGTGTGTGTCAGAAATAGCACAGTTGATCTGAGGTTCTGGCAAGCCATATTCACCACTCACACACGCACACACACACAAATCTACACACATACACATACGCACATACACATACACACAAACACACACACATACACACTCTCTCTCTCTCACACACACACACACACACACACACACACACACACACTCACATACGCACGCACACACACACACGCACACACATGTGAGTAAGAGCATAGTTGACTTGAAGTTATTTAGTCAACACCATTCGATTGATGCCACTCCTCTCTCGTGCTCATGCACACACACACACACACACACACATACACACGATTCGATTGATGCCACCTGTCTCTCGTATACCAACACTCTCTCTTGCTCACACACACACACACGCACACACACATACACAAACACACACAGACACTCGCACACACACACTTCTTCCACACACACACATACAAGCACACATGCTGCATGCACACACGCAAACACACACACACGCAAACACACGCACACATGTGGGGTTCCAATACACACAGGCGTATTTCATAGTGAACGTCTCACTACTCAGCCCATATGATATATGTGACATCCCATGTGATATCCGTATGCCTATCGACTGGGAGCTTCACGCGTGTATATACATATACACAGGTGTATTTCACAGTGATAGAGATGTTGACATGTATGTTCCGGATATGGCTGGTGTTTGTGACTCGTACCGCCTTCAAAGTCATGGAGACGTTGATTGTGATGAAGACGTTGATATTCTGAATATGGCTCGTGTTGCGGACTCGTATGTTCTTCCTATATCTGTATGATTTATATGCACGCACCCTTCTTCATATGGGGTGGTTTCGATTAGTAGGCTCCTTAAAATTCTAAGTCTCTTTTGCAAAAGAGCCCTATAAAAGAGACTATATTCTGCAAAAGAGACCTTTAATTTTAAGGAGCCTACTAATCGTAGCCACCCCATATGTATGATATACATGTATACACATACACACAGGTGTATTTCAACGTCAGAGCGACGTTGACGTTACTGTTTCCAATATGGCTCGTCTTTCTGACGTGTATGCCCGTCCTTTTCTATGAATGAAACATATGTAAACACATATACACAGGTGTATGGCAATGTCATAGAGACGTGAACAAACACGTTCCAAATATGTCTGAAACAGAAGTGTTTCTGAATGGTATGCCCATCCTTTAATTTGGATGAGATACATGTATACACATATGAGATACATGTATACACATATACACAGGTGTACTACAAAGTGATAGAGACGTTGACGTTGATGTTTCCAATATGGATCATGCTCATGACTACCTTGGCCTTTCTCCGGCCCAACTTTTTCACATGGCTCTCGACAGACGTGAGTCAATACGTATTTAGATATAGAATATATCTCTACATACCTGTGTGTTTATAATACATATCTATAGGTGTTTTTTTTTGAAGGCAAGTATATTATATTTGTTTTAATTGCGAAGATATCACAGGTATGTTTTTTTTAGGTTTACCTTTTCACATAGCTCTCGATAGATGAGCTCTCGATAGATGTGCTCTCGATAGATGTGAGCAAATAGAGACACATAGCTCTCGAACACATAGCTCTCGAACACATAGCTCTCGATAGATGTGAGCAAATACGCATGTACATACACCAATATACCTCTACATCTATAGGTGTGTGTTTTTTTTAATACGAATGTATCACAGGTATGATCATGGATGTTTTTTGTTGTATTGGTGCGTGGTTTTGTTTTCAAGAGTATAGGTTTGTATACTATTTTTTATATAGATAGATATGTATATACATATAGATGTAAATAGATAGATACACGAATATCTATATGTATGCATACAGACAATGAATAGCGATGTGTAGGCGCACGATGGACGTCAGTATATACATATATAGATACACCACTTTATAAATACTACAATATCTAGAGAGAATATACAATGATATACCGACACACATCCACACACATAAGACACACACACACACACACAGAAGACCCCTCCCCCCACACACACACACATACACACACGCACGCATGCACACATATACATGTATTTATATATACATGTTTATGTGTGTATATGTATATACACATGTAGATGTGTGACAATATCATAGATATGTTTACATGTGTGTAATTTGTATGGTCGTATAGATATATGCGACAAGATCTAAATCTAGAGAGAATATACACAATATGTGTGTGTGTGTATATATTTTTACACATATAGTTGTGTAAATATGTCATGTACAGATTCACATATGTATCGTTTATATGCATATATAGATATGTGTGACAATATCTAGAGAGAATATACACAATATGTGTATGTGTATATATATATGTACACATATACATGTGTACATATACCATATACAGATTCACAGATGTATCATTGATGTACACATATAGATCTCATTGATGTACACATAGATTTACAGATGTATCTTTGATGTACACATAGATTTACAGATGTATCATTGATGTACACATATAGATCTCATTGATGTACACATATAGATCAGATTTACAGATGTATCATTGATGTACACATATAGATCATTGATGTACACATAGATTTACAGATGTATCATTGATGTACACATGTAGATCTATGTGACGAGATCTAGAGAGAATATACACAATATGTAAATGTATATATACAAATATACACATATAGATATGTCAGTACATCCTCTACATATTTACAGATGTCTCATTTATATACACATATAGATATATGTGACAATATCTAGAGAGCATACACACAATGTGTATATGTATGTATACAGGTTTACACATATCGATATGTAAATATATCCTATACATATGCACATATGTATAGTTTATATACACAGACAAATATGAATCTGACAATATCTCGCATACATAGAGTTGCACATGTGTAGTTTATATACACATATATATATACGTGACAGTGTATAGGGAGAATGTACACCATATGTAGAGGAGAATCCGCCTCAAACACAGTATGTACAGGAGATACATGTATGTATGTTTTGATGTTCATAAATCTACATCTACATGTTGTATAAATCTGTGACAATTTCTAGAGGGAATATACACAATATCTAGAGGATATACATGTATAGATTTATAAACATCAAAACATATACATATACAGATTTATAAACATCCAAACATATACATGTGCGAATCCTCTACATACTGTGTATGAAAAGGATTTACCAATATCTAGGGACCTCATATGTATCTATAGATGTATAAATATGAAAACATGTATATAGATCTATGAAAATCTGTGAAAATATCTTCTAGCTATGTAGAGACCCAAGATTTATTTTTAGATTTACAAACATTTAGGGACCTAAGGCTTTTGTAGTTGTAGATTCACTAATTTCTTGACGAATATCTAGGGACCGTGTATACATGAATAGATTTGTAAATATCAAGACATACATATAGAGGATGTCCATTTATTTAGGAATCTAAGGGTAGTACTCTGAGAATATTGTTCAAATTAATCGAATGGCGAATATCTAGGGACCGCATTCTTTTGTGTTTGTTCATTTACCTGAAAGATGCGCACACATCTATCTAAATCGCAGGTCTTTTGCGCTCGGACACACACAGATAAAGCAAGACACACCGAGGTGTTTGGATATATATGGCTACAGATCATTGCAGAGATCATTGCAGAGATAGCTGAATATAAATGCAGAAATCATGGCAGAGATTTTCATGAAGATATTTTTGTACATGTGTGCGTGCGTGTGTGTGCTTCTGTGTGTGTGTATGTGTGTGTGTGTGTGTGTGTGCGTGTGGTTGCGTGTGTGTGCGTGTGTGTGCGTGTGTGTGTGTGTGTGTGTGTGCGTGTGTGTGTGTGTGTGTGTGTGTGTGTGTGTGTGT
>Ga0105055_10011796_pt1 | contig 10741 bp, 15 predicted proteins | sample BON03_FD_78090 | JGI IMG/M metagenome (GOLD analysis project Ga0105055, IMG submission 78090) | Freshwater microbial communities from Lake Bonney liftoff mats and glacier meltwater in Antarctica - BON-03 | ecosystem: Environmental > Aquatic > Freshwater > Ice > Glacier meltwater | place: Lake... | reverse complement strand
CAATCTGATCCATCTGCGGAGAAAAGTGGTACCTGGGTATTACTCTGCCCCTCAGGGCTGCTATCTCCAGGTGTCAGACACTGGGAGTAACGTATCTCCCTGTCTGGGGTATTCTCCCCATTGAAATTAATATGATTTATAACTAAAGTAAAGTGGAGATTGTTCCGAAGAGTATATTGGTGTGCTCAAGATCCGGAAGTCCAAACCCTGGCAAGATAGAAGAACGATAGGGGATGGCTGGAGAAGGGACTGCGATGGAAGCCAGAAATTCCAGAGTGGTAAAGAGCGCCCGGCTAGATGTAGGGATTACTACCATAGGCTGACAAGGATGTTGGCCGGTCTCGGGTTTTTGGATTGCCGTTTTACCGAGGCTGAACTCTAGCTGGGTTACGTAAGCGAAACAGGGCACTCACCCAACAGGCGGGAAGTCTCACACACCACAGTACCCCACATAACTGGACCTCATACTCAGCCAGTACCCCAGGAAAGGTGCTAAAAAACAGAGGTATGTCTGGTGATTGTGGATACAGGTAGTAAGGGAGTTTGATTCTCCTGGTGATTAATATCATTTATAACTAAAGTAAATCGGCTATTATGCCGTAAAGGATATGTAGGCAAGAACGCCGCAGACCAGGAGTTAAGAACTAATGAGCAATACAACCACCGCCCTACGCAACAAGCGCAGGAAATTTGCCAAGGCAGCCCTGGCAGCCACGTATCTAGAGAACTTCCGCCAGAATACGTATCTGAAGACAAAGGCAGGCGTACCGGCACCTTCTCCCAATCCCCGCAAGTTTGCAGCTGCTCTTCGGGACGTGCGTTGTGCCTAGCCGTGAATGGATACTTATTCGTATCTATGAACTCCGCGACCGCGCCGACCGCGCTGAGGTTCTCCTGGAGAAACAAGACAAGATATCAGACACCCTCACCCTGATCGCATCATGCGCTCCGTGGATGGAGCTTAGTACTCCACGCGGTACCATTATGGTGAATACCCCCGAGGCACGCGCTCACATAACTGCGGCACTAGAGCAGGTGTTGGACGAAACCGAGACAGAAATAAAACGAATAGCAAAGGAGCTAGGAGAATGAGTATCCCCGTTAGATTTAGAAACAGAGTAGTAGAGGCGGAACAGGACGGCGACTTATGGCGTGTGCCCAGTTACTCCAATCTCCCCTTAACAGACGACGACTTCCGCGAGGTGTTTGAGAATGTTTACGACAATGTGATACTGACTCCACGCGACCTGACGGAGCAACTCTCCCAGGAACTAGAACGCTGGGGCATGACACCACTACCGCTGGATGCGCCTGTCGAAGCTACCATTGGCCTGACACTCGCCGCAGTTCGTCAGATGACCCACGACATCAAACGTATCACAACATTGGCTAAGTCGTTTCCTGAGACCAGAGACGTAGCAGAGACGCTGGAGATCCTATGCACATAATAGTTCGCCCAAACCCAAGCTGTAACAAGTACATGCCACGCCCACTGTGGGAATGGATCTTACTGTTCTGGATGCGCCGCCCTCCGATGGCAACAGTGCTGTCTGATGATAGCGTTGTATGCCACCCCGATAACGTACCTACCGTGTTAGCCGTACTGAGAAGTAATGGATATACATGCGAAGTCCACCCGCCCCTGAGGTTAGTATGAATCTAGTATTTAGTCCGGCATTTAACACTGGTGTGGCCGACAGTGAGTGACAAAAAGCTTCGACGAGGCATGGATCTCCACCAGCTTCGAAAGTCAGCTAAGGAGTTTATCGACATGGACTACGTAGGCCAACTCTCTGAAGAGGAGAAAGCGTGGCTGTCAAAATTCAACCGCGAGTACTACCAGGCTTCATTCAAGAATGATGATTCGGACCTCCACAATGATCAGGAGAAACGAAGAGAGCTGTACCGCAAGAACAACGAACGTAACCGCGACGTATGGAATAAGCTCTACCGCACCAGGACAGACCTAGCACCATTCTTGACTGACGGAGAAGACGATGAGTAAAGCACGACCAACAAGCACCATGATTCTCGGTTACGAGTTTGAGATCCGGTATGTGGATGACATGCCCGACAGTCAGTATGGCGAAATGACTGGTTGGGATCGTGTCATCAAAATTAACGGCAGGCTAAAAGGCGACGAACTTGAATCTACGATACTTCACGAAATTTGCCATGCCATTTTATTCATTACCGGATGGTCTGAAAAACTAGGCGACGATGAAGAAGAGGGTCTGGTGCGAGCACTGGAACACGGTTTGTCGAACATCTACAAAATGAAGAGGACCAAATCATGAACGTGACTATAGAGGAGCTAGCAGCTAACTACACCAGATACTGGAATCGCGAAAATACTGGACAGTGGAGTATCGCCGACAACGCACCTAACCCGTTTTGGAAGTTCGTCCTCCGGCATAACCATGACCGCCAGATGTTACATGCAGCACTAGTCTCCATCGCCACTACCAGGCCACCCGAGGCTCCATCGCTGATCAAGGTGTTGGAGTGGTTCGCGGCCAACCCCAAGTTTATCAGCCTGTTTGATGACGCCTTGGGAACATATCGCACGCCACCCAAGTCATTCGAAGCAGTAGCAGCAAAAGCCTATAAGAAGGTGATATTCCAGGTAATTAGTGATCTACACGAATTTTTATCTCATCAATCTAACAATATATAATAGGAGGGTACGTTTTGGACAAGAGCGCAACCAAGCAAATTTGTCAGGTCATTCAGGACCTGCTCACAGTCGGCATCTTCCCAGGTGAACTTGCTCCCGCCGTCGTACAAGCACACGGCTATGTCTCCCGAGTCATCAAGACCCTGGAGAATGAGTCAGCCCCGACCCCCGCCATCCCCGCCAGCGAGAAACCACGTAAGAAGAAAGTAGCAAAGTGAGCAAAAAAGCCAAGCCGTCCGCTTCCTATGACGTAATAGGAATCCGGAAGTCCCCGCTCGGATGGTCCGTAGTACGGCACACAATCCAAGATGGAAACATCACAGCAACCGAGACATCTCAGCCAGACAACCGTGGCATAGCCCTGGAGAAACTGGACTTCGAGATCTCCTCATTCTGGGACAGCTCAAATGATTAAGTTTCTACAAACCCTCCGTATCCTTGATGCGGACGGGAATCTTTCATTGACGAACCTATCCGTTATTGCCACCGCCGTTAATCTCCTGTATTGCCAGGATGTCTCTATCGAGGCTCTTGGTGCGTTTTTGGCGTCGGTTATCGGGTACAACGTCAAACGCTTTGCCAAAGCACCTGCCGCTCCTGTGGCCACAGATATCGAAGAGCTACGCGAAGCACTCCAGAAGTTGGAGACAAGTGTCACCGCCGTCAAGATGGCAAATAGCCCAACCCGCCGCCGATGAGAGATACAGTAAGCCGAATTCTGCAAGTCGAGGCCAACCGCTTGCACGCTATCTCCATCTCCGAAGGTCTCACAGACTCTAATCTCCTGTTCCTGAATAAACTGATCGACACATACGAGAAGTTTGTCGGAGCTACGGACGGTGAAGAGGCTGAACCCGAATTACAGGATACGGCTGCATTACTGGCATCAGTAATTCCCAAGCCGGAACCCCGACCAACTCCCCCCGATCCTACACCCGCCGAACCTGAGCCACTTATATCTACTCCCCCTAGCAGCATTGTCCCCGAAGAATGGCAGTTGGACCCCGATGACGACTTTGATTTGCCCACAAGGGCCGAACTCTCTCAAGGCGTCACAGTGATTGGAGCAGATGACAAAGAAGAAAACTAAGACCGATGCCTCGAAATGGACAGTGGCCGAGAAGCGTTCGGAGCTGTGGCGTCGAGGAATCCTGCACTGGAAACTGCCCTCTACCCAGCTCGAAATGTACAATGCGATTATGGCGAACACTAAAAAGAAGTTCGTTATTAATTGCTCTCGGCGTTTGGGCAAGTCATTCCTGATGTGCATTATCGCACTAGAGCACGCGATACAGAATCCCCGCAGTCAGATCAAGATGGCAGCCCCGTCACAGAAGGCTATTACCCGAATCATCACGCCGCTGATGCGCGATATCCTACAAGACTGCCCTAAGCACCTACAGCCCAGATACAAGCTGCATGACAGTACCTGGGTGTTTCCTAACGGCTCGCAGATAGACATGGCCGGGTCGGAACAAAATCAGGCTGACAGATTGCGTGGTACTGCGTGTGATTTTTTCGTATGCGACGAAGCAGCCTTTTGTAGCGACTTAGCCTACTTAGTTGAGTCTATTATTTCGCCGCAGATGTTGACGCGCCCTAATGCCCGCACAATTCTTGCGTCCACTCCTCCTGTTACTCCTGATCATCCTTTCGTCAGCAAGTACATGAAGATCGCAATAGCACAGGGAGCCTACTTACACAGGACCATTTACGACAACCCGATGCTTACGCCCGATACCATCGAAGAATACATGATTGAAGCAGGCGGCGAAGACTCCACCACATGGAAGAGGGAGTATCTAGCACAGGTTGTTACCGAGACCGAAGACGCACTTCTGCCCGAAGCCAGCGAACAAGACATCATGTCGGAAGTCATCACTGAGATCCGCCGCCCCGTTCATTATCTACCATTCACCGCGATGGACTTGGGATACCTGGATTATACGGGCGTCCTGTTCGGCTACTACCACTTCCCAGCCGGCAAACTTGTCATCGAAGACGAGATCCTAGTCAACAAGATGACATCCGCGCAAATCGTCGCCGCCGTACTAGAGAAGGAGCGCGAACTGTGGGGCGAGAACATACCCCGTGGTAGGGTAGTTGATGGCAACGCTCTAGCCATCGCAGACATGAACGAGACACATAGATTCAACTGCCGAGTACCAGATAAGAGTGACCTAGCAGCAAACATCAACCGCATTCGTATGGACCTGAAGAGTCGCACTCTCCTGATTGATCCCCGCTGTACCAACCTGATTTCACAAGTCCAGTTCGCCACCTGGGACAAAGCCCGAACCAAGTTCTCGCGCAGCAGTTCCGGAGGCCACTGGGACCTTATCGCAGCACTGATGTACTGGTGCAAACACGTAGACCGTATCAGCAATCCGATGCCAGCCGACTTCGGGTACTCCATGTATGACGATTGGGGATTCCCTCGCGAACGCAAGAACTCTGTCGGCAACCAACTCAAAGCCTTATTTCCATTCATCTGCCCACCAAGGAAACGTTTTAAATGAGACAAGACAGGACCCATTTTGCCAACCTCCGCGACCCGGAAGAGTTAGGCGCAGCGCTGGTAGAGAAATTTAGTAACTATCAAGACGAGCTATTCCGAACCGGGAGACTAGAATTGTGGCGTAAGTGCCATCGCTATTATTTCGCGTTAGACTCCCAGGGCAGACACGAAGCCGTGGAGATAGGTACAGCAGGTGAGCAGGGCGAGCTCAGTTTCCTGAAAGCCAACCACTACCGCAACTTACTTCAGCATTTGATCGTGTTGGTAACGCAGCAACGCCCAGCCTGGGAATGTCGCGCCGTCAACACTGATTACAAGTCGCAGGTACAGACCATTCTGGGCCGCAACGTACTTGAGTTCTACATGCGCGAGAAGAGACTGTCTCCAATGTTCCGCAAAGCCGCCGAAAGAGCGATTCTGTACGGAGAAGCATACATCGAGATGGAGTGGGACAGTAGTCTAGGAGACCCAATACGCCCCGGTATGAACGAGGAAACGGGTGAGCTAATTCCTAACGATATCTCTAAGACTGGTGATGCAAGATTTCATATATATGAGCCTATCAACGTCGCCCGCTCAATACGTGACGATGACAAGTCATGGAAGATTCTCAAGCGTTGGGTAAACCGCTACGAGTTGCTAGCAGAGCACCCAGACTACGAAGACGAGATCCTAACGGCGTCAGAGTATCAGAACGACGATAAGTTTTATTACTACTCGTACCCCGCACAAAGCCCCGAAGATGATGACGACATTATCCCGGTCTACAAGTTCTATCACGAACGCACTGGCGCTGTACGTGACGGCAAAGTGGTCAAGTTCTTAGGCGACGGCACTGTTCTGAAGCAATCTACGCTAGAAGACGAAGAGTTGTCGAATGTACCTGTATTCGAGATGGTACCGCACGATCAACATGGCGTGCAGTTCGGTTACTCCGTGTCTTTTGACTTGCTCGCGGTCCAAGAGTCCATTGATCTTCTTTACTCCACCATCCTAAGCAATCAGGTGACTTTCGGCGTACAGAACATCTGGATGAAGCCGGGTGCCTCAATCTCCACTATTGAGTTAGGTGGGGGTCTGAACGTAATTGAGTCCAATGAGAAGCCGGAGCCGCTGAACCTTACCAACACACCACCCGAGATTTTCAACTTCCTACAGGGTCTAGAGAAACTGGGAGAAGTGTTGTCAGGCGTGAACAGCGTTGCCCGTGGCCAGCCCGAAGCATCTCTGAAGTCTGGTGCCGCGTTAGCGATGGTAGCGTCTCAGGCAGTCCAGTTCTCTAACGGTCTACAGAGTGCGTGGGTACAGTTCCTGGAAGATACCGGAACGGGTCTAATCAAGATGCTCCAGAAGAGAGCTGCCGAACCTCGCGTTGCTGTCATCGCAGGCAAGGATAACCGGAGTCAGGTGCAAGAGTTCACAGGTGATGATCTCTCCGATATTAATCGCGTGATCGTAGATGTTGGATCACCAATGGCGCAGACCATCTCAGGCCGCGTACAGATGGCAGAGAACTTACTCCAGAGTCAGCTACTCAAGCGTCCCGAAGAGTACATTCAAGTAGCAGAGACTGGTCGCCTAGACGTACTTATCGACGACGAACGCAGCGAACAATTGCTGATCGACGCAGAGAACGAGGAACTACGCTCTGGCCACAATGTCCCAGTTGTCGCAATTGACCAGCACGTTGACCACATCAAAGGACACCGCAAGGTATTGGGAAATCCCAGTGATCGTAACGACCCACAGATAACAGGAGCAGCACTAGACCACATAAACCAACACATCCAAGCACTACGCCAAGTAGATCCCGCACTCCTCAACGTCCTCGGCATGGCACCAATTCAGGTACAACCTCCAGGTGCGCCACCACCATCCCCACAGGGAGAGAACGCTCCACAGCCTAACGCACAGCCACCGCAGGCAGGGCCTGGGGAACAAGTAGTAGCGCCTCCGGGAGCAAGTCCTGAAATACAAGAGAATATGCCACAAATGCCAGCCGGTGCCCCGCAAATACCACAATAATTTCTATAACTAAAGGATAACGAACAATGAGTGATGTATCAGTAGACGTATCAGCCCCAACAACAGACGTATCAGCCCCAACAACAGACGCCCCAGACAGCTCTAGCAAGTCAGATGAGTCCAGGGAGTCCGAGCCTAGCGTATCAAAAGAACCCAAGGTGTCTTCTGGCTCACGCGAACGTGACTACGACGACGACGATAAAGATGGAGCAACAAAGCCCAAGACAGAGGCCGCCGAGAAAGTACCAGCCGAACCAAAGAGAGAGTCCGAAGATGACTATCTGAAAAAGATTGTCAAACGCAAAGTGAACGGCAAAGAAGTGGAGATGACTGTAGAAGAGGCTCTTCGCAAAGCTGACTTATACGGCGGTGCCGAGGACAAATTCCAGGAAGCAGCTAAGTTACGAAAAGAGGTCGAATCGTTCGTTGACTCACTCAAGAGTAACCCACTAGGCACACTTAAGCAGCTAGGTATTGATGTCCGGGACCATGCCGAGCAGTACCTGACCGAAGAAGTACAGCGGGAGATGATGTCTCCAGAGGAACGCGAACTCCAGGAACTCCGTCAATTCAAGCAGCAGCAGGAGGATGGTCGCGCACAGGAAGAGATGACTGCCAAGGAACGCCAACAGCAGGCGCAGGAGAACCAAGCACGCTCACAGGCCCAGCAGTTCTATGACCATAAGATCACTGAGGTACTTAGCCAGTCCAACCTACCCAAGACACCATATACTGTCAAAAGGGTCGCAGGATTGCTAAAAACGGCCCTCAGCAAGGGTTATGAGCTGCCTATAGAGACCGCTGTAGATATGGTACGTGGCGAATTCACCAATGACGTGTCCTCCATGGCCGGTACTGCTGACGTGAACCAGCTAATCAAGCTACTGGGGCCGGATATCATCAAACGCTTGCGCAAACACGACCTGGACAGCATTAAGGCCAAGCGCACGCCCGCCACTCCTGCCGATATTGCAGAGACTACGCTTTCACCCAGCAAACCTCGCCAACCCCGCGAAACTACTACACAAGGCATGAATATGGACGAGTGGAAAGCACATATTCGTAAAAAAGCTGGCCTGTAGTGAGATTTTTTTGCTGATTTTAAACCATTCATTATTAGGAGCCGCTTTTTTCGAAAGGCGGTGCGTAACCTTATAGGCCGCACCTAACCACTTCCCCCAAGTGCTTCCTGCCCCGACTCAGTACCCAACCCTCTGGTGGTATCACGGTCAAACGAACCCAAAACTACTTTTAACTAAACTAATCAGGAAATAATAGCACTATGGCAGCACAAAATACAGCATCAACAGTATCCGCGTGGCTAAAAGAGATCTACGCAGACTCCCTCCACAACCTAGTCCCAGAAGGCGTCCGTCTTCTTAAACTCGTCAAGTTTGAATCTGGCGAAAAAGAAATCGGCGACAAATACGTACAACCAGTAGCCCTAACTCACGAGTTTGGTTTCTCAGTTGGTACTGGTGCATTTACCCTTTCTGACGCTATCGCAGCTACCTACGCCGAAGCCCAAGTCGAAGGCAAAAACTTGTTGCTCCGTACTCAGGTTTCTTACGACGCAATGGCCAAGGCATCTAGCACTAAGAAAGCATTCGTCAAGTGGTCTGAGCAAATTCTCGGCAACATGACTAGCTCTTTCACTAAGCGCCTTGAAGTTCTTCATTTTTACGGTGCCTCTTCTATCGGTGAAGTTGAAAGCATCAGCACCGGTGTCATTACTCTCAAAACCTCAGCATTTGCTTCAGGCATCTGGGCCGGTTCTGAAGGCATGATTATCGAAGCGTTCACAGCGGTTACTGGCGGCTCGCAACACAACGGAGACTTGACTGTCAGCGCAACTGACCTGACTGCTCACACAGTTACCGTTACTGGAACCAGTGATGCTATCGCTGCTAACGATGTTATCTTCTACAAGGGATTTCGCGGTAACGAATTGAACGGTATCGACAAGATCACCACTAACACTGGTACTTTGTACAACATCTCTGCTTCCAGCTACGCCTTGTGGAAGGGTAATACCTACTCTTGCGGCTCGGCTCAGTTGACTTTCAAGAAGATCCAGCACGCAGTTGCACTTGCAGTTGCTAAAGGTCTTGACGAGAAGGTTACATGTTTCGTGTCTCCAGCTACCTACGCTGACTTGAACACCAACATGGCTGCTGCACGCAAGCACGACGACTCGTACAAGAAGACCAAAGGCGAGAACGGATTCGAAAGCATCTGTTTCTTCGGCGTCAACGGCGAGATCGAAGTTGTTCCTAGCATCTACGTGAAAGAAGGAGAAGCATTTGCTTGCCCACTTAAGCGGTTCAAGCGAATCGGTTCTTCGGACATCACAATGAGAATGCCAGGACAAAGCGAAGATCAATTGGTTCTTCAAATGCCTAGCAACGCTGGTTACGAAATGCGCTTGTTCTACGACGGCAATCTCTTCTGCGAAAGGCCAGCTTGGAATTGCAAGCTATCAAACATCGTTAACGGTTAATTAAAACTATGGGAGTTTTCACAACTCTCGTAGCTCCCTCCTCTTTGGGCGGGCGCAGGGTCTGTCTCTCGCCTGCCCATTTTTTTACAAGGAAATAAACATTGTCTAGCATAGTCCTAACCATAAAAAGTCCCGAAGCCACAACTTCGTCAGTCAAGCGTCATTCATCTGAAGGTATCGAGGCACTTCGCGAGGCTAGCAACTTGCTAGATGCACTTGCTAACGGCACTGCCAAGGGCTCTGTTTACGCACAATCGAGTTCGGCTGATCCAGTCGCTGCTAGTGGCACACTTACTCTTGTATCGGCAATAGCTACTGATGTCGCTGTTATAGGTCCAGCTACCTTCACTTTCACCTCCACTCCTACTCTCGAATCCCATGTTGAAGTAGATGGAGCCGATGACACTGCTGATGCTGCTGCATTCGCTGCTGCGATCAATGCACACTCGACAGTCTCTCAGGTTGTTACAGCTACTTCGGCCCTTGGTGTTGTCACTGTCACTGCTAAGCAACGCGGTGTTACTGGAAACTTCATTAACATCTCCAGTCCTGACTCAACCATCACAGCCAGTGCAGCAAACTTGGCCGATGGAACTGGTGGCGCAGCCGATGCCGAGTCTTCTTACGCGTTTGGTGAATAATGTCAGATAATCAAAACTACGCCAATGTTTCAATAGCTAGTGACTCACTTGGGGCTACACTTACTGGGGCCTCCTACGGAGTTTCTAAGTTTGTTACAGGCACCATCCAGGCAGCCTGGACAGGTACTCCCACTGGTAACTTCACCATTCAAGTAAGCAATGACGCCGACAATGCCACTCCAACTAACTGGACAACTCTACCAAGTAGCACTCAGGCTGCCGGTGGTGGCGTTGGTTCTTACGTTTGGTACCTCGACACCATCGGTTACGCACACGTCCGTTTTGTCTATACGCGGTCTTCAAGCACAGGCACCGTCACCGCCCGGTTTGTCGGTAAATAAGATATAACAGGAGCGCCCCTTGGCAACTACTGTCACGCT
>Ga0105055_10011794_pt1 | contig 10742 bp, 4 predicted proteins | sample BON03_FD_78090 | JGI IMG/M metagenome (GOLD analysis project Ga0105055, IMG submission 78090) | Freshwater microbial communities from Lake Bonney liftoff mats and glacier meltwater in Antarctica - BON-03 | ecosystem: Environmental > Aquatic > Freshwater > Ice > Glacier meltwater | place: Lake... | reverse complement strand
AGCAATTGGTATCGAGGAAGAAAAACTTTTGATACTGGAGAAATTCAGGAAGGTATTTTCCCATCTATATATTGCACCGTTCAAGGGAGCGCCCCGTCTGCTGCCACACAGATTGCTGCTGCTGCGGCGAATATACTTTCAGAGAGTAAAAATTATAGCGCATGTGGTAACAATATAGATGTGACAGCTCACGTATTGCATGAATATACTGCCAATGACTCCATGGAGATTAGTTTAGTGGTAGGTGACACAATTCACGTGTCAGTACAAGAAGACCCCGATTGGTGGTATGGTAAATCAGTCAGCACAGGGAAATCAGGTTTATTCCCCAAGTCGTATGTTGAATTGGCTACCCATGATGCTCAACTTCATATTGTTGAGGATTTATTATTTGCAAATGAAAACAGAAGGCCTCCTGCTGCACCTTCGCGCAGTTCAAGTCTCAAGTTCAAGCCATTGGATATTCCATCGGCTCATGGCAACTGTCCTCCAAACCAGAATAATAAGCAGAAAACATATCCGATTTCGAAGGAGCGATATCAATTTTGTTACAAATTCTTTTGTAAACATGCGGTGGAACTTGAATCTGGAGCTAAAATAGTTTCTGGGAAAGTCGCCGCCGAATTCCTTGTCAAGTCAAAGTTGCCTAGAGATACCGTTGCTCGAATACTGGAGTTGTCTGACCTGGATAAGGATTCATATCTCGTTGCTGACGAATTCGTGATTGCTCATCACTTGGCCCTGTGTATCTCTCGTGAAGGTATGCCAGAACCATCTGTGCTACCACCTTACCTCTATCCCAAGTATAAGAGATAGTTATCAAATAGTACACTTTATAAATATAGAAGTAATCAATCTAATGCGAAATGACCTTGTCCATCTCGAATTGCCTGAGTGATCCGTTGGCGCAATATGATCTTAGTAGAATACGCTGGTAATTTCAAGTACACCTGGCAAGTGCTACAAGAAGGCAAATGCTGGTCCGGTTCGTCCACCACTTTTCTCACCACCGTGAGTTGAGGCTTAAGACATGGCCATCCCCCAACAGGAAGGCGTGGCGATCCTGTCACGAATTTCAAAAACAACCTTCTGTCATCTTGATCGAACTCTGATAAAACCTCTGCCAAATTCAGCACTTGTAAACTGGAGGCTTCGTAGCCGTGCTTGCAAAGAATGTTTTTTAGGATGGTCTCATGGTTCCATTTCTCAGTATTCGACCCTCCTGAAATCAATCCTTGCAACTCTTGGGGATTGAACATAGAGAGACATTCCACTGGGAAAAAATCTGAGATACCTTGTCTAAGCGCCGATACTTGCTTCGATATTCCAACATCGAGAAGATGCTTCAGTGATAATCCCAAATAGTTCGCCAAGTTGTGAACAGTGACTGGTGTCGATTTGGATGTTTCTTCATCGTTGAGAAGGTAATATTCTGGAAATCCAGGTAAATGGAAATCTAGACACAGATCATCTACTTGGGACTCCAGCTCAGCAAATTGATATTTGCCAGCTACTTTAATAGTCCCTGAGAGTTGTTGCAAATATTTGAATGATTTCACGAGTGATACATCGACATCTTCGATATCCTCGATTCTTAACTCCATTCCAAGTATTTTTTTACAAAAGGCAACAGAAAGAGGCAGGTCCAGCAAACGTTTATCCTGAAGAGCCTTTCCAATTAATTTTCCGATGAATCTGAAACATTTAAGAGTCCGACGACCGCGAGGTAGATTGCTAATGCCAGCGTGCTGATCGAGTACCACTTCGTTCGTCAAAGGCACATTGGTCTGTGGTTCAACGCCCACCATCTCCAACAACTGCACAGGAAGGGGCCACAATCCAGCTGGATTGAATACAAATTCAGTTGTTAGATCCGGCAGACTAGCCCACAATTCCAGCGACTTCCTTTGCACCTCACTGCAAACCAATGAATAAAATTCAAGCGTAGGACCTATACCGTGGCCAATCTCTCCCCGAAATTCCACTGATATAATAAGTTTCTTTGACAGCACATGGCCCATTAAAAACATAGCCGCATCCAACACACGATCACGTGGTACGACAGCCTTCTGTCGTCGTGGGGGCGTACCGCGACTCAGACCATTGGTTATGAAGACATCGCCATCTCGAAGTTTATTTCGCAGTGGAAGAGATTGGGTTCCGAAATTCTGTACAGCCCTTGGAACGCCGAATGAGGAATATTTAAACAAAGCGACTCGACCTTCAAGGGGAAGAAGGAAACTATAATTACGAGAGATGCTCCATGCCCAACTAGGTATACTATTCGAACATACGGTTAACGGATCTCTAACGCATTTCAAAAACTTTTGCGCGATTCGAAAACTTTGAATAGGTTGTAATTCAGCCTCCATCCTTATTTGGGAAAGGTGCTTTAACAAATCCAAAATGGCAAGGACATCCACGGGGATTTCTTTCGATTTGCAACCTATTATTGGACCAGGTTTTGGAATGGGAACAGGCAGCAACTGTCTGTTAAAATCCTCTTTGCATTTGTCCAACAATACTCCGATTGTTTGATACGCATCAGTTGGAGGATCATAGCGCACGGCTGGGTTTATTGACTGGTTTTTGGGATGGAGAAGAGTTCGAAATTGAAAAGAAGAATTGAACGTGATGACCGGTCTAATTACGGGTCCTGCAAATCGGATCTTATCAAATGCTAAGCCCATCGGCAGTTCCCAAGTACCATTTAGTGAATACGATATTGACGCATTTCTGGTGGAAGCGTCAATGGAAATGGCACACCCGATAATATCTCCTCGCGTCCATGCTTTTCCCCATTCCTTCGCATGCACTGACCAAGCTCGCTGTCTGCTTCCATCGAATGCCCAACTGTGGCAGTCATCACCACAGCCGACACCGGAGGCATCACTGGGACTGAAAAACAACGAAGCAAATCCAATCTGCGCTAATCCACTGGAAACAACTTCCAATTCCAAGTACCAAGACCCGCTTCTCAGCCATCCTCCGCAAAATGAAACCGAGGCAAAGTGTGAATTCACCGTCACAATACGCTCTGTATTGACCTTGAAACTCCCGCTAAGAGAAATCAGTTCTCCTACAGGATATACAATACTTCCAAGAGAGTGATCCTTTCGAGAGACCATGTCAAATTCGAGTTCCGCACGAGGCCATGTGTCTTTCGCAGGGCAAGATTTTCTCAGTGCTTCCAAGAGCATTTGTTGGGGGCTTAATACATCATGAGTATTTGTGACAAGACGCAGTGTCCAATCTGTATTCTTGCGGGGTACAAATGTAGGGTCTGAAACGGGTCCGCCGGTGATACGCATGTGATCCAAAGATCTAGAGGCTCGGTATGTTGTTGCTGTCCTCTTGAGCTTGGTTGGTATCTCCGCGGTATTGGAAAACTGCATGGATCGGAGATGAGAATGGAGGTCAATTATAGTGAAACTATCAGTTGGAATGGACGCATGAACGAAGCTCATTGAAATCCCATCGACATACATCATGTCGAATCTCAATATCAGCGACTTCCCGTCAACATTCGATCCAACTGTAACTACTTCGCCTTGAATTGCAAATGACTCATCTGGAGTATGATAAACGATATAAACCAAGTCACCAACATGGCACGGATCCTCGTTTCCCGGAGACAGATGCCGGAGAATATTCGAGATGGGGTCAGGTCGCAGGACTCCAGGTGAGAATCTTTCCGATGATTGTGACAGAAATGGAGATATGGCTGCTTGTGAATACCAACAGTTGTTTTCAGAAAAATCTTCGTCAATACTCCCCACAAGATATTTGTTCTCGGGGTTCCTGTCCATTATAATTCCTCGAAAGCATTTGTCATGGGACATGACATCCACTACTACTCCAAGTCCAGCTTGCTCTGTTTTAAATTCTGGTATCCCGACCGGGTCCTCGCTAGGTTTTCCCACAACGAAAAAGGTAGATTTGATTGACACCCATTTCAAGCAGGTCGCCTCGTTGTATAAAAATTCAACGCAGGCAAATTCACCGCAAAGAATCTTCCTAACAACACCCTGGTACCAAGAAGAATCTTCCCATATAGAAACAGCAACACCTTTTCGAATGTTGGAGTCAGAATACTTCATCTGCACGTCGAAAAAATGATTGTGTCCATATCGATATGCGTTCACTTGATTGTTGTTCCATTTCACTAGAACCCAAGGAAGTGTGACTTTCACAACAATTCCTACTTGATCGATGATTTTCCACTTCCAATCAATTGCAGGTTCCACAAGCGCTCCAACATGAATCTCTGGCGGTCGTAATTCAAAAATAGACTTTTCGATTGTCATCACGCAATTTGCAAGCACGCGTTTCATATGACGCAAAGCTCCCGCACTCACATCACTAACGGATAGAAGAGGTCCCACTCTTAAATTTTGATTTAACGTCATCAGAACATCATCAGAAACTAAACTTGGATTTGACCCATGCACTTGGCTGATGTTCGACAAGACCGAAACGATTTGGGATTTGAAATCGATAGTTGGCTTTATTGCAATCGACCCTAGTGCATCAAGAATTTCTGATTTCGTGTAATATTCAAATTCTTCGATGGAATGAAGCCATGTGAGAAACTTGTTCTCTAAAACGTTTTGGGCGTTACTTGTCGGTGAGTAAAATACGGATTTTAAAGTTGCAATACCACTTCGATCTTGCAAACAACAGTTAAGCGCTTCAAGTAGTCCGGACTTCTGCAGTTCGAACAACGTTATTCCATTTAGCAAAATTGTTTTCAACTCAGTTAGAGGAGAAATCCACTGAGAAATCTCATCGTCCATCAATTCTACGTCGTTCGAGGAGCATTTTCTCTTCTTCAGGGGAACTTTTTTTGACTTCGCCGGCTGACTTACACTGCGTCTCTTTCTTAGCGAACGACCATTCACTTTTTGGCTGTCCGCTAATGTCCGTAGTTGTTGCACCACATTAACAAGTAATTGGTTTTCTATACACGGGTATGCACTCACTTGTCCTTGACACAAGCGACTTAGATCTCCAACAAATCCAGATGCCGAACTCAAATTAATAATCTTGTCATAAATGCCTTCTCGAGAAACACCGGGTAGAATAACGCCAGGAAGTCGAAGTAAAAGTACATAAACCATTTTTAATGCGACAACACGACCTTGGTTGTTATGACACAAGGCAACCGCAACTGACTCTAGGGAGTTAGATTGCTGCAGTTGAGTTGACAGACTCGATATCGACATGGAGAAACTAAAACTGGTTAGAAGCTCGAAACAAAGTACGCGCAATTCATCGTCACAGGAGTTGGCAGAAACCCATAACAGATCTTGGAATACAATTTCTCCTAGCTGATCCAACATATCTGTTCCCAGCAATACATCAGCTGTGGTTTGAAATGTCTTTTTGTTTTGAATCGATAACAAACTCTTCAAACAAGGTTTTTCGCCATTTTTAACATTCTCCACGCGGTCTTTGATAATTCGAGATACCTGTCCACACATACTACAGGCAGCAACATCAACAGGGTTATGAAATGTGCACATTTCACATGCCCAAATATCATCCACTTTGGATACAGGTATTTGTGAATCCAAAGAACACGAACTTGCAATCTTGGTAAATTTTCTTTTCCTTGTATTGGTTTGTTGATCCAGAATAGATGTCCACGAGTAAATATCTGCTGATGGTATTTTAGGAACAGCTGATGCAATAAGATCTATGGTGTCGGCAATCTCATCTTCTTTTCCTAATATGACGTTATTCTCTCCAATCTCTTTTTCAAGTCTGCTGTGTAGTATTATCAGTAGCCGAGGCATGATATCGGGAATACAAATGGAATTTATTTTGATGACAATACTCAAGCACCGAACAACATTTGAAATAATTGGCTTATCGAGATCTCGTTCAACAAGAATGTCAATTAAGCTCGATGCCAACGTAGCAGGTGCAGCTGCTTGAAGGACTGCAAACTGCCATCCATTAAATTTGTCCAATTTATGAGGCGCTTCAGTGCCACTTTGCTTTGCATCAGTCCAATCATTAAAGAATAAATTACGAGGAAGTTCACGCTCAGTCTTGAAACTCGATTCATACGCGAATAGAATCCTGGCGAAAGAGACGCATAGAAGGGGCAAAAGTTCAGGATCCGTAACCGACTGTAACAGCGAATGCAAATTAGGAAGAAGAACGAGTACACACCCAGCAATATCCAGAGAATTCTTGGAGCGAGATTTAACGTGAATACAAGTAGACATATTAGAAAGTACTGTCAATGCTAGTTTACGCATCGGTACCGGGAAGAAATCATAGAATGCAACACAAGCATTCAAACCACCAGCAAGAATAAGTGTACAAAGATGAGACTCGGTTTCCTTGTGCCGCGAGGTCGTCAACAACGACAGGCATTTCAAGCTCTGCGATGCAACCTCAAAGTCATTAATGTCGAGTAATAAACTACATATGATATCAGCACCAGATTCCTGCATAAATATAGTGCTGCATCTTGGTTCAATATCAAGAATCAGGTTGATATTTGTTAGCGCGAGTAATACCTGTTCATGACTATTTTTCATTTTGGAAATCAGCTGAAGAAGTGGAGAAACGAACGCTTGTACCCTCAGCTCTATATGACCTAGGGTGAGTATGTGGTTTAGTTGGCTTAATGATTCTTGGATAATAGCGGTGTCATGCTGTAAAGGATCGAGCAAAGTAAGGAGTTCCATCAGATGGAAGGAACTTTTTTTTTTTTTTTTTGAGATATCCTCGCATGGTCTATCCCTTTCCTTCCCATGGTCACTAAAATACTAAATTAGTTTCGTTCTCCCCAATACTTTTAAACAACAAAAATCAATTTTTACTATTTAATAATTAAAATTTTGCTGAAAGAGGAAGATAATATCGCTACAAAACTAGTATAAGTATAATATTAGCTTGCAGAGAAATTCTATTAAATTCAATCAGTTAATTAGTTGCGCGGTGATACGGTGTGGATTGTCTTTGAGTTATTCAAATACCTTCTCTGATTCGCAGCGTCATTAAAAAAATGCTCGTATTGAGTATCTTGAATCAATTTTTGATCGGTTTGGTTTTTCAGGTCACAAAATGGATACGGAATATTCCGTCTATCAAAGTCACTGTTCAGTGCTTCACGTTCACACTTCAATATTTCAATGCTAAGGCTATCATCCCAGGATTTACTTTTCTCTTTGATTTGTTTGTTGCCATTGTTGAATTTTCGTTTCGAGGCCTTCTTGGCGATTTTGGGACTGAGTAAAGTCGCTAGATCTTCGGAATTCAACAATCCTGTTGGAGCAAGACGCCCTATACTTGAATGCGAAGTAGAAAGATAGTCAATGTGTCTAGAAGCTGAAGACGGTCTGTGTCCGAAGGTGATTGACTTCTTTTGAGGTTTCATTCTACTTTGTTGTTTATGGTTTTGGGGTTCAGCTAGAGCATTGTTTAATATCTTGGTCAATTTACTTTGCTTTAACTGGACCATTCCTTTGCAGTTCATTGTTGACTCTTTGATGATTCTGTTTCGATTCAATGCGCGTAATTCATCTCTGTCTGTCTCTTGTTTACCGACACAAAATGGATTCATATCAAAATCAATCTTAGCCCCTGCATGAATTCTCTCGAGTCGCTGAGACCCTCTTAGTATCGCTTCCCATTTCCTTTGCTCCCTCTTCAACGTTTTATTATCCTCTTCATTCATAACATGTCCAAATTGATTTGCCGCGCCGAATGGTCTACCTATATTTTACACGAGTTCCTCATTTTAAATTAACAACTCAATTATTTTAAAATACAAGCAGTAAAAATTGGGGTTGGGTTCAAATATGTACATAAAACAGTATCGTGAAAAAGGAAAAGAGGGGTAGGATAGGTAGTGGATACAACCCGCCTATGTAGACACTGCGCATAAATTCAAAATTCAAAAATCATATTTTTTAAATTCTCGGAGTGCCGTGGTGGCAGTTGTTGCTCCACTAATCTGATTAGTGGTTTATTGAGTTAGATGATAAAGTAATATCTATATATTGGATGTTATGTAAATATTCACTTAACATCAATGAATGGTTCTGGATGTTGGAACCATTCATTTAGAATTCACATTTGTCTAGATTAATATTAATTCATACTTGAAATAGTTAATCCTTTGTACACGTGAGTATCTGATTGATACTTACATCTTAATATGGTTGCTCTCCAAGAACGTGAATATCAATTGGAATACTTCATGCAACTACAAACCAAGCATACAGTAGTGAGATTTTAGGTATTGTGTGAGCATACATTTGCCTGGAAATCCACGATCATCGTTGGGATGCGTTTGCGAACTTAAATAGAAGAGAAATGTGGTGCTTGCCTTGGTCTCGGCCGTGTGAAATCGAATTTTGGCGAATACTCTGAAATAATAGGATATGAAGCTTGCTTCTCTTTTGATACATGGTTCAAATACGACCCTTCGTGCTCTTTTTATTAAGATGTAAGTACGGATCATCTAGAAAGTTTGTCGATATCACATATTCTGATGCAGTCCATCCACATCTATCCCATTGTTCGACTATAAGATACATTTCCAGTATGTCATCCAAAGCCGCTCGAAATTCCAACCACGAATTAATCGTCATTTCTTTCCTTCCTCTCGTATTCACTAGCCGCTTCAGAAACATAGATCTAATGGATTTCTCAGGAGAGTCACCCACCGTGTAATTGGCGTACAATGCGGCATTATGTCCTTCGACACCGTGGGGTACAATAATCCGTATCTCATCACGATTCAGCTGGTATTTTGTTATCTGAGCCTATAATCTATTAAGATGTAAGTATCGGACAGATACTTTCGTGTTCAAAGGATTAACTATTTCAAGTAAGAATTAATATTAAACTATGCTAATGTGAATTCTAAATGAATGTTTTCAATGTCGAGAACCATTCGAGAACGTTCACTGAATATCTACTGAATATTCATTATGTAGATATTACTATATCGTCTACCTTAATACTTTTTCTGGCATGGGGTTCCTGATGTCGTCCTCGTTGAACGATGCAGGCGAATTGAAAAACTATAACCATATGATAGCTCTTTTTTTTTAAAACGCAACAAGCACGAACTAGTAGTTAGGGTTGTGTGTATAACATAAATTTGGGGAACGATCATTAATATGTTATAATCATTTTGTGTGGTAGACCCTTTTTCCGATCAGGTGAATAGTGGTGAGCCTGGCGATGGATTCCTGAGAGAGCAATTCGAAGAAGTCGAGGATGACGGGAAAACCCTAAAAAAACATAACCTGTTCTTACAGTCCTAGTAGGGTGTTAAGCAGTTTTGAATGTGACCTGTTCTTATAGTCCTAGGGTGTTAAGCACTTTTGAATGTGTCCAGCACCAATTCTTAGATGAAAGCCTTCCACATTCGCCGTGAGGATGGCCCCGTCACTCTTTTACCGATGTGTTATTAACAAAAAATGTTTGATATGATCAGTTATTAACATGTAAATAACAACCTTGTGTGGTTCATATCGTGATTTACACACATCCCTACTAGTAGTGGATAAACGCCATCAAATGCCAATTTCTTAATAAACAAGAGTATCTTGTTGAAAGAAAAGAGCCTGATGGCAATCCGTGAGATAATCAAAAGCAAGAACATTATGTGGAATCACTGAATTCACATTATATTTCTCCTGATGTAATTTAATTGCATCCCTCGACTTGACAACTATGTCGCGTGCAAACGCGTTCCATGAAGTAGCCACTAAAGTATTTAAAAATACTTTATACGTTGATGTTCCTCTCTCTGCATCACCAAAATGATCTCGCATACCTACCAAAAATGTCTGCAATAGTATCTTCGTATCCATACCCCATCCAGCACCAATACCAATAATGACAGGAATCAAAATATGACCAGAACCTGTCGCAAAATTTTGATACTTCAACTTCTTTAGCTCCTCCTTAGAAACTAAAACCTCGTCAGGTGATAAGTTTTCATAAGATTTCGCAAATGGATCAACAAAGGAAACATCTACACGCATCAGTAATGATGATTTTCAGTTGTACTTCAATCAGACGTTTAGGCAACCGATTCCCGGTTAGAAACACATTGAGTTTTGCTCATTTTGTGAAAAAAAAGACAAGAAGGCTCTGTTTGAAGTAGGTTTACATTTGGCTTGTTGTAGTTCGAATCCTCACGCTATGCTCCTCATAACAGGACTATTCAGGTTCTTCGGCATTTTGCACGATATGCTAACTTGGTGGATTATGTTGGTGAACGGGTGTACAATTGCAATTCTTCTGGTAACGGAAAATTCTTAGATGCTCATTTTCGTGGTTCTATTGCAGTTAATGGGTGCATTGTACATTCGAAGTCAAAAGATACAAAAGAGACCTCGCATTGGTTTGTCGGCCTGTTTGGAACAACCGAATTAAATCTAAATCTTCCACACAAATACGCTGTTGCACCGAACCCTGGGGGGACCTTTTTTGCCATCTCTTTCGCCTCTTCAATCAATTCAGAACCATCTCCATTCAAACTCTGAATTCTCTTTTGAGGAAACGAAGTAATTACCTGGCTTGTAATCAAGCTCTGAGTAAGTTTCTTTGAAACTACCGTTTCCTCTGTTACTTCGTCTACATTTTCCTCTTGAGAAGAAGGAAATGGGTGAAGAGAAAGCAAGTTTTCACACACTAGTGAATCCTGATTATCGTGGCAAGATGCAGCAAGTTCGCACGAATATGGTGTCAAGTTCAGATCT
>Ga0105055_10011790_pt1 | contig 10744 bp, 7 predicted proteins | sample BON03_FD_78090 | JGI IMG/M metagenome (GOLD analysis project Ga0105055, IMG submission 78090) | Freshwater microbial communities from Lake Bonney liftoff mats and glacier meltwater in Antarctica - BON-03 | ecosystem: Environmental > Aquatic > Freshwater > Ice > Glacier meltwater | place: Lake... | reverse complement strand
CCCGACCCGAACTCCCGACCCTCGGACCCTTTTCTCCCTTTTTTGCCTCGGGAGTCGACTCCCGACCCAAGAAATCGAAAAACAGCCTCGACTCCCGACCCTCGGGCCTCGGGTCGGGAGGTGTAACGCGCGGATGTCATACGGCTCGGTGGTTGCGATTTGAGTCAAAACCATGCAAAATTCTTTTTTTTTGGTGAAGAAAAAGTACGTTATTCATCCCTCCCGGTTTTAAAATCAAGAGAAACAAAAAGATATCATGTCTTTCCAAACGTGATCACCACATCGAAGCCATGTCTCTGTTTGTCCATTCAAGTCCATTCAAAGTGAAGTGGTTGACTGCGAAGGTGTAGCTTCCCTCTTGATCGGGGATGCGACTTGTGGTGGGGTTTCAAGTCATGGTCGGCCCGACCGACGGCGCCAGCGAATGGGAGGGCCGGCGCGTGACGGCGCCACTGCCTCCGCAGACGCCGCCAAACTGGTGCCAGCCAGATTGTGGCTTAAAGGATAGACCGTGTGTGAGCGCAGGCGCAGGTCTATTTGGCGGGATCACAACGGGCAAGCACGCACGAGCAGAGTGGACGCAGGCAATAAGCACGCGGCCCATCATCTCAAGCGCAAGTCTGTTTGGATTTGGCATGGATCCCGTGCGCTCTGCGCACACGACCGAGGTTGTGGTCGAAGAGGCTGCGCACCGGCCCAGTGGCAGCGGGCTGCCAGCCAGTTTGTCTCCATGCACGCGACTCGGGCTTTTTCATCAGCGCGGCATGACCCTGGCCCATGCGCTTGATGTGCTCGCAATGCCTGTGCTTACGCCCGGCCAGGCGCTGCAAGCTGCTCGGGAGATTGCCAATCTTTCCTTACAGGCCTCGGTCCGGGAGCAGATGGTTTCACCGCCGGCTCTGGAAACACTGGTGTGGGCGCTGCGACACCACCTCCGGGAGACTGGCACGCATCTCTGCATCGCAATTGCGCGCATTGCAACCGACGTGGAGCTGGTGCAGATTATTACGGCACACGACAAGTTTTGCGCCACGCTTCTAGAGCTGGCCGAGGCACCGACGCGGTCGGCTCCAGCAGGCCGGGCGCTGGCATTATGCGTGCACAAGTGGCCTCAGGACGAGCTCGACGAAAGGCGCGTCCTTGCTGTCTTAGAGCGGCTCCTTACGATCGAGAACACGGAACTTCAAACAGACGTGGTCCGCGCGTTTGCCCGCATGTCACGTTCGCAGCACGGCGTGCGCGCTCTGAGCCGTCACAGCATGTTTTCGTCAATGATAGGTGAGAGCTGTTTCCTGTTCTTCTGGCCAGCCCCCCTCACGGCAGGGTGTGTCGGCGTGCTTATTTTTTTTGTTCGTTGTTTTGTGTACTCGAAAGCCCCCCCCCCTCTAAGGGAAGGTGTGTTCGCGTGCTTATTTGGTATCTTTCGTTGTTTTGTGTACACGAATATTCTTACTTTTTTTGGTTTCCTCTTACCGCAGCCGTGGCCAGTACAACGCACGTACCGGTGGTAAATACATTATGCGCCAACACTCTGCAATTAGCGTGTGAGACGAGCGCGTCAGACGTTCAGCTAGACGCTTTGGCTCTCGTCAGATTGCACGACTTAGCGACACCCCACTCGAAGGGCGACGAGGAGAATAGCACAGCGGCAACCCTACAGCAAGTCTCGGCAACGCTGCATCAAGTTTGCACGTTTCAAGACAAGGTTGTGGGCGTGTGGCAGTCATGTAACACTATTCTCAAGCGCACCCACCGATCGCCTTCGATCGACTGCCTTCGCCACTCTTGCACTGTTGGCATTGTTTGGCCGTGTCAATCGGAAAAAATAGGCCAGGGCTCGCAAGTGCGAGAAACATAGGCGCATGAAACATCGGCGCATCACGCGTCCGAACCCGGGGGGCCCTCGGCGTAGGCTGTAGTTAACAAGTGATTTATTGTCAGAATCCCCACGAACAGCTGTTAAAATGAAATAAAAACGTGTACTTTTGTAGTTCGAGATGTGAGCGAATAGGTAGCGCGAAAGGCGCCGACTTGGGCACCTTCGCTGCCAACACGGAATTTCTATTTTCTAGCAAATACAGATCCATCACAGAACCCATTTTTCTGGTCGCCCTTCTGTCACTCAAGCCCCCCGATTTCCCAGAGTTTCCAGACTGTCCTGTTTCGACCGCAAGCATGTGCGCTGCACTTGCACAGTCGGATACCTGCGCGATTGTGCAGATTTTTCCCAGTTTCTTCCAAAACATCTTATGCCCCCAGATTCACCTGTTCCATCCGCAATTTCAAAATCACAATCTGCTCTTTTCCAGACATTCCTTACTGGCCTGTTCTGACCGCGAGCGGCGAGCGAGCGAGCGAGAGAGGGGTGTGTCTGGTTGATACCCCTGCACGCGGGGTAGAAGCCCCGTGGCACTAGAGGTGCTATTCCACTCTCGCGCCATTTCGACGCGGGGGATCCAAGGTAAGATTGTACAAGGTTACTTGCGTTACTTCAAGTTTTGGGTTTGTACTGTTCGAAGCGGGGCGGTACACCTGTAGAAACAAGATTTTGTCTCACAATTTTGCATTTTTGCCTGATACGTTCGAAAACTTAAGGACACCATAAATACATATGAAGACATTGCGCAAATCGGGTGTCTTGTGACCTCGCGGCTGGCTAAAGGCTGGCATGCCCCTGCGTATGCACATCCAAAAAACATAAGCACGGACATTTTACACGCTATGTTGAATTTCCCAGAGAATTACGATTTGCAGCATTCCGCGTGTGCTGCCGCAATTGGTGCGTTAGCCGATGAAATCTCGACAAGTTTACACACACGTTTGTCGGTATACAGTACGTGGCCAACACGTTGCAGGTCGCGGTGAATGATATGCAGTGCGAAAATTCGTGTGTAGCTGCTCTGTCACGGTCCAATTTTGCATTCGACCATGCGAAACAGCGCGTGGTAGCTAGGACCTAGACTATTTCTTACGAAGTAATAACAGCAACATCAATCAATCTAGGTACCTTGGTCTACCACTTGGACCTATGTGGGTGTCGACCCCATCCTAGGAAACAATGTAGGATCTAGGTCCTATATCCAAAAAAAAATGGACAAAACCACTGAAACCGAACTAATCTGCCACCCCCCTCTCGCGAGCGAGCAGCACTCACAAGCCAATGTGAGGAATCTGGGGAGTGACATTCAGAGGTTGAGAACAATTTGGTGGGGTCCTGAAACAAATTTGGCCGCAAAAATGCACCAAAAAATAACAAAGGAAAAAAATTGGAGCAGACCACTGTGAGAAATCTGGGAAATGATTGGTTGCGTACGATTTGGTGTGGGAGCAGGCAACAATGGGTGGGGACCAAAACCAAAAATCTTGCAGAAAAAAATGATAATTTGTGTGAATAAACGAGGCAGCAGTAGTCAACTCACTCGACTCTTGATTCATTCAGCCGCGGCTTGCAAAAGATGTAGTGTGTGTAAGTATATCTGAAACTGCGAGCCGCTGTCTGCATGCTACAAACCACCGTGACACATGTGTGAGGGGAGTGCTCCCCTATTTCACGCCTCGTTTCAAGTTGCCTTGAATTGTTTGAGAGTCAAGTTTTTGTTGAAAACTGATCATGGGTATCCTAAATTTTAATTTATTTTTGTCCCGCATTCTCACACAGGGCAATCTGCTATTTCCAGCAACAGATGTTTCGGTGGAGCACCCTCTGCCGCTGAGGGTACGTAGCCAAACATTGCGAGGTGTAAAAAGTCTTTACCGTGACGTGAAATGAAATTACTTTATTCTAGGATGTTACAAAGTTCTACATCGATCTTGATATTACATTATCCTCAGGCTATGGGGTGGCTACGGTCAGTAGGATCGATAAAATGACAGGTCTCTTTTGCAGAATATCGTCTCTTGTATAGGGCTCTTTTGCAAAAGAGACCTATCATTTTATTGATCCTACTAACCAAAGCCACCCCATCGCTGGGGTATCATACATGCATTTTATTCTACTCTATATGTGGGAGGGCAAGTAGCCACATGTAAAGTCTTTCTCATGTCTCATGTGAGAGTGCGAGTAGACACACGTCACGTATATATATCTTGTATATATATCTTGATATCTTGTATATATATCTTGATTCTACTGTATATGCGGGAGGGCAAGTAGCCACATGTAAAGTCTTTACCGTGACGTGAAATATTACCTTGTTCTGTGATATTACAATGTTCCACGTAGATCTTGATCTTTCAATATTCTAGCTCGAGTATGGGGTGGCTACGATGAGTAGGCTCCTGAAAATTACAGGTCTCTTTTGCAAAAGAGCCCTATAAAAGAGATGATATTCTGCAAAAGAGACTTATAATTTTCAGGAGCCTACTAATTGTAGCCACCCCATATCATGAGATTCTATTGGACATGTGAGAGTGCGAGTAGACACACGTCACGGTTGCGAGGTGTGTAAAGTCTTTACCGTGACGTGAAATATTACGTTATTCTGGGATATTACAAAGTTCCACATAGATCTTGATATTTCAATATTCTAGATGGGGTATCATGAGATTCTACTGGACATGTGAGAGTGCGAGTATGGGGTGGCTATAGTTAGTAGGATCGATAAAATTATAGGTCTCTTTTACAAAAGAGACCTATAAAAGAGACGATATTCTGCAAAAGAGACCGATAATTTGATCGATCCTACTGACCGCAGCCACCCCATAGCCACACGTTGCGAGGTGTGCAAAGTCTGTACCGTGACCTACATTATTGTAATATTGTAGGATATTATAATATTAAATTTTAGAATATTACAAAATTGCTATTACATCATGATTTCACATTACCTGCAGGCTGGCTGGAACATAGTGATATCCTAGAATATGATAATATTTACAACATTGCAATTATTTACAATATGATAGAACATTGTAATATCCTAGAACATTACCATATTTCACGTCACGGTAAAGACTTTACACACCGTGACCTTGCAGTATGCCCCACTAGCTTGAGTAAGGCACCACCAGAAAAAAATTGAAGGTGTCCTCCAAGCAGAGCACGTTCAGATTGTGTCAGGTTGAATCTACGTGGTGCGGCATGGTCGGCCCGACTGATAGGACGTTACGCCTAGAGTAATAGGAGGGAGTCTGATGTACGTAAATAGACGCTTGTCTATCCTATTTACGTACCTCCGACTACCACCTATTACTCTAGGAGTGACAATATTCGAATCAATAGGTTGTATATATATCTTGATTCTTGTTGAATTATTCTTTACATGTGTGCACCTTGCGGTTCCCGGATAAATATACTTTCGATGCAGTGTTCGAAGTAGCATATATGTTCCGGTATATAGACGTGTGTATTTTGGTAATTCGGGTATCATGATCATATGCATTGCTCTAAAGATGATGCGCTGTGTACACGATGAGACAGTACGTGATGTGTAAGCGCATATGCATCTGTCTATCTGTATCTTTATACATGTACACATAATATACCGTATATATCTTTATACATGTACACATGATGTACCGTATTACTTGTTCTCTACACAAGTTGTCTGTAGTAAGTGCGCACACGAAGGCTCAAAGAGGCGCAGGCATGCATACATCATACGTATACTAGGTTCGTGTCATTTATAGATATGGTGTACCTGTGTATGTGTGTATAGATCCAATTGTCTCCAGATATAATTAGCATTAGGTATATACAGTGTCAGTTACGTGTGTGTTATTTATTTCACACGGGAAACATTGAAATTGAATGGAACTTTAGTAGGCTCATTTTGGGTCTGCACTATTTTTCAGGTAGGCGAGGAGATTGTGGCCCAGGGAAGAGGAGCTTAGGGCCACACAATGCTATCATAGGTAGCACAATTTATTAGTTCAGACTACAGCCGCTGTAAAACAGGCTAGCGTGATCGTACGCCTCAGGTACAGCCTATTGCATTTGGAGTGTCATTTAATCTCAATCTCCGATCTCAATCTCCTTGGTTTCTTTCCAACGGAACGTGGCAAAAGAGACCTAGAGAACTAAATTATCGATTGAGATTCGAGATTGAAGAAATGTGTCTCCAGATGAAATAGGCTGTACATCAACGGTGCAGACGAGAATCTATTTACGGACTTGTTTATTTGCGGATTTGGTCACTATGATCTTGTTTACATTACAACTTACAAGGTTATTGGGTTGCCGCAGTGCGAATAAAGGGTTTCTATACCCTCCCTTACACCGACCAACGGCATCGTGACTGGGAGTGGTGCAGTGTGGTGCAGTGTGGTGCAGTGTGTTGCAGTGTGTTGCAGTGTGTTGCAGTGTGTTGCTGTATGTTGCAGTGTGTTGCAGTGTGATGCAGTGTGTTGCATTGCGGTGTAGTGTGTTCCAGCTTTGCGACTTTGAGGGCCAGCACGTGCCGGCGCCACTGCTATCACTGACACTGTGGGGTGCAGTGCGTTGCGGTGTGTTGCAGAGTGTTGTAGTGTGTAAGTGCTACTTCTGCCGATACCGTGGGATGCGAGTGATGCCCGGGTTCCTGTAGTTGGACAAAGCAATACGAATCTCGACCGTCACGAACCCTAGTCGGATCATAGGAAGGTGGATAATAGGGCACTCGTGACATCAACTGTGAAATTTGGCCCGGGGGGGTCTTCATTTTGGGCAATTCGAATCTAACAGCCGGGAGCAAGAGATTCCATCGAAACGCTAGGTGCTAAATTTGACTAACATTAAGTATCTGGCAGTTCGTTGATATCTTAAGTCAACCAGAACAAGAAGTGTGTTGACTTGGAAATGAGCTGTTCTTGGCCTAGAACTAGAGGAACCCGAGAACCACTTCTACCAATTAAGTATATCACATATTAGTTGGTGACTCATCATGTTTACATCAGCACCCCCCCCCCAGGGAGGTAAGTTCGAATGTAAAAGCCAGCAGGAAGAGATTCCAACAAATTGCCAGATACTTAATTTTAGTCAACTTTAGCACCTAGCGTTTCGCGTTGAAAGTTGACTTAAATAGTCGACCATGACGACGGACTTGGGGTTCACGCGCCCATACACCTGTCTCTAAACTAACTCTCAGCCAAGCTCACACCGGCTTTATTTATCGTGTGATCTTGACTGGAGTTGCACTGCAACACACTGTTGCAGTCGCTTGCTCAAAATAGCTCATTGCAACACACTGCAACACACTGCAGCCACTGAAATGTGCGTGATGCTCGGGGTTCTCGAACTTGAAGTGTAAAATATCTCTCGCAAACCTAAGATTCAATCGTGACCGTAAGTGCAGCACCCCCCGGGCCCAGTACCTCCTATGTGTTGCAGTGTGTTGCATCAGTGTGCTTCAGAGTGTTGCATCAGTGTGCTTCAGTGTGTTGCATCAGTGTGCTTCAGTGTGTTGCATCAGTGTGTATCAGTGTGTTGCATCAGTGTGCTTCAGTGTGTTGCATCAGTGTGCTTCAGTGTGCTGCATCAGTGTGCTTCAGTGTGTTGCATCAGTGTGCTACAGTGTGTTGCAGATGCCTGCAAAGATGCACTGGCCACGATCGGAACACATTGACGTGAGAGAAAATTATAAGAAACAAATATACAAATACAATGTTATTTCAAAGAGAAATGGTTGTATTTCTCTCTGAATTTTGTATGTGTACATCTTTTTCTTGCAAGAAACAGATGTACACGAAGAAACACATGTACACGTACAAGATTTAGATCGGAACACATGGCAAAAACAAGAAGCATATTTGCAAATACAGGGTAGCAAAGACCCATAGGATGCATCTGTTGCAGGACATTTTCCGCAGAAGAACTTCTAATTATAGGGCTCTTTTGCGGAAAATGATCCACAAAGATAAGGCATCCCATGGGTTTTCGCAATCCTGTATACGATTCAGATCAGACCATATTGCAAATACAAAGATGTATACGCAAATGATAGTACACGATACAGACCACATGTTGCAGTGTGTTGCAGTGTGTTGCAATGTGTTGCAGTGTGTTGCAGTGTGTTGCAGTGTGTTGCAGTGTGTTGCAGTGTGTTGCAGGTGATTTTTATATACGCACATACAAGATAAAATTTACATGCAAAAACAAGACACAGATGTGCTCACATGTAAATACACACATATGTGTGTTGCAGAGTGTTGCAGTGTGTTGCCGTGTGTTGCAGATGTTTTTTGTATACGCAAATACAAGATACAATTTACATGCAAATACAAGACACAGATGTGCACACATGTTGCAGTGTGTTGCAGTGTGTTGCAGTGAGTGGCAATGCGTTGCAGTGTGTTGCAGTGTGTTGCAGATGTTTTTTTTAGACACAGATGTGCACACTTGTAAATACACACATACAAAGATGTATACGCAAATAATACTTTAAGTTACAGACGTCTACACAGATACAGGGTGGTGAAAACTGACAGGATGCCTTGAGTTGCAGGTTATTTTTCGCAAAAGAGCCACTAATTATATGGCTGTTTTGCGGAAAATGACCTATAAAGATCAGGCATCCTATGGGTCTTCGCCGCCCTGTACATGATACTGATGTATACGATTGCACCATGTTGCAAATACAAATTACGGATGCATATGGGGTGGCTACGATTATTAGGCTCCTTAAAATTATAGGTCTCTTTTGCAAAAGAACCCTATAAAAGAGACGATATTCTGTCAAAGAGACCTGGACTTTTAAGGAGCCCACTAATCGTAGCCACCCCATACGCAAATACACAATACAGATGTGTACGCAAATATATGCTACAGATGTACACGATTGGACCGTATTGCAAATGCAAAGTATAGATACATAGAAATGTGTATGCAAATATATGATACAGAGGTAGATAATCCGATCGTATTGCGAATATAAGATAGAGATGTATACGCAAATGTACGATACTGATATATACACAAATGTACGATATAAATGTAGATAATCCGATCTTATTGCAAATATACGATATGGATGTATACAAAAATATATGATAGAGATGTATACGCAAATATACGATGAGGATGTAGATAATCCGATCTTATTGCAAATGTACGATAGAGATGTATATGCAAATATACGATACAGATATATACACAAATATACAATATAAATGTAGATAATCCGATCTTATTGCGAATATACAATATGGATGTATACGCAAATATACGATGGAGATGTATACGCAAATATACGATGAGGATGTAGATAATCCGATCTTATTGCAAATGTACGATAGAGATGTATATGCAAATATACGATACAGATATATACACAAATATACGATACACATGTGTACGCAAATATCAAATTTTAGATACATACGCAAAACACAGATGTGTAGGCAAATATACGATGTAGATGTAGATAATCCGATTGTATTGCGAACATACAATAGAGATGTATACGCAAATCTACGATACTGATATATACACAAATATACGATGCACATGTATACGCAAATATAAGATAAGATGTTGCAGTGTGTTGCAGTATGTTGCAGTGTGTTGCATTGTGTGCCAGTGTGTTGCAGTGTGTTGCAGTATGTTACAGTGAGTTGCAGATGTCGTTTGTATACGCAAATACAAGATAAGATTTAAATGCAAACACACACAGGATACAGATGTGCACACATGCATAGACACACATATAACCTACGGATGTAGATACACCATGTATTTACTAATGCGGAGAAACGCAGTGTGTTGCGGTGTGCTGCGGTGTGTTGCGGTGTGTTGCAGTGTGTTGCCGTGTGCTGCAGTGTGCTGCAGTGTGCTGCAGTGCGCTGCAGTGTGTTGCAGTGCGCTGCAGTGTGATGCAATGCGCTGCAGTGTGTTGCAGTGTGTTGCAGTGTGTGGCAGTGTGTTGCAGTGTGTTGCAGTGTGCTGCAGTACGCTGCAGTATGTTGCACTGTGTTGTAGAGCGTTGCAGAAGTCTTTACACATGCGGCGACACACAATGTGTTGCAGTGCACTGCAATCTGATGCAGTGCGCTGCAATATGTTGTAGTGAATTCCAGCGTGCTGCAGTGTGCTGCACTATGTTGCAGTGTGCTACAGTGTGTTGCAGAGCGTTGCAGACGTCCCTACAAATGCGGCGACACGCGATCAAAGGCATGCACCAGCGCACTCATGCACACAGAGTGTGTTGCAGTGTGTTGCAGTGTGTCACAGTGTGTTGCAGCGTGCTGCAGTGTGTTGCAGTGCGTTGCAGTATCTCTCTCTCTCTCCGACATGTGATCAACAACATGCCCCAGCGAACTCGTGCACCCAGACGCAGGTCGTGCAGCCTTACTCGACGCGCTAGCAACTACCCCACCTCCCTCCTCCTCCTCCTCCATTTCCTCTTCATACACCATCGCTCTCACGCGCGCAGAGACTGATCGCGCTGCACTGTGTATCCCCCCCCCGGTCTCTCTCTCCCCCTTCTCCTTCTCCGCCTCCTCCTCATTTTCCTCCTCCTCCTTCCCTACACTCTGTGATCTTCTAAAGCCTTGTGTTGCAGAGTGTGTTGCAGTGTGTTGAATTGCGTTGCAAAGTGGGTTGCAGTGGGTTGCAGTGTTGCCGAGTGTGTTGCACTCAAAGAGGAGGTGGTGCAGGTGCATGTCACGGCGCATCAAAAGCCCACGCACAATTTGGATGTCATCATCTTCGTCTTCCTCATCCTCGTTGTCTGCATGTGTGTGTGTGCGTGTGTGTGTGTGTGTGTGTGTGTGTGTGTGTGTGTGTGTGTGTGTGTGTGTGTGTGTGTGTGTGTGTGTGTGTGCCTGCGTG
>Ga0105055_10011784_pt1 | contig 10747 bp, 12 predicted proteins | sample BON03_FD_78090 | JGI IMG/M metagenome (GOLD analysis project Ga0105055, IMG submission 78090) | Freshwater microbial communities from Lake Bonney liftoff mats and glacier meltwater in Antarctica - BON-03 | ecosystem: Environmental > Aquatic > Freshwater > Ice > Glacier meltwater | place: Lake... | reverse complement strand
TGTGTGTGTGTGTGTGTGTGTGTGTGTGTGTGTGTGTGTGTGTGTGTGTGTGTGTGTGTGTGTGTGTGTGTGTGTGTGCGCGCGCGCGCGCGCGTGTGTGTGTCTCTCTCTCTCTCTCTCTCTTTCTCTTTTTCTCTGTCGCTTTGCATGTGTGCATAAATATCTTCACCTTCCACATCAGGCTTGGTGGCCTGACATACACAAAATACACGCACACACACACGCACGCACATCAACTCACCCACCCACCCACACAAATACACACACACAACACACACACACACACAAATACACACACACACACACACACACGCACGCACACGCACACGCACACACGCATGCACACACACACACACACGCACACACACACACAGCAACTAAATTGAGTTTTTTGTCCACTGACAAGGCACAGGTGCCCTCTCTCCACACAATCACGAACACGTTCATAACCTTGATGCAGGCATCTATGATACAGCGACATATGTGAGACATGACTCATTCTTATGTGCGACATGCCTCATTCATATGTAAGACATGCCTCATTCGTATGTAAGACATGACCCGTTTACATGTGAAACATGACTCGTTCAAATGTGAGACATGATTCGTTCATATGTGAGAGACGCGGGCACTCGTGACACAGGCGTGACCAAAAAACCAAACATAACCAACAAAACCAAACACAACCCCTGCGTACAAAAAACATACACGCAAGACATCCACGAAACACATGCAGAATGACTTTCACACATACTATCATGGGTAGCAGCAGCAGGAAGAGCTGATCGAGCTGCTAGACGCACACTCGCACAAGCACACGCACACACACAAGCACACACACAATTACACACGCAAAAACAAACACAAACACACACACAGGCACACACACACACAGGCACACACACACACACACACAGGCACACACACACATATAATTGAGTCAAAAGACGCAGCACTGCTTAAGAGCAAGAAGGGTGACTGTATATCCGAAAAGAGCTATACATTACAAAAGAGCCCTGTACGTCCGCAAAAAGCCTCATATAACTGCAAAAGAGCCCTATTTAAGTGCCAAAGAACCCCATATATCTGCAAACGAGCCCTCTGCAAAAGAGCCAAATATATCTGCAAAAGAGCCCTACATAACTGCAAAAGAACCCCACGTATGTGCAAATGAGCCATATATAACTGCAAAAGAACCCCACACATCTGCAAATGAGCCCTATATGACTGCCAAAAAGCGGACGGTGTTGCCACACGCAGCGGTGTTTGCGATCAAGAGAAGTGCTCTATGTAGATTCATATTTCAGTACCGATATGCATGTCAGATATTCACTATTGAAATGTTACCCTCTCCACCCAATTAAACTTAATCCTGAAACTGACATGCTTTTCCTATGTTGGAATTCATAAAGTGTCCACCTCCCTTCGGTGGGGTTTCACGTTTTGCTACACAAGCCATGTCATGGAAAGGTTCATTCCGCATGTTCATGTGAACAGGTTCGAGAACAGGTTCCAAAACAGGTTCGAAATTGTTAGAAAATCGAATGGAATACGTTTTGCTGACAACCTGAGATGGAAATTCCATTTTTTCCTCAGCGAAACAGCTCTATCTGACTAGCAAAAGTAACATTTAATGGGTTTACAGAATTCAGATTCTTTAGGGAATAAAGACAAGAGCACATCTGTTTCGGGAACAAATTCCATTGGGTGTGGAGGAGCAGTGAAGAGAACAACTTGTCAGAAAGTTTGGCCCCGAATTAATTCGAATTAATTAATTAATTGATTAATTAGTTTTTTTTGCGAGCCGCGAAATTTTGAAAACGTGACATTAGTAGCGCGTCGGAGAGTGCATTTCCGGATTTTTTTGGCGATATTTTTGGTTGCTCAACTCCCTCTAAAAAGAGGTGTTTTAGTACACAAGAATACACTCGCTTCTTATCAACGGTGTAGTCACAGCGTCGAGCCACGCGCTCTGACGTGTCCTTTCAAACAAAGTGATCTGAGTGCTTGGTCATATCCAAGTCTGTAGGCTTTGGGTGAAACATTCCCCCTGTTGTACGTTGTTTCTTATAAACTGTTTTGGAATTGAAATGGTGTTGTGCGATTTGTATCTCAAGAGGTTTGATTTGACGAAGGGTTTGTTATTTGACACTTTCTCAATTACTGTTTGGTACAAATTATGTCCTTATGATCACTCAGTATTGGAGTTGGAATCATTTTCACCACCAATGAATTGGTAGACAGAACAAGAAACTCCAAATCAAATGCATCCAAATGCATCCAGATTTTTTATGAAACAAAATGTGCCGCAGGCAAGATTTATCAAACAAAATGCGCCGCAGGCCAGAATTTTTGACGCAGTCCTAATGAGTACTCTGTCCTATTTATATAGTATGTAATTTATTTTTCACAAATCACAGCTCAAAATCTTCTTCTTTTAATTAATTAATTAATTAATGAATTAATTGATCAACCTTTGGCCGGCCTATAGTACGGTTGTTTTGACCACTGTGGAGGAGGTTAGATCTATATTAAATATCGCTTTTCAGATGCCGTTATTTGGATATGTGTTGCTAGAAAGAGGAGCGCTCTACTGACATCAACTATTATCTGATATAATGATATTCAATCAGTAATGTCTAATATCTCAAAATGCCGGCAAAAAAAATGCAGAATTGACAGTGACACCTAGCGGCATCTGAAAAGCTGATATCATGTGCGCGCGAAAGAGAGAAAGAAAGAGACAGGGAGAACATGAGGAAAGAGAGCAGGAACGAGAAAGCGAGAGAAGCGGAAAGCACGAGCAAACGAAAGAGAGAGAGAGAGAGAGACACACTCTCTCTCTCTCTCTCACACACACACACACACACACACATACACATACACAAACCCAACCACACGAGCGTGCACGAGCGCCGATTTTTAAACGTGTTTGGCCGCAGAATTTGTCGGAAAGCGGCACTACGCAGCGGCATTCTCTTAGCAAGTCCCGAACTCATGCACAGACCTAGATCCGACTCTTCTCTACATTTTGATACGAAGATCATATACCAGATTCGTACGGAAAAACAAAATGCTAGCGCTCGGCGTTTGCTTGCCACAACCATGCGCTGGCCGCAGGTTTGCCGCGTCAAGATCACGTTTGAATTACTACTGACTGTTTGTTTTGTTTCCTCAACAACGAATTCGATGAAATGCCTGGTAACTGGATTCCACTGAATACGCAAGTTCTTTTCGACAAACTCCAACCCTACCGTAAGGCAGCACCTTGAGAGTTCCAAACAAAACTACTCCATTATTTCTTTCTGAGCAATAATAAAAGCAATCTTCACTCACGGCAGGAATGGATTTGGTTTGAACGAACGTGCGTATTCGCTGAAATCCAGTTTACAAAAACATTTCATCGAATCGGTCTTTGTGGAAACGAATGATTTGGTCCGTAGTGGTTCAAACATGATCTTGACACGGCAAACCTGCGGCCAGCACTCGAGCAGGGTTGCGAGAAGCAAACGCCGAGCGCTATCATGGTATTTGTCCGTACGAATTCGGCATGTGTTTTCAATATCGAAATGTAGAGGAGAGTCTGGTCTAGGTCTGTGTATGAGTTCAATACTTGCAAAAAGAATCCGCTGCGCAGTGTCGACTTCCGATTTTTAAACGTGTTTGGCCGCAGAATTCGTCAAAAGTCGGCGCTACGCAGCGGCATTCTCTTTGGAAGTCTCATGCACAGACCTAGATCCGACTCTTCTCTACATTTCGATATTAAAATCATATACCAAATTCGTACGGAAAAATAAAATGCTAGCGCTTGGCAATTGCTTGCTGCAACCATGCTCGAGCGGTGGCCACAGGTTTGCCGCGTCAAGATCACGTTTGAATTACTTCCGTTTCCACACAAACGAGTTCGAAGAAATGCTTTGTAAACTGGATTCCAGTCAATATGGATTCCTTCAATATCGGTATGTATATTAGATATTACAATTGAAATGTTATACTCTCTCCATGATCCAAAACTGATCTAAAACTCACAAAGTTTCCACCTCCATTCGGGGAGGTTTCCACATTTTATTACACAAAGCCATGAAGAGGATCATTTTGCACGTTCATCGTGAACTGAACAACAGGTTCGAATCTGGAGAAAATCGAACAAATTTCGGTTTGCTGACAAAACCTGCCAACTTTGATTTTACTATTGTAGGTGGAGGTTTCCAGAGGTGCGGCCAGTTTACTACAGGTTCCAAGTATGTCTTATTTTAGAAGAGAGTTTCCTCTTTGAAAAATAGGTCAGAGAAATCGAGAAATTGCTGAAAACTGAGCGGTGTGTGTGCGCAGAGGACATTGTGTCGAAATCGCCACAGATTTCCATCTTGGACACTCGTCACGTGGGTTAGACATGGTTGTACCAGATTTGAAATGACATGTCTCTTACGTTTGAAAAGAGAACCTTGTTTGGAAAGAGAACAAATTTCCGCCTGCGATAGGTTATACAGGCACAGATGTGCCCACATAGAACATTAATATTTGTAACAATTTGCTGAAATCCAAAATTATCCAGATGCATATCTGTCGAAAACCACAAACCTACGTCTTACCCTCATAGATTGTCTTTGCTGTCACAACTATTGCGCTCAGATTGAACCACCTTGTGCCACGAGTTATTTCTTTCTTTCTTTCTTTCTTCGGCGGCGAAGACCCAAGAGAGATAATGTTGTTTATTGGAAAACCAAAAGGAAGACTAATCACTGGACTAAGCGGGTGGTGAGCATCCGATTAACCACGTAGGACCCAAGAAACCGTCCTGGACGGAGCTGACCTAGTTTTCAGACCGACCCTGCTGGTGGTTTAAACAGTTCACAATGCTGGTGGGCTGGCATGTATCCCCGGGCTACCCAATTCCCACAATCAACCTTCCTAACTAACAAGAAACGTAGCGCCTAGGGAATGGTGCCCCCCCACTTGAGCAAGTCATCCTAGTGTCCTCCAAGCAGTGCTCGTCAAGATTGTGACCAAGATGCTCTTCTGGCAATGAGCCTTTGCCGAACCATGAAACAAGTGTCTTGACAGCAGAACACAGATCAGCCCACGAAAAGGACAGAGACCTAGACCACACATAAACAGAAGAGACAAGCAAGACAACATGGGCAAGCAGCAAACATGGGGGGAGAGGGATAGGAGCGCCGCACCTGAGAAACGCGGCAGATAGTGTCTACCCACGGGCAGAGAAGGAGTATAATAAGTAGATAGCCAGTTTAGGCAATGCGTGGACACGACAGCATTCAAGGGGTAGGTCCACCGCAAATGAGTTGGGTGAGGAGCGTCATAATACTAGGTGCAACAAGTATAACAAGGACACAGACAGGACGGGTATGGAGGCGTACTGTGGAGGTGTGCACAATTGTTGGGGCTTCCCGCAATCACGAATAGAGACATCCGGGAGAGTCCCGAGGCGTTCACTTTAATGGTGATGGTATGAATATAACTTTCATGAGTCTTACTGAGCCCAAAATCAGCACAATGCATGATTGCGTTGAATTAAACAAGATTGATCTAAGCTATATGGTTTGCGGGAGACTTTTTGTGGCTCTCTGTCAACATTACTCCCTCCACCCAATCAGATTTATTCTCGAAACTGATATCCTTTTTATATAAACTCACAAAGTTTCCTTCTGCATACCTGGGGGGGTACCGTTTTACTACACACGCCATGTCATGGAGAGGTTCATTCCGCACGTTCATTGTGCATGGTCCCTGACGGTTTGGAAACGGTTCGAATTTGGCTGAAAATCGAATAGAATAAGTTTTGATGACAATCTGAGATGGAAATTCTATCTTTTCCTCAGCGAACCGGCTCGGCCCGGTTCGCAAAAAATACAATTCATAACTTACATGGGTTTACGGAATGAAATGCCCCGGGCTCACCTTCGGTTCCTTCGGGTCATGAGTCGGGCGCTCTCTTCGTGAATTTCTTTCTTTCTTTCTTTCTTTCTTGGGTGGCAAATACCCATCTTAGCCACTGGGCTAAGCGGGTGGTGAGCCTTGTGTTGCCATTTCGTGTCTAGATTTGGGGTGAGCACACTGAGATTAGCTGCAAGCCGATGCACTTCCTGAAAGAAAGAGGCAATAGCAGCCTGGTACTGCATGAGTGTAGCCGAATGACAAGGGGTATGCAAAAAAAATTCACGACGCTGATGACGAAACCTCCCATACTTCGAAAAGACACGTTTTTGAGATGTTGCCCTGTTCTTGCTTTATCTCCTACGTTTTCCCCATTGTCTGTGCGCCATGTATATGTAATGAGACGACGCAAGGGCAGCGGAGGGTTGTTTGCAGGCAGGGGGTGGTACGTGGACAAACATCTCGAGGGGCAAAACTGGTCTTTACTTTGGAAACCTGTCATTTCAATCTGCCTAGAAACTTGTCACCGTTTCACAGAAGGTTGCCCTTACAATATAAGTCCCTAGAAGTCCGTGACCCCCTATAACTCGTATTCTCCCTAGTGCCCCGTGACACTTGCTCACACTACATCTGCACTGGATGCTCAGGCGGGGTACCCGTAAAATTTCTCGCGCAACATACACACCGTCGCGCACGGAGTAAATGGGAACTTCCCCCAACTAAAATCATATCACGAAACAAATGAAAAAAAGAACACAAATTCACATTTGAAAGTATTGAATGCACATATGTTGAGCCCGCCGTCTCAACTACATATACTCTGAAATGGGCGCTGGCCTGACTCACTGTCCCTCCCCCCAGCGCTTGGGCCAGGTGTTCTCCCATGGGTTGTGGAGCTTACCCCAGTCAGCGTTAAGCGCCTGAGTGTTATTTGACAATATTTCAAAGCGCTGAGCCGCATCCATGGCGCGCTCCATCTCTGCCACGCCGTCACTGCCCACCGCCTGGCTATGGACCACCGCCTACGTTTCCATGACCTCGTTGTAAATGGCCGGATGCGCCCACCGCTCACGCCACCCATCATGCTGCCATCCCATCATTTTGTGCTCACGAGGGGACACAGGTGGCAGTGAGAAGGTGTGCACCGCCCCGCATAAGCTCCCAACCGCTGCCGCGCCAAGAGCATGGGCAATGGTCACGTCAAGGCGATCGAACAAGATGAGAAGTTTTTTTGCGGTGACGTCCACCCGTCATTTCGCCGCCGCTGCCTCCGAGTCCTCCCATCGTTGGTTGACATCCATCGCGTACGCCATGTCTTGCGCACTGTTGTCAGTGCGTGGATGTGCCTCACTTGGTCAGTTGTAAGCCACTGCCGTTCCTGGCGCCCCCTTGCTCTCTGTGTGATGTGGACAATTGGCAATGACATGGCCCGGCTCTTGGTAACCATAGCAGATAAGCTGCCCTCGTCGCCCGCGTGTCATAGTGTGCAAACCTCCACTCACGCCTCCAGGCCCCTCTTCTGGCATGTGTGAGCTCAGCCGCCCGTGGCAGTCACTGTGATGAGATGTTCTGCACCTGGGCGCATCATGGCTGCCAGCACTCAGTCTCGGCCAGCTTCGATGAACATGTCAATCAGGAAATCAATTTCCTTGACGTCTGACAACTTCTCCAAACGAAGGCAACTGTAGACGTGGCGGGCTGTCGTCATCACTGCATGATCAAACAGGCCAAAAAGCTCTACAAGGTTATCTGAGGTAGTGCTGAATGCTTCAAACAGGCGGAGGAAGGCCATGTAGATCTTGCTGCCCATCTCAATGCCCGTAGTGCTAGCCAGCGCAGCCCAATAAGTTCTCTGCCAAAACTCTCGGGTGTCTTTTTGGAAAGCACTGAGTATGAACAGATGAAATTTGCCCTCAGACTGCTTGTGCACAATTTGAGACGCCTTGCAGTACTCAACCATGATGATGATGTCTTGGAACAGGCGCCGTCCCGCCCCTGGCTCGTCAGGATGCATGGAGAACATGAGCATATTGCCCACGGACGACACCTTGTCAAGTTTCCGAATCTCCTGTTTGAGCTCGGCTCCTTGCAACCTTGCAACTTGAAGGCCAACATTGCTCTCTGTTCTGCTTCCAGGATGTTCATTACCGGCGCCATGCTGCCCGACTGTCAGCCAGTTCCTATCGCTGCATGTGCGCAACTGCCTGCTCCTGTTGCCGCTTGCGCAAGTGGTGAGGGGCGCCTACTCGACGGTCGGCTTGACGCAGGGCTTTCTGCTGCCACTGAAGAATGTCGACTCGATGCAATGCTCGCCCAGGTTCGCGAGGCGCTGTGGGTCCTACCGGGCTGATGGTCCTCAGTAGATGACGCCCCGTGTTGATTGCTTCCTCTTGGTGGTCGGCGCGTCGGCTTACTCCCGCAATTTCGTCCTTGACTGCTCGTCGTCCGGGCCGCAGACGAAGGAGCGGCCTGCTGATCAGAGGAACTGTTTTCAAAAGGATATGCAGGTTCGTTAGCTGCTGTCAGTGAGTCCCCTCCCCGCTCTGGCGCGCTGCTGCCCAACCGAGAGTGTCGTGTTCAACGAAACGTTCCTTCTCTCTGGAGGGTTCGTCAGCTGCTGCCATCTGGTGCCCATCACTGACCTAGAGTGTCGTGATTAAGGAAACGTTGCTTTTCAGGCTTGTGCTGGGTATGTCAATAAGGTTTGCGCTCAGGAAAAGCGTACTCCCTGCTCTACAATCACTGCCGCGTTCTCCCCTGAGGCCTTCTTGGTACTAAGTGTAATGAGACTACGCAAGGGCAGTGGAGATTTGTTTGCAGGCAAGGGGGTTGGTGCGTGGACAAACTTCTACACAAGTAAAACTGGTCTATACTTTAGAAGCCTGTCATCTCAATCCGCTCAAGAATAGAGTAATCGCACTGTGGCCGAACAAGCATGTAGTAAAATGTAAATATTATGTTTCACAAAAACAAAATGGGTTCTTTAATAAGATCCAATGGTACAGTATTTTACTCACTTTTATATTTAAATCCACGGCTAGCCTTCAATGGACTAAAATATGTGTACTCAGTAATCTCAGTAATTGTCTATTCACTACCTGGCAATACTAAAAATCGGGAATCGACCCGTTCGTGGACGGCAAGAGTGCGATTATTCCATCCTTGGGCGGCTTTCATCATTTCACAGAAAAGTTTCCTTACAATATGAGTCCCGAGAAGTCCGTGACAATAAAACAAAGCAACACACACACCCCCCCTATAACTTGTATTCTCCCTAGCGCCCCATGACAGTATAAGTGTGTGAAGTAACGTGGTGCGTTGGGGGTTCATGAGTGGCCATTACACATGCCACCCTTCCTATGCGGAACGAGTGTTTTTTGGTTTTTGATTTGTTCTCCTGCCACACCGCTAACCCTCCTGGGACATCAGGAACGCATACAAGTGGTGCGCAATAATGGAGTGGTATGTAGAATCCCGGGCCCGACACAAGTCTGAGTTGAGCAGCACTCCCGCAATGGACCTTACACACATTTCTCTCTTTCTTTGATTTCTTTTTTTTTGTTGTTTTATGAGTATTGATCCGAAACTTTTGATATGCTTTTCCGAAACTCACAAAAAAAATTAATTTTCCACCTCCATGGGTACTCTCCATGGGGGGGTTCCATTCCACACCGCCCAAGAATGAAGACATCGCACTCTTGTTGGCCACGAATCGCTGATGTTTAGTAAAACATGTTTTACAAAAATGGAATGCCAATGACAAGCACCAATAGAGTTTGGCACACGGCGCCGCCGACTCTGTTTGTCTTCATGATCGCCGCTACCTGCACCGTGCTCCGTCACAACCTCACACCCAGCCACGCACCCACACAACATCCTTGCATGCAACCACACTTCACTCCCACCTCCTCTCTCCACACACTGCTGCACCTCATAGCCATCTCTATTTTGGCTACAAACTGCCTGTCCGGCACGTGCCGCAGGGCCTTGTCTCTGCAGCTGGTAAGGACAGAGCTACCCTTCACATCCACACAAACCACTTCATTAACACCCGCAAACACCCGACCCCCACACCCCTTGGCAAAGTATACAAAAGAGGACAAAAGAGCCTTGGTTGTACCCCCCGGCTCCCCTCAGCAACGAGCGCTCGGCTGTGGGGCATGCACAGGCACCGCACAGGTTGGCGTCTCGTTGGTATCCCTTTTCAATCCACATTTCAAACGGTCTAGGTTGCATTGTTTAGTTGTACCTTTCACGTGATATTTGTGACACATAAAAGTATAATAACAATACCTACAACGACAGTGTGCACCATCCAGGTACGCCACTATACCCATCTTGCTCTTCTTACATGCTATTCCTGTTTTGTCAAAACATGATGATGACGTGTCAACAAATCCCCCGAATCCGGTACGTGAGTCCGTTTTCTTTGGGTCTCTGTCCTTTTAGTGAGTTGGTCTGTGATCAGCTGCCCAAACGGTTCTTTGATGGTTCGCCAAAGGCGCATTGCCAGAAGAGTATCTCTGTCACAATTTTGACAAGCACTGCTTGTACTGGGCTTACTTGGTGCCTTTCGTACCCAAGTGGGGGGGGCACCATTCCCCCAGCGCTACGTTTCTTGGTAGTTAGGGAGATTGACTGTGAGAATTGGTTAGCCCGAGAATACATGCCAGCCCACCAACATTGTGAATGGTTTGACCAAGGTAGACCCAATAAGATCTGATTGGGTCTACCCCCAAGTAGGCAGCTTATATTTGCTAAATGTTTATCACTTTACCTACACATTTTCACATGCACATACAGAGGCACACACACACAAGCACACATGTACAATCAGCACACAAGAGGAATG
>Ga0105055_10011782_pt1 | contig 10749 bp, 15 predicted proteins | sample BON03_FD_78090 | JGI IMG/M metagenome (GOLD analysis project Ga0105055, IMG submission 78090) | Freshwater microbial communities from Lake Bonney liftoff mats and glacier meltwater in Antarctica - BON-03 | ecosystem: Environmental > Aquatic > Freshwater > Ice > Glacier meltwater | place: Lake... | reverse complement strand
CGCCATCGCTGGCTCCCCGAAACCCGCTCATACGCAACGCGGCAAGCCCAGACCGCTCGCAGCGCATGCGTCAAAAACGCGGTCTCACAGCCAGATTTGCGCTCTTACTTACAGCCGCTAACAAACGGCGACATGTGACTGATCTCCACACAGACGGGGCCGTACGTGGTTCTCGATAAATCGCAAACCACCGTAGGCTCGACTCAATTCCGGGAACTGGATGCAGGCTTCTACCTCAGGCAACCGCTGGAAATCAATAGCGCGGCTCGGCCAGACCGCGTCGATCAGCACCTGCGTGACAGGCACGAGGTCCCCGCGGAAGCTGCGCCGGGCCACATCGTTTCACTGGTCTTTGCTGTTGTCGATGCGCGTCTGGTCGAAGTCGAACCCGGCCCCGCGCGCCAGCTTCCCAATCAGCTCACGGGTCGCGCGCCCACTGCCTTCAAGAAATGGGTGAAGCGCGCTCCACTCTGCGTAGTAATGAGCGAGACAGTCCACAAACGCCAGCTTGTCCATGCTGCGCAAGTTGCCCTCAGCTGCCAGCTCCCCATTGAAACGTTTCGCCTCGCCCTCGATAAAAGCAGGCTGGGCGAATCTAGAAGCTTCCTTGCTGATGTTGGTCCTGCGAACCTCACCCGCCCACTCGCACACGTCCTGAAAGACGTGCGCATGAATCGCTTTCAGGTGCACTAGATCGATCCAACCGGAGATTGGGTTCTCGCACAGCTCTTCGATACGCAATGCCGCGTGCTCGTGTTCGAGGCAACGCAGCGCCGACTCGGCACGAAGCCCTGGGATGTTGCGGAGAACGCTGATACTTGGATAGGTATAAGGATCCGAGAACTCACGCGGCATCGGCAGTGGCTGCAGCAGCCGCAACCACTTTGTTCTTGGCCAGGGCACGGGCCGGGCTCGCAGCACGGGCCTGCTTGCGCGCCATCGTTCCTTCGATGACGGCTTCACAGCCAGACAGGAACTCCGAAGTCGGTACATGGTCCTCGATGCAGGTGCGGGCCAGCGCCTGTTCGTGCGCCAAGCGGCGCCCGGCTTTTGTGGTGATCGTCATCTCGATCTCCTTCAAAACAGGCAGCACCGTGTCAATTTTTCGCCTAAAAAGTTCCCAGAACGCCGGGTGCATGCGCCGGTCCCCTGCTTCCCACTGTTGCCATGAACGGCATGTGGTGTGGATCAAGGTGCCCGCCTGCGTTTGCGTCAGACCGGCCAGCTCACGGACGGCTCGAACCGCTCTGGGGGTTGGGCTAAGCGACACCAGTTAACTCTCAGGCCCCTGAACCAGGGAATGGCTGCAGCGATCGCTGCGGGTCCAAATATACGCGCATTGAGCGTCTTTCCAGATGCTATTGCTGACCACGGCGTTGTGACCACGGCATTGCATTGCCGCACAAGGGCTGGCCCTGCCTGCGGCGCCGGCATACCCTCCTCTCTGAGACTTCATTGCCGATCGTGGCTTGAATGGCTAGAGCGAATCTGAACAGCTGGAGCTCCACCACGACCCTTATCCGTCAGACAAAAAAGCTGAGCACCGTGAGCGTCTGCGAAAGCGACATCTTGATCTGCTACCTCGACTTGGATCCAATGATGCCGAGCAACCAAAGCCGACAGAAATCGTAAGCGTTTGGTTTGATGAGAAGACTGCAAGCAAGATAGTTGATGCGGGATTCTTCAACTTGGCCGAAGTGGCTCAAGCCGTGGCCCGAGGCGGTCGTTCGAATGCCAGCTTGCCTGGGATCGGTGAGGGCAAAGCTCAGCACATTGCTACTCACCTGCACACGTTAATTTCAGCAGCCGTGCCCTTGAAGAGGGCGTTCGCAGCCCTCCCCTGCCCATGTTGGCCAGCCCGAAAACATGATGAAGCCGGCTGCTGTAGCGTCTTATTGCGACCCCGATCAAAAACAGTGAATCCAGTACCCCGTAGCTCTTTGCCAATACCGCCGTACCAGGATCGCTGCTCACCGCAACCAACGACCTGGTGGCTGTCGAGAGTTGGATCCAGACGCACGCAGATTCAGCTGAGACCGTCAGGAGCTTCTGGCGTGATGCCTGTTCGTCAACACAATGGCTTTAGAGAGAACGCCACAACATGGCGTTTCGGGATGTCTAGGTAGAGGTTTGCCTGGCGTATCGTGCCTTCATCGAGCACGTTCCCCAGGCCTGAATCTACCGCGAGCGCGCAAAAGCCTGGACAACTGGGATGGGCCCTATTCCAAGGTCAGTTGGCGCAAGCCAGACAGGATCATCTACTGAATATCGTGGGAGGCTTCTTCTCTTACTTCAGGCTGGCCAACCAGATACCGAACAACCCATGGCCGCTGATCAAGACGAGAACGGCGTTAAAAAAACCGTGTTGTACTCGGTCGGTATCCGTGCGCTTGGCGAGAAAGCAGAAATCGAAATCAAGCGTTTTATAGAGGCTCAGCCGCCCTTCACTGCACGCGAACGTGTGATCTACCTGGTGCGATTCTTGGTCGGGGTTGGCTTGCGTTCATCTTAGATACTCGCGGCCCAGCTGGGCGAGCTCCGCTTTACCAGTGGCAGCTATGTGCTCCAAGTAATTGGCAAGACCAACAAGTAGCGAGTTGCTGCAATCCGACCAGTGGCCATGAATGCGCCCATGGACTACCTGACTGCGTGAGGGTTGCCAGCGATCAAACAGGCCCCAGCTGATGCACCAGTTTTGGCTAACCCCAAGCACCCGATGGAGTCAACTGGCTACCAGGCGCTCTACCTAACGGTCTGCACCTGGCTGCGCAAGGCAGACAGTTCCAGTGCGTTGACGCCGATTGAGCGCCAATTGCTTGCGGGTGCGTCGCCGCACTGGTTGCGTCACACCTTCGCTACCCGTGCCATTGAGCGCTCGGCCCCAACAGAAGTCGTTCAGGCCCAACAGAGACATGCAAGCCACTGCACCACGATGAACATCTATGTCAAGGCGCCGCTTGATCGTCAAGTAAGAGCCATATCAGCCGCGTTTATGTGATTTCCGCTGCGTGTGGAACCGTTCCACACCGTGCATTCACCCCAGCAGCTTCTTGATCGCAGCTTTAACCTCAGCGAATCGTGCTGGGTCAATGTTGGCCAGATCAATGCGGACACTGCGCTTCTTGGCGTTGAGCACGATCTTGCCCCTCTGATTCGCTGCACCTGAAAAAGCTTCTTCCTTGGGCTCGGACTGTGGAACCGTTCCACGCCCGACCACCAGACGAGCAAACACCTCGGCAGACGCAGGCCTTGGATCCTCTTTCTGAATAGCCTTGGCATCGGTCAGCACCCGCTCAGGATCCTTTTGCAGCGCATCAGTCAAATCGGATGTCCAGCGGTACTGAAGATCCAGTGGGCTCTGGAACGCTTTGAGAACATCCACAGGCAGACGGGCCAATGACAAAGCCTTACTGAGTTGGCTGTGGTCAATACCCACTTCCTCTGCAAGTTTTCGAGCCGACGGAAACAAGCCCTCGTCCAAGGCCTTGGCATACATGGCACCTATCTCAAAAGGGCGCAAGTCCTTGCGCTGACGATTCTCGCGGTCCATCTCAATAAAGAGGCGCTTGTCGTCGAGGTCCTCGACCATGGCCAGCACACCGATTGCAAGCTCAAGGCAGGCTTGGTGCCGGCGATGGCCGAAGACGAGTTCGTATCGACCGGCACTTCCCGCAAGTCGTCGAACTTTGATCGGCTGGACATTGCCACCTTGAGCCTGAATATCCTGCTTCAACCCTTCAAAGTCTGCACCACTGAAGGAAAGTTCATGGCGGTTTGCCCACTTGCTGCGGACAACCAATTTGGGGTCAAGGTGGTAAGTAGGCAAACTGCCGTCAAACGCCTTCAACTGCTCCTTGAGCTGGGCCGCATCCTTGATAGCCTGGGACTGACGGTCTGTGAACTGCGCCATAGCTCCAATGGCCGTCCTGGGCCGAGCGACCTCTTCACCATCTTGAGGCTTTGTCGCAGGCGAAGTGGGCTTCCTGGGAGCAAGTACCAATCCAGCTTTAGCCAACAGATTTTTTCCCATGACTTACCCCTCCGCTTGGGATTTGGAGACTTTTGATACATCAAGCTGGTTCGCCCAAGCGGCGCGGATAGAGCTCTCAACGTAACCCACAAATTGGTCATAGGCATCGCGAGCACGCTTGAAGGTGCGAGCGTTCCCGTCGTATTTCTGAATGTCATAGACGGTGGAGAACTCTGCGCTCGCGGTACTGGTGACAGCTGTCTTCGGAATTTCGACCGGCAACACCTTTTCCTTGTACGTAGCCTGGATCCAGGTGCGCACGATGTCACTTGTAGATTCTGAAGAGTCAACCCGGGACAGAAGCACATGAATGAAATCAAACTCTTTCTCCAGTCCCCGCCTCGTCAGCATCTCGTTGCTAAGGTCAGAGAAAAGGTTCCAAAACTGGCTGGCTGAAGCGTAGTCCAGCGCGTTCGGCGGAAGGGGCATCACCAAACCATTGCTGGCCATGATGGCGTTGATCGTGATGTAGCTCAGGCTTGGTGGGCTATCAATCACGATAACGTCATACTCGCTGCGCACATCGTCAATCCCAAGATTTAGCACGTTCCAAAACTCAAACGAAGGCTCTTGAGTTTGCCGTGCCGGAAGGGCGAACTCAGCGCCAAAGAGGCAAGGTGCTGCCGCCACGAGATCGATACCATCCCAATACGTGGGGCGGATGGCGTATCGAATCGAGTTCTCATCGCCCAAAGCCAGCGGCAGAATAGTGTCTTCCTCAGACACCTCTGTGTCTGGAAGAATACCGAAGAGGGTGGTGAGAGATCCCTGAGGGTCGGTGTCGATGACCAGCACGCGGTGCCCCAGCAAGGTAAGGCCTTGCGCCAGTGTCATGGCTGTGGTCGTCTTGCCAACACCACCTTTGAAATTGGCGACAGTGATGGTTATTGCCTCAGCTCCAGAAGGACGTAATTTTTCCTTTCGGTAGGAACGGATCCAAGCGCGGGCCTCGCCCAGTGTGAATTCTCGACGGCTACCGGTGGTGTTCAATTTCCCTTGGGGAAGATCGCCCTTGGCCATCCTGTGCAACACTGATCCCTTCTCGACGCCGCAATAGGCTGCCAGCTGACTCAAGTGAATGGACAATTCTTTCTTACGCGATGTTGGATTCAACATCGCGGTGCGAACCTGCTCCATCATGTCTGCCGACAGCTGAGCCTGATCCGCCACGTCCTTCAGGTTGATCGTCGCATTTCTGATATTCCCATGTGCCATTCAAGTGCCCCTATTGCCCATATTTTTGACATTTTACGTATAAAGCAACATTGTGCTGAATTTGGTGAGCAGTCTTTTTTCTGCTCGAAAGGACAGCCAGCACACCTGTATTTCCTCCGCTACGATGTAGGCATGGGTTTATTAGGTAGAAGACCTTTAAGTACTTTAAGACCTTTAAGACCGACTTTCTGTATAAAAATCAAGCACTTACCAGCTCATAAGTGAGTGAATACAGGACAACACATGAGCTTTTTCGGGAGATGCGGTGAGTGGATACGGGTCTGCTGGTGAGGGTTTTCAGGCTGATATGTGAGTGAATACAGGACTTCCAGCTCAGACTGGTGACTCCTCCGCCACTTTCCCACCAAGCATCGGCAGCGTTTCAGCGCAATCTCCATGCAGACCTGTCGCTCTAGACCCCACTGTTTGTTTTATGTGAGAGTTTTCGGGAGTGGCTGGACCAGCACCGAGGGGTGGTCAAGGGTGGAACAAGCGGTTTCACGTGAGACTTTTCAGGAATCGCTCGGGATCCTAAAGGTCGACAAGTGTGAAAATGGGGTTTCACATATGCTTTCGCCTATAGTAAAGTTCCCAGCATGAACGAACTGGCCCGATTTGCAGACCTTGACCCGCTGAAAAAGCCAGTCAACACATTGGCGATCGTCCCTCAAAACCGAAAAATCACCGCCTTAGGTCGCAAGGCCTACAACGTGATGCTCAGCATTGCCCAGACGCAAGGTGTAGAGAAAGAGTCATACAGAGCACCGTTAGCGGAGATCGTCAGTGGGATCGACTATGGATCAAACGATTTGGAATTGATCAAAAAACACCTGAGGGCGATGGCCTCGACCATCGTTGAATGGAACTCGCCGACGACAGGGGAGGGGACCCAATGGACAGTTTGCCCCTTGATTTCTCACGCCACCATCGTCAAGGAGAGGAATCAGAATTTCCTTGAATGGGGATACGCCCAGCCTCTGCGCAGCGAGCTGCTCTCGCCTGCAGTTTTCTCCAAACTCTCGATAGGTATGCTGTCGCAGATGCACACGCACGCGGGAATCGTGCTCTATGAAATCTGCACTCGATACAAGAACGTCGGCCGCACCGCTCGCCAGAACTGGCGCTGGTGGCTGCCAGTGCTCACAGGGCAGCCCAATTCCGAACGCTTGGCGAAGACCGAGTACCGCTTCTTCAAGCGTGACACCATCAAGCCCGCTATCGCTGAGGTGTGCTTCATCACTGACATCGAGATCGAGTTGGTTGAGTACAAGGACGGCAAAAGCATTGCCGATGTGCAGTTCTACGTTAGACACAAAGCGCAGACACCATTGCCCCTCAAGAGCCCACCCAAGCCAGTGGATCTGTCCATCATCAAGAAGGCTTACGATCTTGGTATCAATGAAGACCGGGCAGAGGAGCTGATTGCCAAGCATGGTGAAGAAGACATGAAACAAGGGCTCATTGAATTGCAGTCAAGAATGGCCAGCGCATTTCCTTCACCGGTTAGAGACCCATTTCGTTATCTCAAGGCCACGCTTGCAGGTGTTCAGCAAAAGCATGTCGAGATTCCTGTCGATCCTGCCGAGTCTGCGCAAACCGTTGAATTTGAGTCGTCAAAAAAGAAGGTCGAAGTAAAGGCAGCTTGGCGAGACGAGTGGTTGCGACGCCAAAAAGAGCGGGTGGTCGCCTTGCTCCAAGAGCTTTCGCAGGAGGGTGTAAAGGAGCTTGAGCTAGACCTAGCGCGTGAACTGGAGTTCAAGCAGTCTCACCCTTCGGTGATCAAGCGTCTGCAATCGAACGGCTGGTTCCATCCAATGGTGCGCCATCTGATGATCGACTTTTATGCCAAGGCAGTATTAAGTGATGACTGGGACAAGCCATCCTCTGAGGCGCTGCTGGACATTGCTAGCGAGACGAAAAGTTAGGGACGGTCTGAACAGGCTGCTTTCTAGCGCACAGCACACCGCCTTGGCTTTGCGCTCAACCGCTTAAACGTTGTCATGCGCCTAAGCATGACGCACGACAACAGGCTGAAGATGACGCACAACTAGGCGCTATCGTAGGCAACCGGAATTGAGGCGTTCTCTGTGCACCCGTACAGCTTGAGGGAGCGCGGCATCAACGAGAACACCGACGGCTTGCTGCTCCGCACCCTGCCCACGGGCCGCGACCCAAGCGTGCACAGCCAGGCAGATCTCGGCCCCATCGCTTTGAACCTTAACGCCAAGCCGCGCAAATCTCTGGGCTGAAAATCGCCTGTCGAGCTGCTCATCACCCAAAGCTCCTTTGACTTCTGAGCGTATTACAAAGCAACTGTTATCAACCCCGTTGCACTTAGAGTTTTAATGCGCCCAGATTCAAATTCAGTGAACGGTGAAATTACAGAACGATTGTTGCACTACTCAAAGGCCCAGCACGTGCACTGGGGTCACCCAATGTGGGCCCATTGGTGCTTAATCTGACCGGGCGTTGGCGTGCAGGATGACGGTTGGAATGTGCAGCAGGACGAGCTGCAGACAAGCCATGTGGCGCGCGGTGTCGTCCGCATCAATGTTGGTGACGTGCAAGCTTTGCTGTGGCTTGATGTCGACATTGAGCAGAACTTCAGCCGATGCGATGACCATGGGCCCGGCCCCAAACGCAGGTTCCCACAGCGTGACGAAATCTTGGCGCTCGATGGTGTCGGCCGCGCCGCCTTGTGTCAGGCTGGCCATGAGGTAAGCCACCTCGTGGGACGTGAAAAACGGAGCTTTCCAATGGTTGCCCAGCTCCATCGCCATAAAAATCTGGCCCAGCGCGTCACGACGGGTACCCTCAAAAGCAAGCACCAGCTCGCCCAACACCCGGGGGAAACGTTCCGCCTCGGCGCGCTCGTAGCGCCCGATGCCTTCTAGGTAGCGCGCCTCGCGGCCTGGTGCAGACCCACGCTGTTGCTGACAGCGCACGCGCCCCGCTCGCAGAAATCTGAGTGTTCGTGCCGATGTACGCATAACTCTGCGGACCGATGGCCAGGCTCAAAAACTCCCGGCCCTCGTCGGTCTTGCGTGCAAAAGCGCTCACGGAGACCATGACGATTTTGATGTCGAGGTGGCCGATCATCACAGGATAGATTCTGCCCTGTTCGATGCTGCAGGGCGTGAAGGGAACCATGGCCAGCACGCCGCGCGTCTCAGCGTTGATGCGGTTGACCAGGTGGCCTGTGCCGGCGCTCTATGGCTCAATCACAGCCGGTGCGCTCCGCTCGATCAATGCATCTGGCTGTGCTAGCTTGATTGTGACCGAAGGGCACGTTCCGCCTGGCACGCACGAGCTGCCCTTGTTGAGCGGGGCACCGAGCCGTAGAGAGCGCTACAGTGGGCGCTCAGCCTTGGCGCGAAGCGCCACCCGAAGGGGCAAAGCGCGGAGCTGGCCAACGCCCAAACCGAATGAACAAAATCATCTGGCAGCTAATGGTTCCGGTCCCGGTCCGGCTTGTCAGGCTTGATCCGATCAGGCTCTAGCGACACGATCTTGCCCCGCTCATAGGCATAGCTCACGGTCTGGACCAACCCAGCTCGAAACGGGCGATCCTGAACCAGCGCGCGGGCATGCACCAGAAACCGTTTATCTTGCTCTTCCTGCAGCAAGTGCAAAGCCGTGACAGCCGCCATGCGACCGGTGTAACTCAAACCATCAGCGGCCTGTGCCAACTTCACCGGCGGCGCACCCTTGTGCCCCTCGGACTGCAAAGCAGACGCCAGCTCGGCCAACGATTCCAAGCGGGCCTTGAAGTCGTTCTCAAGCCGCTCGAAAGCCCACGGAGGCGTCAGCGGCCCCTTCATAATTTCAAGCGCGCCCCGATCGTGCTTCATCGCCACCACTTGTGCCGATTCACCGTCACGCGAGTTGTCCAGAACGACAACCGAATCAGCTTGCTCGATTGCCACAGGCAACAGTTTCATGGCCGATTCGTACCTGGAGTGCACGGCGCTCGAATCAACATCGTGCCCGCCTTTGGCGACGCGATCAGCCACCCTGGATACGTTGATGTCGGGGTCACACGTGGTGACAAACACAAGGGTGACCGAGTACCCCTGCTCACGCGCCTGAGACAACAGCGCCACTTTCTCTGGCGTGCTCATGACGGTTTCGAATACAAACGACTTGCCGGTTTTCAGCAGGGCCAAGCGCTGACGCTCTGCCTCCTGGGCCGCAGCGATGTTTCGCTCTCGGGCATCTGGGATTTGCCGAGTCATCCCGACAGCGATGTCGTCGGCATTGACGTAGACCCCAGAAAACTCATTCTCTGGGTTGGCCAGGTAGCTGCGCGTGATGCTCGATTTACCCGAACCGTTCGGCCCGGCGAAGACGATGACAGCTTTAACGTCGTCAGCCGGATCGCGGCGCTTCGTGCTCACAAAAGAGGCAAGCAGGTATCAAGCAGCGCGCTGGCGCTCGGGGCGCGACCGAGGTTGTTCGGGTCGCTCGCGAGGGAGCATCCGCTTGCCGTCCTTGCTCAAGCCAGACGGGGGCAGATTGAATTCCTTCTTCTCTGCTCTGACCTGTTCGGCGGTGCGCTTAAGGTCTTTCGCGAAGTGACCTTCCTCCACGTATTTCATGAAGCTCGAATTTTTCATTTCAACTCCTTCGCGAGATCGCGCGACAACATTCGCTTGCCCAGTCTGTCCAGACCGGCAGGGGGGAGACCCAGTGCCTTGGCTTCGGCTGCGGTTTTGGCAACAGCACGATCAAAGTCACCCTGCAGGTGCCCATCCTTCACGTACTTCTTGAAGTCAAACCGCGCATTTTGGTCAACGTCGCTACAGGCGTTAGGGCGGCCCCATGCGTACGAGCCGAACAGGAACACGCGACAGTTCATCCCGGCCTTTATCCGGCCCGCCATGACGGTGGTGTCTTCGATGGTGAACATATTGTAAATTTACCACCGTGTGGGCTTCCTTGCCCGTGGCGCATCAACCGAGCCTGACCAAAATGCGCGACAAGCCCCGGGGTTCAGCCCGGGGAAGGAACAGCGCGCAAGGCGGCGAAGCCGCGTTGCAGCTTGCCTACTTCGCAAACCGCCCGTAAGCTGTACGCATGTCCAGTATCAAGGCCTTTCGTTTCCAGCTTCGCCTGGGCGGCGCGCAGCAGCGCGAGCTCCAGCGCTGGGCCGGCGGCCTGCGCTGGGTCTGGAACCAAGCCCTGGCCGAGCAGCGTGCACGCCACGCGCGCGCTGAGCCCTATGCCGGACACGCCCAGATGTGCAAGTGGCTCACAGCCTGGCGCAATGCGCCGGGCACATCGTGGCTGGCCACCGGGCCGGTGCACACCCAGCAGCAGGTGCTCAGGCGCCTGGACGAGTCCTACAAGCGCTTCTTCGACGCTGCGCGCCGTGGCGACACCCGCCGAGTCAAGCCCCCGAGGTTCAAGCGCAGGGGGGACGAGCCGGGCATGCGGTTCCCAGACGCGAAGCAGTTCGAGCTGAATCAGACGCACCAGAGGATCAAGCTGCCCAAGCTGGGGTG
>Ga0105055_10011781_pt1 | contig 10749 bp, 11 predicted proteins | sample BON03_FD_78090 | JGI IMG/M metagenome (GOLD analysis project Ga0105055, IMG submission 78090) | Freshwater microbial communities from Lake Bonney liftoff mats and glacier meltwater in Antarctica - BON-03 | ecosystem: Environmental > Aquatic > Freshwater > Ice > Glacier meltwater | place: Lake... | reverse complement strand
CCGTATGGGTTCCCGACAACGCCCCATCTTTCAATCCCACGCCCCAGGAAACTAAAAGGGGGGCGGGGGGGGGGGGGGGGGGGGGGGACAGCAGGCGAGGTGGTTATTCGCCAGGAGTCGAGCTGCAATAGGTCCCGCCGTTCCGGCTCTGAACAAGCTGTTGCAAACGAGGGGTGCGGGGAGGTGTTTATCGTTTGATAGGCGGTGCGGTGGCGCCGCCGTCCCGATATATGTACGGTGGTTGTCATGATGGCGGCCGATATGCCGATACGACAGATGCGTGTACACTCTGCTGCTCCGCGATCCGCGACGTATACGGTATTATCCGGGTTTGCATTCCAGTGTGTTGTTTTGCATCACATATCGCTCGCGTTATTCTAGACTCATTTATTTTATTTCCTGGAGGACAAAGCGCACAGCCACTCAGAGTCGCGCCCAGAGTAGAGACTGTATAGAGTGTCCTCCCGGGGCGGAACAGAGCCACAGTTACAGCACTGTGGACTGTGGATCCACGATAATGTGTAATGTGACGGCCTCGCCACCCACAGCGTGCCACACAGTGTCACACACAGCAGACAAGTAGCCTGCAAGCAGCACAGCAAAAAATACGATGTATGTTTAAAATATAAACTGAACTTTAAATTATTTTTAATGTGGAGATGTGTGCGTGGCGCGGGCGGACGCGGCGGGGAAAGGGAAAGGACGCGAAGGGCGAGAAACTATCTCACTATATGACTATAGCTAGTTATACGTACACGCAGGCCAGGCCCCGCTGTAACGGCGACGGGTATTCTGTAATGCTTGACGATCAGTCAGCTTGCCAAATTTAAGCGATGGCAATATGGTACTACATACATATCACCACATCATCATCGTGTTACAGGATATGTGTTACAGGCTCAGACACAGACACACACAGATAGACACAAAGCAAGCTGGCGTTAATACAAGGGAAATGGCATATGCTATGCTGTAGCTCGACCCCTCCCGCTGACACAGTGCGCATATTAAATGACAGGTATATAATATGTAATATAGGCTAGCTTGACCATTACAATTACAATGACACACAATAACACCCAGCACCAGCACCCACAGCAGCAGCACCCCACTATTATTCCACATCTATATCGATGTCTATATGCATCTATGCTAAGCTCTACGCACTACGCAGGGCAGGTAGGGGGCCTATAGCTATAGCTATAGATGCTATAAATAATAAGTTAAACCGCGGGATTTATTTATAATAATTCCGGCGCCAGCGTTTACCAGTACAACGTACCACCACGGCGCGTAGTACTCTAGCGCGGGGGCACCGGCCACGCGAGGGGTGGGAACAGGACTCATTCGCATTCCACCGGAAGTGGGAGTGGGGGACGAAGGGGATTCATTCCAACAGGACTCATTCCACCGGAAGTGGGAACGGGATTCATTCCACCGGAATGTCCTTTTAGTGTGCGCGGCAGTTATCGTGCGCGCTCTGTACCGTCAGTAGCGTGTCGGTAGGAAGCGTTGAACAACCTTGAACGAGCAAGGACTCTCTACTCTCTACAGCCAGCATAAGCATCTCTGCTATTCTCTGCCTCTGCCTGTGTCTGTACCCCGGTGACCGGTGCCCAGTGCAGCGCCCGTACTCCAACTCATCTGCCTGCAGTACCAGTATAACTCAGCTCAGGCAAAAGGTGTGATAGGTTGCCTCATTGCTCACAGCAGTAGCCTCCAAACACTAGACCGGTGTCCAGCGGTACGTGTTGGTTGAAGAATGTTCAAGTTCAAGACTGGGGCTAAAATTGTTCAGCTGATCTGTTCAAACACCGTTGCACCAGAGTCAGAGTATTTCTGAAATTAATTTTTTGTATAATATTATAATTTCCGGATTTTCAAATAATGAATTTCAGGATTTTTCTTTGTGTGTGTGTGAAAAGTATATGTAGTTTCTAGAGCAAATCGGATGAAAATTTTCAAATCGCGACTGTCAAGTTAAAAATGCGGTTGCGGTTGCGGTTTTTCAAACACCACACGTACGGTTCAAACTGTCTTCAGCCTGAGCGAGTCGCGTACGAGTATCTGTTGAACAGTTTCTACACTGTGGCTGTAGGTAAAAAAGGTGTCTCAAGGAACCTTGAACACCGAGCAGGGAAATTGTTGTTTTAGGAGGCGCCTTGAACACACCACACAGGTGCACGTTAAATAACTATAGGCCCTGTCTCCCGCATATCCACTGTCACCACTACGTATGCTATGTGTGTATATACCGTATACATACTTTTTTATTATATATTTTATAGCGCTATTGTATCCACACGCTCACATACAACACACACAAGCTATACGAACACCAATAATGTTTCAAACAATATATACAATATACAACCCGCCCACACAACCACAACCAACCGTTCCTCGCCCACACGCGTGTGCCACACGGCGAGAACACACATTTTTTACTAAAACGCCTCTCTAAATTTAAATTGAGAACGCGCGCCGCGCAGAGTGGCCGCGGAACCCCGTGATAAAGCTGGCAGGGTTACGGCCGCCTACCGCTCCATCAAGCACGCCCCCCCCCACCGTTGAAATGCTAGCGCCCACGTCGACGGAATTAGAACCAAGTGTAGAGGACAAAAGACCACTCTGACTCTGCCAGTTGTCCTCCCTCTTAGTGCTTAAAGGACAACTGGCAGAGTGGTCTTTTGTCCTTTACAAAACATCGGCTTCCTGGGGTTCGACTCCCGGTAGGCCGCAATGGGGTAAGCAAGCACGCCGCTTCTCACTCGGCCGCGGCCGCCTCGATGGGCGCTGGCGTCGGCGCCCAGGCGGGTTCACCCGAGAAGCAGCGAGCGTGTTTCTTGGTTCTAGTTCTAATTCCGTCGACGTGGGCGCTAGCATTTCAACGGAGACGGCCGTGGGGGTTAACCCACTCGCTGCTTCTCACTCGGCCGCGGCCGCCTCGATGGGCGCGGGCGTCGGCGCACAGGCTAGCACCGCTCGCGTCGCCATCTCTAGGTTAACCCGACGGAATTAGAACTAGACCCCGGGTTAACCCGATATATGCATATATATATATATAAATATATATGTATATATATAAAGGGTTAACCCTAAGCCGCGGCCGCCTCGATGGGCAGGCAAGCACCGCTCAGGTTAAACCCGGGGGGGGCTGCCCATCGAGGCGGCCGCGGCCTAGGGTTAACCCTTTTTATATATACATATATACATATATACATATATCGGGTTAACCCTAACCCCCATCTCTACCTCCCAACTACGCCGCCCTCGAAGCCGCCTTGGGCGCCACCGTCTCTCCCTCCGAAACTAACTAAGGTTAGAAAAGGGGCTATGGGGAAGTTTTCTTATTGCTGCAGCAGCGCTCAAAACACCCACGAGAAATGGTTATAACGCCCAAGGCGTCAACCTCACTTTTCTTCGCCGTCGAGACCGCCCTCGGCGACACCTTCGCTCGCGCCGTCTCTACCTCCGAGTACGGGTTACAGATCCTAGCTCTGACTTCGTTTTTCTCGTAGTTAAACACGCTCTCTCCACACGCGTCGCGTTTAACTAATCGAACGCGAAGCTCAGCTCTGATCTGTATCGCTAAGATGTGAAGGGTTCTCGCCGCCGCGCTAAACCCAAGCGGCGCGGGCGTCTGCGCCCAGGCGAGCACCGGGTTAACCCGGGTTGTATATATATATATATGTATATATATATATATAAGCATGCATATATGTATGCATACATATAAATCTATGTAAACACCTATACACATTAACCCAGCGGCGCGGGCGTCGACGCCCAGGCGAGCACCGCGCGCGTCGCCATCTCGGGTGAACCAGGTCGACGGAATTGGAACTAGAACCAAGACGCGGGGTTAACCCGAGGCACGCCGCTTGTGTCGTAGGGCTAACCCCTTAACCTGAGCACGCCGCTTCTCACGCGGCCGCGGCCGCCTTGTTGAAACCTAGAAGGGCCTACTCCCCGGGTTAACCCGAGGCCACTATCAGCGCTGATGGTGGCCTAGTGGGGAGTACCCCCTTCTAGGCTTCAACACGCCCCGGGTTAACCCGAGCGGCGCGGGCGTCTGCGCCCAGGCCAGCACCGCTCGCGTCGCCATCTCGAGGTCGGCCACCTCGGGTTAACCCGCATGTGGGGGGAGGGCAATAAAAGGATGATAGACTCCCACAATAAAGCTTCGAAGTGAAACAATATCTTGTGAAGGCTAAGTGGGCGCGGGCGTCGGCGCCCAGGCCAGCACGGCGCGCGTCGCCATCTTGGCCTTCATACGATATTGTTATTACCAATGTTGTATGGTGCATAGCATACGAACGAGAGTTCGGAGGGGGAGTCGTTTACTGCCCAATAATCGTGCAATAGTATCGCACCAGGGTGGGCAATGCAGGTGGGCGGGGGAAGGAAAGGATGGTTGATTCGTGCACAACAGCCCCGCAGGAAAACAATATCTTGTAAAGGCCAATCGCCATCTCGAGGTCGGTCACCTCGACCCACCGCGAGGCGTCAATGCTAGCGCCCACGTCGACGGAATTGAAACCAAGAAGCACGATCGCTTCTCACTCGGCGGCGGCCACCTCTAGGGGCGCGGGCTTAGGGTTAGCTTACCTCAGGGTTAGTTTCGGGTTAAACCCTCGGGTTAACCCTAGAGGGTTAACCCGGGTTAACCCTAGAGGGTCAACCCCTCGGGTTAACCCTCCATGGGCGCGGGGGACGTCGCCCAGGCCAGCACCGCTCGCGTCGCCATCTCAAGGTCGGCCACCTCGACCCATCGCGGTTAACCCGAATAAAAGGATGATTGGCTCCCACAATAAAGCGTTGCATTGAAATAATATCTTGTAAAGGCTAAGCCTCGATGGGCGCGGGCGTCTGCGCCCAGGCGAGCACCACTCGCGTCGCCATCTCGAGGTCTGCCACCTCGACCCACCGCGAGGCGTCGGGCGGAGGCAGCAGCGCAGCCTCCTCCTCCGAGCGCGGGGCCATAGAGGGGCGCGTTAGGAGTACCTGAACAGGAAGGGCACACAGTGATCTATCTAAATCTAAATCTTTATCTATATCTATAGCCCTCTCTCTATATATATATACATATAGATAGATAGATAGAGCAGCGCAGACTCCTCCTCCGAGCGCGGGGCCATAGAGGGGCGCGTTAGGAGTACCTACACAGGAAGGGCACAGGTGAACCCAACGGCACACAGTGAGCTCGCTTTCGAGCTTAGGGTTTAACCGCCGAAGGCGTAGACCAATCTATATCTATCCATATATATCTATCCATATATATATCACTTTCTCGGAGCAGCACAGACTCCAACTCCGAGCGCGGGGCCATCGAAGGGCGCGTGAGGAGTACCTGAACAGGAAGGGCACACAGTGATCTATCTATATCTATATCTTTATCTATATCTATATCCCTCTCTCTCTCTATATATACATATAGATAGATAGATAGAGCAGCGCAGACTCCTCGTCCGAGCGCGGGTTAATCCGGGGCGCGTTAGGAGTACCTGCATAGAAAAGGGCACAGAGTGGGCCCGCTTCCGAGAGGGCGTAGATTAATCTATCTCTATCCATCTCTCTCTCTCTCTCTATATATATATATATATATATATATATATATATACTAATATATATATAGAGAGAGAGATCGTATCTAGATCTATTTATATATCGTCAGCAGAACCTGCATAGGACGGGCACATAGTGAGCCCGGAGCCGAATGCGTAGACCAATCTATATCTATATCTATACCCCCCTCTCTGTATATATTTATATATACTACTATATATACAGAGAGAGATCTGATCTAGATCTATTTATATATCGTCAGCAGAACCTGCAGAGGAAGGGCACACAGTGAGCCCGTAGCCGAAGGCGTAGACCAATCTATATCTATCCATATCTATATCTATATCCCTCTCTCTCTATATATAGATTAATAGAGAAAGACAGATCTGATCCATATCCATATATATATATATATACATACACACACATATATATATATATATCTGATACCGGTGGATTCAAAGCGCGCGCGTCGTAGTTCCTACTCAGGGTTAACCCTCGAGATCAAGCCGAGGCTGTCTGGGTTAACCCGATATATCTATGTATACATGTATATATGGATATATGTGTAAATGTATATATCTATATCTGTATCTATATTGAGAGAGAGAGAGAGAGAGATCTAGATCTAGCTATGTCCATACGTTTATGTATATATGCATGTATCAACCACCAGCCGCCCACCCTCCAATGCCCACGCCGCCCCTTGAGATCAAGCAGAGTCTGTCTTCGGGCCGTCTGGTGTTTGCGAGTATCTCTGTAGGGACCTCTTCCGATTATCGGTAGATTCAAAGCGCGCGCGTCGTCGTTTCTACCAACCGTCGAATCTACCGAGCGGGGTTCACAAAGTTTACTCGGAAGGGAATTTCTGCGCTGGGCTCCCTCCCCCTTTGGGGTAACAGTCAGTTTTGCTTAAGAGTTCGGTGTTAACCCGGGGTTAACCCGAAACCCCCCTTCAGCCCTATGCTGGATTCAACGTTGGGCCACATTGAGTAGTTTGCAGACCAAGCGGCCTCGGGCTGCGTCCGTCCTCGGAAGAGGTTCCTTCGAAAGTTTCTTCTAGTAAATGAAAGCAAGGCGCTCATCATATCCCCTCCCTGCGGTGTTATCGTCGGGCGCGGGAAACCGCTGCCCCTTTGCCGGGAAGCATACCCTCCCTCCCTGCGGTCCTAGGTGTTGAATATATATTCACATAGTTGTCTGGTGCAACCACAAGAATATAAATAACGTATTCCGCCTGGTGAACCCTGTATGTGCCATGGATACGCACATATTCAAGGTGCATGTATTCACAAAACAGGCTAAATATGAATAGAATACCGTTTTCTTTTCCTCGTTCCGCGCATTCAACTTCAACGTGTAGGCCTGCGGTCATAGGGAGAGGTTCCCTCAAAAGTTTCGTTCGGGTGTCTCACCATTTGGCATTTACACGATACTGCCAGTAACCAATAGTGTACGGTGCATGGCATGCAAAAGGGTGGTCGGAGTGGGGGGTTGTATATTGCGCAATAGTCGTGCCATTGTTTTGCAATAGTGTGGGCAGTGCATGTGGGCGGGGGGAACACAAGGAGGATTGACTCGTTCCTCGATGTAAAAGAATATCTTGTGAGGGCCAACACGTCGGGCCATGTTGGCCTTTACAAGATATTGTTGTACCTCGGGGCTAATGTGCACGAATCAATCATCTTTTATTGCCGCCCCCCCACCCGCATCGCTCGGATGATTGCACTAGTATTGCACGACGATTGCGCGATATACGACCCCCCCTCCGACCCTCCTTTTGTATATCATACAAGATACAATATTTGATCATGGAAATATCGTGTCAAGGCCAAGGTAGAGCTTCTCGGAGAGGCGTGTAGTCATGTGGAGTGTACTTACGTGTTGAATACGCGGAGCCCATAAAAACTACGGTATTCTATTCATATCCAGCCTGTTTTGATGATTGCCGGGGAGCTCGACTCGACCGGCCGGGTTAACTCGAAGCGTGTAGTTATGTGTAGCTACGTGTTGAATACGCGGAGCCGACTCTGAAGCTGGGCCTTCACACGATATTGTTATTACCAATATGGTATGGTGTATGGCATGAAAACGGGAGGTCGGAGGGGGGATCGTTTACTGCCCAACACCCGTGCAATGCCATTGCACCAGGGTGGGCAATGCAGGTGGGCGCGGGGAATAAACGGATGGTTGATTCGTACACAAAAGCCTCGAACTAAAAGAACATCTTGTAAAGGCCAATTTGAAGCTGGGCCACCAGGACTGCGGCAATGCGACCTCGATGTTTCGCCCCGCACCCTGACTGTGGCCCTCTCTCCCACCCTCTCCCACTCATAGGGACTTCTTTTCCTAATCTGCCGCTGGCTCCTCCTCACTATAAGTGAGTGTCGCCTTGGGCGTCATAAGCATTTCTCGTGGATGTTATGAGCGCTGCTGCAGCAATAAGACAACTCCCCCACACCATTCTAACCTTAGTTTCGTAACGCTCCAAAACCAGCGGCCGACGCTGCTCCGTGCGCCCGCATACCGTACGCCGTCCGAGGCTAGCCCTCGGCGACGGTGCGGCCACGCGAGTCGGTTTCTTTGGCAACGGTATTATATTCATATGTAGCTTGGTTTGTGAATACATTCACTCGAATCTATTCCTAAACATCTTCGGGTTAGGAGCCTACATGTTGAATACGCAGAACGAGGAAAAGAATACGGTATTTTATTCATATTTAGCCTGTTTTGTGAATACAGTCTCCTTGAATATGTACGTATCCACGTCATATAGCGGGATACGGAATTCATACTCTTGTGGTTGCCCCACAGGAATACGTGAATATATATTGAACACGTAGGGTTGGTAGATGCGAGTCAGCCGTCGTCTATCAGAACACACGAGCTGGTCCCTGTGTTGCCCGATCGCCGGTCGCTCACCAAAAACGTCTTCGTGCGTCGGGTTAACCCGATAGAAAGAGTATGTATTACATAAAAGAAATATATATTTATAGCTGGATTCAAACCCGTACGGGTTAACCCTGACCGTATCAAACGTCACCTCGGGTTAAGTGTTAACCCGATATGTGTGCTATTTGCATGCGTGTTTATGTGTGTGTGTGTGTGTGTGTGTAGGTCATGTCTTGGCTATGAGTTGGTCCATATAATGTATCCAGGACCCAGGACAACAGACATAGTACACAACCAATTTGGCTCAGCCAACAAGCGCTATTGCGCGCTCCCACACCATTCCTGCTGGTTAACCCTGCAGCACAAGTACTCTAAATACTCGTAGAGTCCATCCAGCCCCCCTACCTAGAAGGCCAACTCATCACGCCTAGTTGGCTGCATGATACCGTGAAAAGAAAACTCGTTGATTTCGCGTGGAATCGGCGATTTTTCTATTTACCCGGCGCGTGCTCGCCTTTTTTCGGGTAAACCCGGCTCAACGTTTCAATCGACCCGATTTTTTTTATCCGGGGCGCTTGATTTGATCAATCGTCGGGTCATTCTCGGGTGAACCCGGGAAAAAAGGAAGGGGGGGAGCGCGAAAAAAATCGAAAAATCGGCGAGTTTTCTTTTCGAGGTATCTCGCAGTCAACTACGGCAGCCGCACCGCAGCCCGCCGAGCAGGTCCTTGGAGGTGGACGGTATTCTATTCCTATGTAGCTTGTTTTGTGAATACATCAATTTGAATCTATCCCTAAGTATCTTCGGGTGGGGCGGGTTAACCCGAAATCTTGTAAAGGCTAACTTCGGGTTCGAAAGCCGACTCACCACGCGACAGCCGCACCGCAGCGCGCCGAGCAGGAGCAGGTCCTTGGAGACGGAGTCGGGTTCAAACATTAAATGTATTCAACACATGGATATGTGTGATGTGTGATGTGTGCGTGGCGCGGGCGCGAGGTAAGGGCGCGGGGGGCGAGAAACGATCTCACTGTACTACTAAAGCTAGTTACGCAGCAGGCCTCGATGCAACGGCGACGGGTGCTCTGTAATGCGGTTAGGGTTCACCCTAAGGGTTAACCCGAGTCGCCCTCGGGTTAACCCGACTCGGGTGAAGAGTTAGGGGTTTAGGGTTAGGGTTGACCCGAGTCGGCCTTAGGGTTAACCCGAAGGCCAACTCACCACGCGGCAGCCGCACCGCAGCGCACCGAGCAGGTCCTTTGAGATGGACGGTATTCTATTCCTATGTAGCTTGTTTTGTGAATGCATCAACTTGAATCTATTACTACGATATTGTCATCACCAATATACACAGGGAGGGTCGGTGGCGGGGCGTATATTGCGCAATGGGCGTGCAATAGTACTGCAACAGAGTAGGCGTTGCTGGTGGGGGGAGGGGGGGGCAATAAAAGGATGATAAACTCCCACAATACAGTTATGAAGTGAAACAATATCGTGTAAAGGCTAACTTCGGGGTCGAAGTCCGACTCACCACGCGACAGCCGCACCGCAGCGCGCCGAGCAGGTCCTTTCAGATTGAGTCTCCCACGTGCACCAGTTGCGAAGGGTGTTCCTATGTATCTTGTTTAGTGAATACATCAACTTGACTCTATTCCTAAGCATCTTCGGGTTAGAATGTTAACTCACCACCCGACAGCCACACCGCAACGCGCCGAGCAGGTCCTTTGAGATTGAGTCTCCCACGTGCACCAGTTGCGAAGGGTGGCACCCCGCCGCCGCAGCAACCATCAAATGCGGCGCGAGCTCAGCTTTAGAACACCCAGCAGCCTGAGACATAAAAGAAAAGGGAGAGTCGATCAGCTGGACACACCGGCGCCGTGTTAAACCCGAACCCTGCGAAGGGTGGCACCCCGCCGCCGCAGCAACCATCAGGTGGGGAGCGAGCCCAGCTTTAGAACACCCAGCAGCCTGAGACATAACAGGGTTACGGGTTAATCCCTCTCCCTTTCATTGTGGTGTCGGGTTCACCCGAGGTCCGCCGGCCACACCGGCATCGTGTTTTGTGAAAGTGTGTTCCTCTGTGTTTGTTTCGGCGGTTTGTTTTGATGGCGAGCTCAGCCTTGGAGCACCCAGCAGCCTGAGACACCACAATCAAAGGGTGAGTCGTCGGGTTAACCCTAACCCCCCTCGGGTTAAACCGATATATCTATACATATATATATATATATATATATATATATATATATATATATATATATATATATATATATATATATATTTATATATTATTAT
>Ga0105055_10011780_pt1 | contig 10750 bp, 11 predicted proteins | sample BON03_FD_78090 | JGI IMG/M metagenome (GOLD analysis project Ga0105055, IMG submission 78090) | Freshwater microbial communities from Lake Bonney liftoff mats and glacier meltwater in Antarctica - BON-03 | ecosystem: Environmental > Aquatic > Freshwater > Ice > Glacier meltwater | place: Lake... | reverse complement strand
TGGTCCCGGCTGTCCGGTAGGCCGCTCGCCGTCCTCGTGTGCGACAATGGCTCTTCACTGTCGGCGTCACCGTCCCGTCGCAGTGTGTCTTACCAGCTCTGCTGCGTCTGCGTTTGTGACATCTACATGCCTCATCGAAGTGGCGCTGTCGCTGTCGCTATAACGATTTCTGTCACACGTTTTTTTTCGGAAGTCGTATATGCGTGACAACGGAATCGTTTGTAGCAGTAATATGTCCCACAAATCTAAACTGATGTCTGGGCGATGATGTCCGCTCGTCTGTCATTACCGTTCCGTTCAGTACCAGTCAACATGCAGCGAGTCTAGGAACAGCGACTGTAGGTAGTAATACCACCACTTCGAAGATGCTGACATCCCCTGGCACCAAAAACCCTGGAACGCTGGGGCCGTCGATTTTCCCCTGATCGCGGCCGACGAACAGAAAAAGAAGTTGAAGCGGAAGAAACAGAACCAAGAGAAACAGAAAAAGAGGTCTCCCTCTGCGAAAAGGAGCAGGCCAAAAGGAAATAATGAGAAAGAGCGTCAAATTAGAACGAGCAAAAGTTTGATAAACGCGACTAAGAAGGAAACGGAGGAAGAGGAGCAAAGAAACAGTGGAACAGGACAACTGATGGTGGGCAAGATGATTTTGATGAACAACAAGAAAGAGCAAGAGAAATTGAATGAACCCCAGATTGCGCTACCTCCCGCAGTGGTGCCTCCTGCACAGGAGCAAGAGAAAAATTGTTGTCTACCATACGAGTCAGTTGCGCCCTCATCAGCTGCAGGCCCGGCTCCTGATACCTTTCGTGCGTCTTGCTTGCAGACGACCAAACAAACATTTGGCGACGACCCTCCCTGGATGGTGCAGGTTAGTTATTTGCTTGTCCCGAACCTACGTGCTCCGCTTCCAGCTACAGGTGTCGCAGCGCGGAGCGTGGGTGGATTTAGGTCAGGCAATAAAAAGAGGCCAAATGCCCACATACTCGCTGTGTACTGCTACGTTTTCATTTCCACAGCTCGTCCACTAACTTGGCTACTCGTAATTTCACTTGTATATATATACTCTTATGATTTCTGCAAATACTCACGGATGTGCGTACATGAACATATGGTGATTGATCAGTTCCTGCGCACTTTTGAGATGGACCTCTATTCGATGCAGTGCACCGATACCCAGGTCTGGCCAATATCAACCATAAACAAGCTGACCATGAGAGCAGCCCAGATCTATGATGACCCATGGCAGATACGATATCGTATCGTATGCATTATCGAGCGCTGCATCCAGCAAATACAGCCACACAGGAAGCTCGTCCCTTTATACGTCATGGACTCAATTATCAAAAGTGTGGGGCAGCCATACACGGGAATGATGATGCTCAACTTGGTGGCTATCTTCAGCGGCGCTTTCCACGAAGTAGACAACTCAACGCGCATGCAAATGATCAAACTGCTCGACTCGTGGCAGGTATGTACATATATGTATATATCACATATTTATACACGCACGTACACACACACACACACACGCACATGCGCGCACGCACACACACATATACGCACATTCAAACACACACATGATGTATACAATATATATATGTATATATAAATATATATATATAATATGTATTTATGTATGTTTCGGTTTCCTGCACGTTGAGAATTCAAGTGTTTGGCCTGCAACTTGCTTTGGAAAAGAATGATGCATCAACACAAACAGCATCGAGAGATCTGAAACCAACGTTTTCCCCTTCTTTTTTGACACAGAATGTGTTCCCGCATCTCATTGACGATATTCGAACCTGCTTGCAAGTTATTTTGCAAACCCCCACCCCCCACCCAAACGCGACTGTACAACATGCTTATGGCAGTGTACTTGGGGGAAGTGGTTCTGGAGGCCATGTGGGCGGTGCTCACGGCGCCCCTGTCCACTGGGGGGGGGGGGGCTGGCCTGATATGGGGGGGCAGGTAGTTGGTGAGATGGGAGGGGGTGGATGCGGAGGGCGGGGAGGGTGTGGAGGAGGGGGGGGCATGCACGCTGCACCAGTGGGCTATCATCACGAGCAACAAACGCTGGTTCGCAATCAGGAGCAACCCTTGCTCCGACCATTCCCGCCGCACGCACAAGCCCCCCCCCTGCGTCCCCTACCACGCGCGCAAACACAGCCCGTACGTCGCGAGGCGTGGGCGTCATCATCATCAGCTATGGGGGCAGGGGGAGGTCCTTCTAGTGACCCAGCAGGCGACGCTCCATTTGCATCGTTGGAGTTGTGCCCTTGCTCCATTCCGTGTGGTAGGGGTGCATGTACTGTGAGGGATATCGGAAGAACCCCCCAAGGCCTCTCCACACGAGTAAGTGCCCGTGTGTGCACTAGAGTTGTATCTTACAATTTGCCGTGAAAAGAAAGTTTGGAAGTAGAGTAACAGGGTGATTACTGATGTGAGGTTTACACTACGCAGGATCAGTGCGGGCGGCAGCAGCAGCAATCAGCAACATCAACAATCACGTCAGGTACGGCAATGGCAATCGAATCAGGTGCGGCCGCGTCGGAGGGTCGCGACGTCTTGAATCTAGATTCAGGCCAAAACAAGTTATCGACGATCCATAATCGCCCCTTCATTGCAAAGAATGCAACTAAAAGTTCGGGGCGACGGCAATTTTTGAACCGCTTGCCCTGCCGTGTGCTCCGTTGCACCAGATGCCAACTCGATCTCGAGCTCGATGCTTTTGCATTACCGATGCTCAAGGAAAATCGTCATGATGATCGAACGTGCATAGAGTGTTTTAGTGCCTTGGTGTTCCAGCACCGTCAAACTAGAACGTGGACCAGCAGTGAGAGGTATGTGGAGTTGGCCAAATCAGAGAACATGGAAAAGTTGAGGGAAGTTTTGAAGCTTTTGAGCACAGAGGGGGACTTTGCGTTGATCGATTGCTTCCGCGCAGTGCTAGAGCGAAATCTGTTAGAGAGTATAAGTGACATGTACACGTACAAAATGATGGACTTGATTTCTGCTGGTTCGTATTTTGTGGCCGACACCATGTATGAGAAATTAAAGGCATCAGCCATTGAGTGGGTTGGCCCTTTACAGAAATTGGAGGAATTCGGGCTCAAGGGAAAGGTATTGACGTGGTGTTCTGTCTGCGAAAAAAACTTGCGCTTGACTGCTTTCACTACCAAGCATCAGGAAGAAAAGATAGACCACATGCGGTGTTGTCGTGAATGCAATATCAGTCTCTTCCACTATCCTCAGCGAGTCTACCCTCTACAGCACGCGGTAGGCTTCACGGCTCAGGGGCGAAATTTAAGTTCCAAGCTACACAAGTACGTGAAAGATGATGATGTGCTGGCAATCATCACGTTATTTCATGGCTCGGGGCAATCTTGGCAGGAATTGGCGGGATTTTGCTGTTCTTCCATAACCAAAGGGATGACATCAAACCACCTGTCGCAAAAGCTACGCAACTGTATCGAGCAGAAGTCAATTGCTGGAGAGGGTGACAGACCAAAAATGGACCGCTGGGTGCTGGCTCCGGAGGCCCAGAAGCGCTTAGTTGCATTCAGTGCGGAAGCAGCACACGTCGTTGACCATGCTTGGATTACCAACACGAGCAATTCATCAGGAAAGTCCAAGGCGAGGTTGTTCCGTCACAAGGAACCACTGGAAACTATGGTCGGAGACAAACGCCCCTCCGCCGAACTTGATGAGCGCGGCAACGCATCCAAGAGGCAGAAAGTCGGCGATGACACCGCGTCCAAGCAAGACCTCAAACAGCCTGCTGCAGCACTTGGGGAGGGCGAAGAGCGCGGCAACGCATCCAAGAGACAGAAATTCAGCGATGACACTGCGTCCGAGCAAGACCTCGAACGGCCCGCTTCAGCACTTGAGGAGGGCGGCGGAGCATCTAAGAGGCAGAGCTTGCCTGGCATGCGCAACGGTCAGGAGAGAGGCAGTGCGGGAGAGCGGGAGAGCTGGAGGGAGGGGGAGGGAGGGGGGGAGAGAGGCAGAGAGAGAGAGACAAGGCACGCAGAGGGGCACAGAAATACAGAGACCCGTTTTGACGAGCATTCCTCGACGAGGAATGCTTGCCCACACGACTTTGGGTGGGGAAATTGCGTGCAGTGCAAGGATAAGATACACCCAGTACACGGTATCAAATTCAGACATGTCGAGCACGGAAAACGCATCGCTGATCTTGGGGCTGCTAAGGACGTTGATGGAAGCAAGGTGCTCTTGCGATACATCAACAATCATGCTGATGATTTCATCTGCAACAATGTTGCCATGGCCTTTAAGGTCACATTTCTGAAAAGTCAGCTGTAAGTCTTGTCGTGTAAAATTAGCGAACTGACTGATTGTTGAGAATTTACCAGTTACTACTCAAAGCGCCGCGCCCTGCCGTTTGTTTTTGTGAGGGCCTATGTACCCTAAACACCACGCTTGAGGGCTTTGAGCAGCACGTTGTCGCCATCTTGCGCGAGGTCTGTGGAGAGGTCTGGGAATGGCCACCCCTTTCTCGAAAGTACAAAGGAAGTTGTGTTGTAAATTCTGGGGCTAAGAGCAGGATGCATGAGGCCTTCAGGACCTCGGCCATGTGGCCCGAGTGGGTCAAGGCTGGACTGTTTCCGCAGCAGCAGCCAAAGCAGCAAGATAAGTTTGGCGTCTCGCAGGTGCTAATACAATTCATCAAACGCCTAAAGTTCAAGTACTGGCATGGCAGGCCGACACCCCCCGGAGCATCAGCTGATGCTCTATCAGGCATATCCAGTCTTGTCGAGAGGACGATTGGAGACGAGGGCGCCACTGCGATGGCAACGGCTCTCAAGACCAACAGCACCACGCTGCCGACTCTCGATCTCGTTTTTTCCCAGGTTAGGAGCGCGGGCTGCGTGATGCTGGGCCAGGGTCTAAGTATGAATTCGTCACTCACTGAGATTCGTCTCTCCGCCAACCAGATTGGAGACGAGGGCGCCACGGCGATGGGCACGGCGCTCATTACAAATCACACGCTTACGACACTTGATCTTGGCGATTGCCAGATTGGGAGCGCGGGCTGTGTGGTGCTTGGCGAGGGACTAGGTGTGAATTCGTCGCTCATCGAGATTTGTCTTGCCGCCAACAAGATTGGAGACGAGGGCGCCACGGCCATTGGCATGGCGCTCATGAAAAATTGCACGCTTACGACGCTTGATCTCGGCAATTGCAATATTGGGAGCGAGGGCTGCGTGTTGTTGAGCCAGGGCCTGGCTATAAATTCGTCTCTCATTGGAATTTGTCTTGCTGATAACATGGCCAGAGACAAGACCAGTGTTGCCGACACCAGTCTTGCCGAGAACACCATTGGAGACAAGGGCGCTATGGCCATGGGCACGGCACTCAAGACCAACTGCACGCTGAAAACGCTTGATCTTGCGAGGTGTGGAATCAGTAGCAACGGTTGTGCTGCTCTTTGCGATAGTCTTTTTGAGGCTGCACACACAATTGCACTGTCGGAGCTTTCTCTTGATAATGAGGTTGCCGTCCGTTGCCCTGATTCGTTTCCAGAAAAAACGAATACTCTTCATGGTGCTCAGGCCGTGCGAAGGATGTTGACAGCCGTGACTTCTTTGACCAACCTGCGCCTCAAGAATTATTTGGACGGAGAGACGGCCTGTGCAACCCTGTGCAAGGGGATTGCAAACAACTCTACACTACGTGTGCTTGATCTGCGTGGAGTTTACCTCAATACCAAAGAGGGAATACAAGACGAGGCCAAAGATGGCATCATCAAGGCAGTTGCCTCCAACGCATCCGGTATCAAGATCTTCAATGACTTTGGCCTACAGCGAGGGCCAGCACACGGCAGGGGGGCAAGTCAAGTGCAGGAGGACCTGCCGCGCCGGATTGAGCACACCGCAAGGAAGATGGTTTGGTACAATCATAGAAGATTGGAGTGGGCTCCTAAGAAAAACGAATGCAACCTGGAGAGAACGTTAAATCTCCTAGAGGGTACGTATTCTCAAAATTCAACATCATAGTATGTGCATTCAAACTTCAACTTCAGTCATTTATATGCACGTGACAGTGTGCTGATTTTTGAAGAATGTGTGCAGATACACTGGTCCGGAATACGGAGGATGTGAGCCCGTCAGATGTTTTGATAATATTGCAGGCATCGTACGATAATCACTACACCTTCTCGAATCCACGAATTCTGTCAGCACTCGAGCAGCACAAGTGTTTAAAAGAGGAGGCAGTTTGCAAACACGGACCTAGAGACATTGTTGCCATGTTGGACGGCTATTCAAAACTGGCTTGGAAGCCCGAGAAGACGATGTTGCGGGCCCTTGAGAGGAGGGCAGAGGAGATACTGCAAGACTTTGAACCCAATACTCTCTCTCAAATGATGTTTGGGTACACATTTTTGGAAGAGCAGCCTGGGAGATCTTTTCTAGATGCGGTTGAGAAGCGGGTAAGGGAGACGGCAAGAATGATCCGCAGCAATGATATTACTAGGCTGTTGACTGCATTTGCAACGTTTCAACAGCCGCTAGTCGAGGGCTTGGTGGACGCGCTGGAGCAGCGCTTGGAGGTGGTGCCGCCTGATTCTCCATGGGCAGTTTGCCAAACGCTGTGGGCTTTTGCCAAGATGGGCAGGCTGCCAGGGCCACGGCTGTTGGGATTGCTGGAAGACAAGGCACAAGAGATAGCAGGTGAGTTGAGCCCTCGCAACATTTCAAATCTGCTGTGGGCGTTTGCCACAATGGAAAGACAGCTGGGAAGGAGCTTGATGGGGAAGCTGGAGAGTAAGATGATGACCAATTTTCAATTCTTTGCCCCGCAACATTATTCGATCACAATGTGGGCATTCGGGATGATGCGCATGGAGCCAGGAGAGGAGATGTGGGTGTTGATGGAGAGGAGGGGAGTGGAAGTGTCTCGACAACGAGATTTTTCCCCGTCACACATAAATATGGTATTGACCGCCTATTCTAAGCTGGAGAAGCACCCGGGACCGGAGTTGCTGAGGGCGCTCGAGCAAAAGATTGAAACGACAGCAAATGACTTCTCTGGATTTGTGACTGCCAGCATCCTGCTTGCATACGCGAGAATGAGCACGAGACCGAGTGCAAGGGTGTTGGAGGTGCTGGAGCATCAAGTGGAGACGACGGCAAGTGATATGGTCCCGACTTCCGTGGCGTTTACACTATATGCATTTGCGACTTTGGGGTGTGTCCCGGGAGATATTGTGTTGGAAGAGCTACGGCAGCGTGTTGAAGTCGTCGCACAAGAGCTAGACACTGCGTACATTGCAATGATCCTTTGGACTGTGTGTTTCCTGAGCATTCACCTGCCGGTCGCAGCAGGTCGGTTGGTCAAGTCGCTGGCTCCGCACTTGTCGCGTGTTGATCAAGAACAATCTAGGGTTGTATTGTCAGAGATGCACCAGTTTTTTGTGAGCTGCGATTTGGAAGAGCAGCTGCGTGCTGGGTTGCCTGCCAGCGTAGTTAATCTGCGAGAAACCTTGGGACTTGCGTGTAGAGCAGCATTTGTGCTGGGCGACACCCTTCCGTCTGCCAGGTACAAATCCTCAAAAGTCACACGCTACTGAATTTACTATATAAAATGATGAAGCTGACTTTTGAGAATATCTGCTAGCCAGCAGCAAGTAAGCGAGTCTCTGCGCCGAATGGGCCTTGATGTGGAGGACGAGGCTCGCTGCCCAAAGTCTGGCTACTCCATTGATATGCTCGTGCGGGAGAAAGAGGGGGGTGGCCATATAAGCGGAGGCGCACCAAGTGCCCAAGGCTCTGGCGGTGCGGCGATGAGCGACGCAAAGGGGTGGGGGGGGCGGGTGTGGGCAGTGGAGTTTGATGGCCCTGTACACTTTTTGGTGTGCGGGGCGCCGTCGGGAGCTACTGTGATCAAACGACGCCATATGGAGCTATTAGGCCATTCGCTTGTAAGCATCGTCTTTGCCGACTGGTACGGCCGTGGCGCCGCGGAGAGGGAGGAGTATTTGAGACAGAGACTGTCGGTTGCGCAGACATCGTCTGCTTCTTCTACAGCCGCATCATCTGCCGACACTACCACCACCACCCTCCCGTCCTACAGTCCCCCTCCTTCTATAGCCACTGCATCTGCTGCCACCACACTCCCACCCTGCCTGCCAACTCCTTGTACAGCTGCATCATCTGCAGCCACTACCACCACTACAACCCCATTCTGCTTCCCTACCAAGTCACCATCAGAGCCAAACGGGAAGGAAGATGGGAAGAGCAGCACGCACGCCAACAAGAGCAATGTGCACGCCGGTGAGCAATGTGCTTTAGCTTTAGGCTTTAGGTTTATGGTTGAGCAGAGCAGCGCGGGCGCTAGCAAGGAAAGAGGTTTAGGGTTTAGGGTTGAGGGTTTAATAGGTTAAGGGACACTGAGAGCAACAGGCGCCGGTACGGAATGTGGACAATGGGTCCTGTCACACACATGAATGCGTCGTGTCACAAATATAGATGAGTTGTGTATAGATGAGTTGTGTCGCTCATATGCATGACTTGTGCCACACTCATGTGTCTGTTTCTGAGTCTATTTCTGAGTCTGTGTCTTTTTCTGTGTCTTTGTTTGCGTGTGCGTGTGCGTGTGCGTGTGCGTGTGCGTGTGCGTGTGCGTGTGCGTATGTGCGTCCGCGTCCGCGTCCGCGTCCGTGTGTATGGTGTGTGTGTGTGTGCGCGCGTGTGTGTGTGTGTGCGTGCGTGCGTGTTGTGTGCGTACGTATCGTCGCTGCCAGGTGGACACCTATCTGCAGAACAAAATTCTGCAAATTCGAAGTGCATATTTGATCCGAAAATTGCATTTATTGGCCGCAAAGTAAAGAAGTTCTTCAAAGGGTATGGCACGCACGTTGGGACTGTGACAGCATTTTTCGAGGCTGCCCAGACTAAAAGCAAAACGGAGTTGTGGCATGTTGTCTATAATGACGGCGATGAAGAAGGTGTGTGGTTGTGTCTATGTGTCTGTGTATCGTGTCCTGTCTTTGCATCTGTGTCTCTGTGTCTTTCTCTGTTTCTTGTCTCTCCCTCTCTCCCAATCTCCCTCCCTCCCTCCCTCCCTCCCTCTCCCTTCTCTCTCCCTATCTCTTGCTGACTCTCTCTCTCCCTCTGTCGCTCTGTCTTTGTGTACATACATATGTAGATATACATGTATGTCTAAATGATATGAACGTTGACATATACATACACGTTCGTTATTTTCCCCACTCATGTACAGATTATACATGGAAAGAGTTGCAAAAAAATCTGGTTTCGGGAGATTCTCAAGATGGGATAAGTGAGGGGGGGGGCAGCAAGAGGTTGGTGCTGCCCACGCAGATTGACTTACCCTCTGACGACTCAGATTAGATTAGTTGCTTGTTTTTTGGATAGTTGCCCTCATTTTTCCTACAGCGCACATGGATGAGTCACGTCACACGCATCTATTTACCACATATATCAATGAGTCATGTCACATATGTACAGCCTATTGCATTTGAAGTGTGGTCCAATTCCAATCTCCTATCTCAACCTCATGAGGAGGGGATGGAAGCGAAGCTAGAAAGGAAAAAAATAAAAAGATTTGTTGGTACCCAACCCAAAAAAAGAACCGGCCCGGGCCAGATGGCCCAAACGCCTCGGGCTGGTACGGGCGTCTCCGCGTGCAAAAGTTGCGTTGTCGGTGCTCAATTGTGCTTACTCGCCATGGCAATCTTTCCATGTGTGGTACTCTCTTGCGCACTCACCCTCATATCCGTGTATTACTGCCAACCCCAAAAGAGGGAAAGGGGAAAAAAAAAGGAAAGAGAATTCGAGCATTTGGTCATTTCGCATCCCAACAGCAATTTTTTGTACCAAGAATTGGTGCAATCTTGGTTTGCTTCCGACCCCTCTTCATGGGTCTCTTTTCAATGTACGTGGCAAAAGTGACCTAGAGAACGAGGTCAACGACCGAGATTTGAGGCTGAAGAAATGACACTCCGAGCTGAAAAAATGACGCTTCTAGTGCAATATACTGTAGTTGCTCACATTTGGTTACAACCGCAGCGAGCTTTTACTCGCACTAAAAGAACGAGGTCTCTTTTGATAGAATATGGGGCTATTTCGATAAACACACACAAACAAACACACATTTTTGTGGTTCCCACGTATGGTCTTGTTCTGAGGGTTTGTGTTAAGTCGGATTAATAAACTGAGGAAAATACACACACACGCAATGGCTCCTATAACATCTGTACATATACACAAAGAGACAATTATCTATTGACGCTCTTTTCAAGATCAATGTTGTTGAAAATCTTGAGTGTTTTTCCCCTCACGCGTGCTCGTGTTTGCGCTCGCTCTCGCTCTGGCTGTCACCTTCAGCATCTCGCTTTTAGCGCTTTTTTGTGAAGTCTTACTATCTCTCTTTCACTCTCACTCGCTTTCTCTCTCGCTCTCTCTCTCGCACACACACTTTCTCTCTCTCTCTCTCTCGCTCTGTTTGTTTCTCTCTCTCTCTCTGTCTCTCTCTCCCTCTCATTCGCTTTCTCTCACACACTCAAGCCCACTTACTCTCTGTCTCTCTCACACGCACGCACACACACAAAAACACACACTCACTATCTTGATCTGTCGCTCTCTCTCGCGCGCGCGCACACTCTCTCCATCTCTCTCACTCGCTCGCTCTGTCTCTGTCTCTGTCTCTCGCAATCAATTTGTTTCTCTCTCTCTCTCACTTTCTCTCTCTCTCTCTCTCTCTC
>Ga0105055_10011779_pt1 | contig 10750 bp, 9 predicted proteins | sample BON03_FD_78090 | JGI IMG/M metagenome (GOLD analysis project Ga0105055, IMG submission 78090) | Freshwater microbial communities from Lake Bonney liftoff mats and glacier meltwater in Antarctica - BON-03 | ecosystem: Environmental > Aquatic > Freshwater > Ice > Glacier meltwater | place: Lake... | reverse complement strand
TAGTATTTGGGAAAATGATATCATTTTCCCTCCTAGAAAGTTGGCTAATCCGAGAAGCCGGTTTTTGAATACTAACGCGGCGCAAGCAATGGGATCTCGGTGCACTCGCGCTTGGCCGCGGATCTCACCCTCGACAAAAATCTATTTTCGCTGCCATTTTCGCGGGGTTTTTCGTAGTTGTCACCCGCGCTTCGGCCATGTTTATCAACAGTCTCTCTTTTGTTCAAGAGCAGGAGTTCCAGACAAAAGATATGAGCGATTTTTGCAAACCCTCCCCTGCATCAGTCCACTCCACTGAGAATCAGTGAGATTTAGATGTGAGGGACAAAAGATGGGTAAAACACTCTCGCTGACAGTGGGGTTCTCACGTGCATGCGTCAGAGAGTCCTGAACACAACCGTGACCCATCCTTCGCAACAACAATGTGCGTTCTGGTCAAGTACACACTTCAAAAGTTTGAGAAGGTCCAGACCAAGTATTCGAACATCTTTGGTCGTTTAACCTGACCACCATGGATGGTGGTCAATGGCGGTCATTGCCTGTTTATGATGTGGCTTCTGGATTAACACCGCAGCATCTCGGTCGCAAAATGAATGGCTTGCTTCCGCAAAATGAATGGCTTGTTTCACAAGTCCATTCACAATGGTAGGTACATTTCCGCCCACATATGTGCATATACATAACAATAGAAATATTTACATCCATAGATGTATATATTTGTATGTATACATCTATATGAATATCTATGACGACAAGATGGATGGTGGTCGGTGGATCATCTACGCGAATCTGCAAGTACGTATGGGTGTGGTGGTGTGTATTCGCTTTCTCGATGCGTGTGTCTGTCTGTGTCAGTGTGTGTGTCAGTGTGTGAATCCGCATGTGTGCGTGTGTGTGTGTGTGTGTGTGTGTGCGTGTGTGTATGTGCGTGTGTGTGTGTGTGAGAGAGAGAGAGAGAGTGTGTGCATGTGTGCATGTGTGCATGCCAGTTCGTATGTGTGCGTGCCAGTGTGTATGCGTGCGTGAGTGTTTGTGTGCGTGGGTTATGTGTGCGTGCGCATGTGGGTGTGTGTCTGTGTGTGTGTGTCGGGAGGGGTGTCACAAAGGCCGCTGTCGCCTGTGCTTCGGCCATGCTTTCCAACTCTCTTCATCGACAATTTGCAATTGTCGTCTATTGTAGTACAGAGTTTTATTAAAGGAAAACCCTCATCAAGAGGGTTATTTAAGTCATAAGACTCCCAGATCTCAGACAGGCTCCCTAAGAGTCGAAGTGAGTGAGGGGGGGGAACTTACAACAATACCTACACCGAGACTGACACCTAGATTGACATCATGTCCATGGACACCAACACCTACAACCTCATCATCATCGACACCTACACTGACATCTACACCATCCTCGTCGCAGGTCGTGTCCTCATATCGACCCACCTGGCGGCCAAGGATCATTTTGAGGACGCTCGCCTCGTCGTCGTCATCGTCGTCACTCTGTGCGTCGTCATTCGCGCTAATACAGGCACCTGTACCACCTGCGTCGACAACACCACCACCAAGATTGGCTGCAAACCATTCCGAGGCCGCGACGCCGCTGGCAGCGTGTGTATCATCATCAGCCACATCTACCTCTCCAGAGGCACCTGCACGATTAGCATGAGCACATGGTGCGACGCTGGGACCAGTTCGCGAGACTTGGCGGGACTGGTTCGTGGAAAACAAGTGTCTCTAAATTGGGCCTGGCGGCCGAACCTGGACTTTTTGTCTTTACTCTTTAGAGGGAGGGGGATGCTCGGCTGGCTCAACCCCCGCAGGCGCTCCCTTCAGGTGCGTTGTCCCGCTTCTGTGCGGGCAACTGCGTCTTATTTTTGCGTCTTCAGCTTTTTTTGCACAATCCTCGAGAGAGATTGCCAACAGGCAAGGGTGGACTGTGCTCTCCTTTTGACTGTTTCCGCAATGCAGAATAAGGAAGTGACACTGGCGCCGGCAAAAAGAGGCTCTAAAAAGCGCGACTCTGGGCCTCCCGATGGTAACCTTATGGACCATGCCTTCAGAGTGAATTAAGTTATGCTGAGCGTCCCCACGAATGTATTGCTATTGTTGCAGCATCCTTAGCGTCATTCTGCGCTTGCCTGCTGCCCGATATCTGAGCACCCTTTTTTCTTTCCATGTCTCTTTGTCTTTCTGTTCTGATCGTCTCGTTCCGCACTTCAATCAGGCTCACGCCCTGCGTCTGGTGGCAAAGAGCCTGCAATGGCTGGGCCAGGAGCACGTGATTCGGCGGAGAGTCTTCCGCCCACCGGGATTCGTCCCACGTCGTCAGGAGCAGCTGGAATATTGGCCACGCTGGTGCCCACTGGATTCAGACAGCCGCATATGATTGAAAGCATGGCCCAAGGCGGGCCCAGTCATGCCAGCGGGCAGGTGCAGGCAGGTGACCTTTTGCTCGAGGTGGATGATGTCGATGTTCGCACGCTGTCACTTAAGGACATCCAGACAGAGATCATCGGGCGCACGGGTACCCAGGTGACGCTGACACTGCAACGAGGGAAGCGCAATTCCCCCCACAAGGTCACGCTCACCAGGTCAGAATCTCTCGCGCTCCCTGCATTGTTCATGGTGACTCGGGATGGCGGAGTAGTATAGCGATGCATCGCGAATGCTTTTGACGAAGGTTGATTATCATGTCAATAATGCGTCTCATTTGGATTCTATGAGCGCACGGCGACATGGCGCTCAATTGCCGTCTCTGCCGCGCGCCACTCGAAGCAGACTTCCACAATACTGACAGTGATCAGGGTTGAATCACAGCATTCGCCGTAGGGTTGTGTTTGACTGTTTTGGTGTATCTCATGCCATGACCAAAGTGAAATTGTGTGTGCGGTATCCTTGCGGTGAACAGGTCCGGCAAGGGTGAAGCATCAGCGCCTACACCAGGCCCCGTGGACTTTGCGCCCGCCTCGCCACACGGTGTAAGCAGGGATTCAAACATGACAGCTGAAAATGCAGAAAGTGGAGGTAGAAACGTCGAACAGTACACAGGCACTTTGTTTTGGGCTTGCTACTGCGTTGCATATTCTTTTACGTTGTGAATCGGAAAACTCTGTTATCCTATTTCAATTCCATACCGGCCATGCTATCGAATGGAATTTTTTTCTATAGTGTTGTCCCTCGAGTGTGCTGAATTGCGAGTATTTTGGACTGTGGCAGGTGGCAACTCGCCCCGCAGGTCGCAGCACAATAACTCCCGCTACATTGAGGCGTTAAGTGACAGGAGTGCACACCAGTCGGCACCCTCGACGATGGGTGTGCCCCCCATCTTTGGACAGCGCGATTTTGGCGAAAGCAGAGGATTCCCAGACGATGACAATGAAAGCGAGGGTGCACAGCTGAATACACGAGAACAAGCGTTGGACGCAAAGGCTGACTATTGGCGCGAAAAGTTCCGCACACTCGAGAATGTGATCCACACCCAGGACAGAAGCCCAGATGGACGTTCGTCTGCCACCATCACAAAACTTGAAAGTCAAGTGGCTTTTCTGGAATCGGAGCTCAACCAGTCACGCCGTGCGTCCATGACTGGAGGTGGCAGCGATGAGCGTGTCGCCCGCCTGGATGGGCAGATTAAGCTGCTGAAGATGCAGATTGAGAATCTGGAGCAGGCTCGTCTACGTGAGGAGTCGCGACGCATCAATGCTGAGGATGAATTGCACTCAATGCTCAAGGCGGGCAAAAGCGGGGACGACAAGTTGCGCGATCGCCTGGAAAAGGTGCAGACAATGCTCGACTCCGAGCGCAAGGAGCGCGAGGTAGAAGAAAAGCGCATGGCTCAGCTCAACTCGCGCCTGGAAGAAATGCGGCATCTCGACAGTGAAAAGCGGCTGCTCGAAACTAAGGTCCAGGAGCTACAGGATGCCTTGAAATCTAGCAGGTCCGAAGCGGCACGAGAGTTGCGCGCCCGGAAACTCGCAGAGGAAACCCTTGGACAGATACAATCTGGGCATATCCAGGTTGATCAGCTCATGGCGCAGCGTCTTAAGGATTTGCAGCAGCAGCTGGAGGACAGCCGTCAGGATCTGCGAAAAAGCGAGGACTCACTCGCGAGGTCTGAGGCGGACCTCAGGCAACAACGGCAGCAGTCGAAGAACGCAAAGAAGCGTCTTGAGCTCCAGATTCAGGATCTGCAAGATGAGCTAGATCGTAAAAGCATTGAGGCAAGTGACCTGCAGGCTGCCCTCGGCGACCGTGCTCCGCATGCGGAGCGCAGCACGGAGCTGATTAGCGCCCAGAAGAAGTTCCGCACACTACAAATGGAATTGGAATCAGCACAGACCACTATTGACGACGATGTGCGCGAAATCCGTCGCCTGCGCGAGCTGCTGCAGCAGTCGGATGCCTCGGTGCGTCTCGAAGAGCTACATCAAGAGCTACAGGCAGAGCAGGAGCGGCGGCAGCTCGAGGTGCGTCTCAAGATTAAAGAGCACGAAGCCCGCAATGTCGCTGAGGATGCGCTTGCTACCATCAAGTCTGAAGAAAATACTCGCTTGCATCGTCTCGAGGGCATGCTTCGGAAGCTGGAGAACGACCTGGAGGCTTCGAGCGAGCGCTCAAAGAAGCTCGAGCACGAGCGACACGAGCTCGCGCGTGCGTTAGAGCACGAGCGTGAGTCGGGCGAAAAGATCAAGGAAGAGCTCACAATGCAAAGCAAAAAGCTGACGACCAAGTTGGTAAACGTAAGCCTCGACCTCGCGCAAATTGAGGATAAGTATGCCAAATTGCAGGCTGAGTTGAAGGATTTGGAGCGTACTTCTGCTGATATCAAGGCTCGTCTAGAGGCGCGCGTCGCACACTTGGAAAAGCATGATTCCAAGAGTGAAGCCAAGCTCATCAATACGCGCCGCGTCATGGAGCAGGACGAAGTGCTGGTGCAAAAAGTGCAGCGTGAGCTCGACGACTGGATGGAAAAGTGCAGTCAAGCCGAAAAACGTCGCGACCAGCTCGACTTCACGCTCAAGCGAAAAGAGGAAGAGTTGCTGGACGCGCTCGCCGACGCGCAGGCGGAGCGCGCGCTGCGCCAGAAGCTGGAGATTCAGAATGACGCAATTAAACACCAGCTCACGATCCTGAAAGAGGAGCTGCGTGATTCGACGCAGAAGCTCGAGTCGCAACTCGCAGAGACTGCCTCTCTGTTGGAGCTCGAGCAGGCCGCGCGGCGCAAGGCTGAAGACAAAGTGGAGGAGTTGCGTGCGTCGGTGCGGCATCTCAGCCTCAAATCCGACGGTCTGGAGGATAAGTCATCTGATATTTACGAGCGACTCAAGGCGACCGAGGCACAGCGCGACCGATTGCAGCTCGAAGTTGACGAGCTCGAGCAGAAACTGAATGCCGTCAACAAAGAGTTGATGAACAAAATGCGCGCAGCCGACGAAGAAGTAACGAAAATGCGTGACCAGATCCAGGAGGACTCGCACGAAATCAGTCGCAAGCGGCGTGAGAAGCAGGCATTGGAGCGCCAGCTTTCCGACGCAAAGTATGAGGCGCGCAAAATCGAAGTGTTGCAGCATCGTGTTGACGATCTGCAAGTGTCAAACCACAAGGAGGCGTCTGCCAGGGAAGAGGCCGAGATAGCCCAGTCAAAGGCACAAAAATTTGCCGAGAGTGTTGCCGAGTGGGATCGCGCTCTGCAAGAAAAGAACCAGCGGCTTGAGGTGCGGATAGAGGCCTTGGAGAAGGAGCTGAAAACTTCTCAAATCAAACAGGCAAAGTTAGAGACCACGGCGAGAGACGCGCAAGATACTATCAGCAAGGACACAAAGACAGTTACTGAACTGCGCAAGGAGGTGCAGCGGATGACAGATCAGCTGGACAGACTGGCAACGGAGCTTCAGGAGCATCGGTCGCACTATGTGACGATGCGCGAAAAGTTTGACTCCGAGCAGAGTCTGGCGCGCCGCAAGACTGAAGAGCTTGAGGTTGTGCAGAAGAGAGTGGAAGAGCTGACTGATGTCCTTGATCGTGACAAGCATCTCTACTCGCAGATTGGCGACGAGGAGGATCGACTCCGGCGCGAGGTTGAGCTTTTGAAGCGCAATCTCGCGCGCGCCGACGAGATTTCCGCTGACGAGCGGAAAATGCGCCAGGAGCTCCAGCGCGAACTCGACCGTCTCAAGGGCGACTACAAAAAGATAGGTCCGCACCGTCTTGTCGATCACCGTGTGGCCTCGGAGGACCTGGAGGTGATGCGCGAACAGATGCACTCGCTGACTAAGGAGCGTGACGAGGCACTCTACAAGACGACGCAGTACGAAGTGCGCTATAGAGACAACAGCCACTCGCTGCAAGCACTGTCGCCCGCCTCACGCCAGTCGACGGCGCGCAGCGGGAAAGACGAAGAAATGATCCTCCTCCTTGCCGAAAACGCGCAGCGTGATGAAGAGCTCATTGGGCGGCTTTCAGTCAACGCAGAGCGCGATGCAAGTGCAATTGTGCAGCTGCAGGTGCAGGCTGAACAGGATGAGGAGCGGCTGATGCACTTTGCGCAGCAACTTAAGATGGCCGAGGAGGCGCTCGCAATGTCTGAACACAAAGTCGGCCTGCTCAATCAGTCTGGGGGCGCCTATGCGACTGCTTCTTCAGGTCTCTCTCTCTCTTTCTCTCTCTCTCGCTCTCGCGCGCGCGTGCGCGCGCTCTCTCTCTCTCTCTGACGCGGCTCTCTCTCTCTCTCTCTCCATCTCTCCATCTCTCCATCTCGCGCGCGTGCGCGCGCGCGCGCTCTCTCTCTCTCTTCTTTCCTCACTTCCTCATTCTCTTTCTATTTATCTCTTCCCCCCTCACCTTTTCTCTCAATCTCTCTCAATCTTTTCCTCTCTCTGTCTTCCTCTTCTTCTCGCTCTCTCTTTCTCTCTCTTGCATTCTTTCTCTCTCACACGCACACACACTTTTTCTCACACACACACTCACTTGCATTTTCTCTCTCTCTCTTTCTCTTCTCTCTCTCTCTCTCTCTCTCTCTCTGGCCAATCTACCTAACCTTTCATCTCAAACTGTCTGTCTGGCCGTCTGTCTATCTCGTTGCCTCTATCCGTCCATCTGTCTGTCTGCCTGCCTGCTTCTGTCTACTGCTGTTGCTTTCAATGCTCTCATGTCACATATGAGAGCACCAAAAGACACTTTTTTGATGATACACGTTTTGATGGTAGTGTGTCTTCAGAGGCTCTCGTGTCACAATCACATGAGATGTCTTTAGATTCTTTTGCAGAATATCGTCTCTTTATAGGGCTCTTTTGCAAAAGAGACCTATTTTTTTATCGATCCTAATAACTGTAGCCACCCCATAGTGTGTCTTCAGAGGCTCTCATGTGACAATGACATTAGATGTCTTTAGATGCTCTCATGTCACTCTTGAGAAGACACACTAACATCAAAACATAAGAGCTCTTATATCACAAGATAAGAGCTCTTATGTCACAGCTCGAGATGATTTTTGCAAAAGAGACCTATTTTTTTATAGATGATTTTTGCAAAAGAGACCTATTTTTTTAATGTCACAGTGACATAAGAGCTCTTATGTCACAATGACATGAGATGTCACTAGATGCTCGCATGTCACTCTTGAGCGGTAAATCAGATACTGTAATGTGACGTGATACTGTGAGAGATACTGTAATGTGATGTGATACTGTGAGAGATTTTTTTTTGATACTCTCATGTAAGTATTGCATTTGATGCTCTCATGTCACGCTGTCTGGCAAACCCGTCTGATGATTTCGCGTGTGTGTATTATGGCTGTGTGCGAGATCACTCTTGTTATCTCGCACACAGCCATAATACACACACGTGATGCTCTCATGTCACACAGTACGTTGATCTTTTGTTTCTTGCGCGCATTCTCTCTGCCTTGCTCTCGCGCTCTGTCTCGCCCATGCTCACCCTCGCTCGCTGCCCGTTTTCCTCCATATCTCTCTCTCTCGCACACACACACCTATGGCCTCGCTCTCTCTCGCTCGCTTGCTTCCTGCCTCCCTCCCTCACTCACTGACACACTCACTTTTCACACGCACTCTTTCTTTTGCCTCCCTCTCTCGCCCTTTCTGTTCTTCCCCCTCTTTCTCACCCCCCCCCTCCCTTCTCGCGCGCGCTCTCTCTCTCTCACTCACTCACACACACACACATACATACATACACACACACAAACACGCACAAACACGTTCTCTCTTTCTCTCTCTCTCTCTCTTTGTTTCTCTGTGTGTGTTTGTCTTTCTTGCTGACTCTCTGAGAGTAATAATCCTCTCCTCTTTTCAAGGTACACATCAACGTGTAATATACACATCTGTGTACACATATATAATATGTATGTCTATACATAGATATATGTCTATACATATAGTATGTCAATACATTAATTTATGCACATGTGTACATATAAATGTATATTTATGACAAATGTTGATATGTACCGCTCCTATTGGCTCTCTGTAGAGATGTATGTACGTCTGAAAACTATCAATCACACCAACGTGCATGTGTATATGATGAATTCAAAAATACATGCACACACATGTACTTCCAATCATCATTCAAGCACACGCACACACACACGCATCCATGCTATATATGTACCTGAACACACACGTACGTGCACACGTACATGTATACATGCATACAGACACACAGACACACACAGACAGATACGCATGTCATACCAGAGTGTGTAAGCAAACACGCATGCATACATGCACGCATTCAACAAACATGTAATGCATGCAAACTCACGAATATTTCCACACTATATTCGACCATTCATACAAATGTGCATGAATATATAAGCATATTTACGAAAAACAAAATGTGTATAGAATGTATATACATGTGTAAATACATATTCATCGTACATCACAAACACGTGCATGTATATAATCCTGTAGCCTTTGAAACAGAGTAAATAGTGTAGCGGAAGATACATTTGTTTGACTAGATGCATCGTCTCGCATTGCCATGACAGAATACATGTATGTACACATCTGTCGCGCACGCATACATGTCGTGCAGAGCTTGAAAAGGAGCTATACATGGCGCAAGACGCAGTTTTTGATTTGAAACAACGCTCTGCACAACTCGAAGACGACAATATTCGCCTGGAAAAGGCCCTTCAAAATGCCCAATCCCTTCAAAACGGACATCCAGTCGTCAGTAGCAGCAAGCAAGCAGATCTGGAAAAGTAACCCTCCTCCCCGCCCCTTTTCCGCACCCCATCCTGGAACCACATCCCTTTTGGCATTGTAGAGTTTCTCAAACTCTGCAGTTTTTTTTTGCGAAGAGGCCTGCTAATTTGCAAACGAGATGTAACAACTCATCGAAGCTGCACGTTGTTGCCGTCTCATACCTATTCCTCTTTGCGAGTGTACCTATTCCTCTTTGCGAGTGCTTGCGTTTTGTTTGCTTGCAGGCCCACACGTGAGGAAGAGAAAGACGCTCTTCTGCCACGCATACATGTGTGTGTTTTGACTTAGCACATTTCACCTGAAGCGTTGATTTCGGAGCTCCATGGATGCTTAAAATCGATTCTCAGGTTTGGAATAGACTGTACATATATATGTACATTTTTTGTCATATGTCTCACTCAGGTATCTTTTGGGATTGTTCCTCTGCCATTTCCCTCCTCATTCCTCTTCCATCTACTTCCCTGCTCTTTTTCTCTGCAATCCTTCTATATTCCGCCCCAATCCTCCACCCCCAAAAAATAATCAGACAACTAGAACATTTGATCAAGTTGAGGACCAAGGGCGAGGAGGTTCTATCTTCGAGGCTGTCACACGCGCAGGAGGATCTCCAGCGCGCAGTCGAAAGGGCCGAACGCGCCGAGGCACATATTAGCGCGCAGGAGCAGGAAATTGCAGGTATGCGGGAATGATGTGCCAGACTCGGAGGGCAGAATGGATTTGTATAGTCTACTGGGAAGTTTGAATGCGCATGCTTACTTTGCCACAAACATAGCGGAGTTTTGTTAGTAAAAACAATGTCTTTGATTGATCGAATCAAGCCCTTATCTTCAATTGCTTGACTCAAGATGTATTCCCTCAGTAAACTGCCGCAACAGAAAGATACATATAGACATGCATGTTGTATACCTAGACACTGTAGACTGGAAGTGTAGGAACACACTTGTGTCGAAGAGGCACACTGCGACGTGTGAGGCAGTTGAACACTGGAGTAGGACTTGACTCCATTTTGGTTACCGTCTTTTGTTTCCCATTTCTCACGACACGTTGACAATGTACCACGCGCACTTACCGCCTGACCCAGTCCATCATGCAAAACTAAGAGAGCAGTAGTATGGCCTATGAATTCTGGTAGATGGCTGGTCAAAATCATTTTTGCCCGACTATAATGGTCGGGCAGAAATGAAATGCTCAACAGTGTTAGGTAATGAAGACAGTACAGTATCTGATCTACTTCTCATGCGTATTTGTACCAAGCGATGAGTTAAGATATTTCCTTAAATTTCGCTACCATAATAATGATCAAGGTCGGGTGGCGAGAGAGGCAGTGAGCGGCCTTGAGTGACAAGTTGCGACAAATTGAAGGGAGTGGAAAAAGAAATATATATATATATATATATATGTATATATTATATATATGTATATATATATATATATACATATATATATATAAATGTATGTATGTACATATATATAAATATATATGTATATATTGAGGAAGCACCGGGGGGGTGTCCTTGTTGGGTTGAGTAAAGAGC
>Ga0105055_10011772_pt1 | contig 10754 bp, 17 predicted proteins | sample BON03_FD_78090 | JGI IMG/M metagenome (GOLD analysis project Ga0105055, IMG submission 78090) | Freshwater microbial communities from Lake Bonney liftoff mats and glacier meltwater in Antarctica - BON-03 | ecosystem: Environmental > Aquatic > Freshwater > Ice > Glacier meltwater | place: Lake... | reverse complement strand
TTTTACTTTCCTTCCCCCCCATTTTTTTTCTCCCTCCTACTTTTTGGTTTTGTTTTTTTTGGTTTTGTTTTTTGTGTGTGCATCTTTGTATGTATGTGCATGAGTATTTGGCCACTTTTCTCCCATATGGCGATAACAATAAGACCCATGTGTATCGGCCAATGACAAAGTTATATATGTAAAAATTAAATATCAAATATGTTTTTGAAGAAAATAAAAACAACGAACTAAATGTGAAAAGTATAAGAATTTATATATATGAGTATATTGAACGGATATTCGGTAGCAACCCACCTTATCGAGACAAACAGCCGAAATACATAAGTAAATTCTTAAAGAAACATGTTGGTGATGGCAAGCGACAGCCCCTCAGCCCTTCACCCTTCCCTGCGCCTTGGCCTTGCAGCCCACAAGCCATGGAGACGCCACCACGCCTAATCCCTGCTGGGCCCCTCATTTCAAGACCTCAGGTTCTCGAATCCCATCCCGAGCAATCCGTGCCTCTCTCCCGCTGCGACAATGAGCGACGACGTGCTGTCGGCTCCCACTTCGCCTTTGCACTTTGCCTCTATGATGTTGCAGCCTGCCACCCCTCCTCAAGTTGCCGCTTTTGAGTCTTCTCTGATAGAAATGGACTTCAGCTTCGAGTTTCTGTGTGCAATTTGGTCGTTATCATCACAGCGATTCCTCTATTGCGTTTACCCTATTATAGTTTCTTGGCAGTATCAGAAATATTGAATCATCCTGGTACGTTTGCTGTGCCTTCTGTGTATAACACCGTTGGTTTGCTCATCTTACTCAAGCTTTATTCCGCCTTCACCTTTCTTCAGCAGCTGGTGACGAAGGGATTAAGAGTTCTCAAGTTACAAATACACCTGTTCTCCGAGGTTTTCTATCGACGTCGTCGCGTCAGCCCCAGACGACCCATGTATTCACTAATACTAGGATCGGATTATTGTGTCGAGCGCTTTGCGTATGAGTTGCACATGCGCCGCCAGAATCTTGTCCTTCTTTCCTGCTTGTACACTGAGCCTTTCGAGCTTGTTATAGACTACTGCACCACACCTTCCTGCCACAGAATCGGTCTTTTCAAGCGTCCATTCCGGGGCAGCTGCTTTGAGCGCCTCGATGATGTTTTTGTATCGCTCATTATCCTCATCTTCCTTTACACCTAGAAAATCCTCATTTCTGTCAGATGACCGTTTATCCAGGATGTATAGTGTTCGATGATTCTTGTTAATCACTGTGCCATCCGGCCTCCGATTCCCAAAACGATTTACATAACACGTTGTCGGGTCGAAATCATGGCGTTCTCTTTAGTACTCTTTGGCAGAGATCGTTTTTTCCATTTCTTATACCTTTCCCGTCAGCGACTCTCTGCTGCATATCTGCTCAAACTGTTCCTCCTGCCACAACGTGTTCATACTCAGTGACACTTTTTATCAGGTGTTACCTGAGCTTACTCGTTGGTGTTTGTGCAGCTTGAATGCTGGCATACAGTTGTCTGAAGATGAAATAGTGTGTAGCCGTGACGGTTGTCGCCATTCCGTTGCAGAAGGCACTGTGATGTGCCCAAACGTCTCCTCCGGCAAATTTTCAGTGCTCGCACCGCGTTCTTCTCGCGTCCTTTTGCATAATCTGCAGTCTACATCTGATCGCCGTTTGATTTTGGCATGCCGTTTGGCTACTGGAATGATCTCTGCAATTGTCGTCATTTCTCGCCTTTTATGTCTCCAAGGGACTCGTGTGTCGTGAACATACTTCCCTTAGAACGCTCTGCTTTCATTTTGCCGTAACATGAAGTCTGCAGTCTACGCGCCATATGCAGGGTAATTGATATTGTTTTGCTCTGCTCTAGCTCGCATCGCACACACAATCTCAAGAATTTTCTTTCATCAATCCAAGTGCTTTGCTGAAAGACCTTCACCGTGCTGTGCCAGCGTGGTATGATATCTCATATCGTTGCTTGTGTGTGCAGTCCTCTATGACATCACCTTTACACCATCTTTCATATTGTGCTTATTTTTCTGCAATCACAAGTAAACTTCGTTGCATGTTTTTGCACCTCATTCTCCGCTGCCCCTCTTCATACTGTATCCCTCACGCTTTTACTCAAGGTCGAATGACAATCTTGATACGTTACTTGACCTGCCTTGCAGCACGGTTTTTTGCACGTGAAGACTGCTCGATTCGCCACTCTTTGCCTACCTTCGGATCTGAAATAGACCTTATCCGCTAGAATGTTGGCTCCTTCATTCGCTGGTTCTCCTCGAAGCGCTTTTACTTTGATCCAAAAAGTTGCTGTCCCCGCTGCAATTCTCTTTCGTAGTATCTCGATGGCTGCTGCCAAAATATCCGCATCAGGTGCGCCCACAGTGACCAACGTTGCCTTTTCACCTCTACACATTTATGTATTGACTGCCTTCAACAACGACTGGTTGTCTCAAAAATGCAGCATTGGCTCTTCTATCAGCGTGTCACGAAGCGCTAGTAAAAACGCTGCCAATTCAGGCCGATTTGAGATGGAGCTCTTCTCCTCTCGTCTCACTTTGCGCTGCTGCTTTTTCTTTTTCTTTTCAAGTTATTATATTCTGCTCCCATTTTGCAATTTTTCCTGAACCGTCACCTGCCATCACTTGGCCCTGAAACCCATAGCCTTCGAGCGTGCCTATCCCTGTGCCCATCACGTAATCGTGTTCTCTCCCTTTCACTCGCACTTGACTTTCGTCTTTGTCTCCTGATACTCCGGCTGCTTTTTACCAACATCCTTTTTTCCTGGTCTACCACGTGGCAATCTTGGTGAAACCAACACGAAGTATAATCTTCGCTCACTGCGCATTTGACGTTGCTCTGTCACCACCACGCTTTCCAGCGCACTCAGACTGCCCATTGACTCCTTTCTCGTCCGTTTTCTCTCTCCGAGCCTGCTTTGGCCTTTGCTTGCTTGCTGCAGTTTGGAAAGACTCGGAGTTCCTTTCTATCGACTTCAAACAGACCGCGGCTGCTCTTCGTCTGTTTCCTCGCCCTGTACCAAACCATCTAATCCTTCGACCTGCCCATCTCAGTTTTTGACCACTGCTCCTGCTCCTATTCCGATGAACTTTCATATACACTGGCAACCACTGTAGGTTCATCATGCTCTCCCCAGAAGTGTAGTTCTCCTTGTCTCGCCGACTGAAAAGAAGGAGGGGCTGACATTACCGCTTCGCCTTCGAGTCTCTTGACTTTGTTGATCTTTTCCAGTGCACGTAGTATTGACCGTGTTGGTGAAATATACACAACTTCTTCCTTTTTTTCTGTGCGCTTAATTTCCTCTTGCCTCGGATGACTGTGATCAGCTTTTGCTCTCAGTCCAACCATCACTTTTGTTCAAAAATCGTACTGCTGCTCGTGACCGTCCACCCTCTGTGCGGCTCCATGCATGTAGTGAGGCCCTCTGTAGTCTTTTTGTTGTTTTACCAAGGCGTTTTTCCCAGAGTAACAACTCTTCTAGGATTCTGACAGACCCTCCTGTTGGATGTGACGGTAAATTTTGATCTAAAACCCACGAGCATTTCAAGTGCATTTTCGAGCTACTCATCATAGAGTTCCCTTTTGGTGTTTCGAATGCAATCTGTGATGATAGGCACCAAAAAAATGCGGTTTGATCAGTACGCTGGTCATTACATTGTTCTGAGCTTCCAGATTCACCTTGATTCTCACTCGCAAATTCCGACCGTAGCAGAAACCCCATCCGCTCCGACGTTAGCCAGATCCAACTTGATTCGTCTTCTATGTCGTGATTTGCCATTATTACTTCTTTTACCTGCTCCATTCGTATTGTTGTATCACCTCCGTGCGGATCATCGAGTTTCCTTGCATATCGTGGATGGGCATTGGTACAAACTATACCGTCCATTCTTTTACCTTTGGTCTTAATTTGCCTTTCACACACATGCAAATGACACTTGCTACTTCTTAGACTAGGATTTTCAACGATGCTAAATTGACACTGCCTACACTGTACTCGCGTGTGTGGCCTTTGCCACTACCCTTCACTTTCAGATTCTGGCAACGTGTCAGGCCACCACCTGGCTGGTAGTAACAAGACTGGTTGCTGGTCATCCTTTGTCAACTTTGTTGCAAGCTTTTCATCAATCCAATTTTGCAAGCCTTGCAATTTTTCTTTACAGTCTTGCTGTTGTGTCCTTTGATCTGGACCTGAAACTCAACTATGATTTCGAGTCCATCCCCTGCCTTTTGCAGGCTCATCGAACACCGTGCATTCTTCACTGATTCTACAAAACGCTCCCCCATGTTATGTGTGTTCACTGCTAAGCGCACGGCAAGTTGCATCCGTTTAGGCGCCACTTGACTGTCTTTGCTGATGATAGTCTTAACCTCTGTGTATTGTTGTGTTGTATGCTCGCCAATCATTTTGCCTAACAGTGCTGCGCCTATGTCAGAAACGTGGTTTGATTCTGAGCCGCCTCCATCGGCTGAATTAACGTGTCTCTGAGTGTGGGACGCCCCCCCCTGCGGCCTGTTGCTTAACCATGTAGACCCAGTAGTGCTGCACCGTCTTTCGATGCATCTGTCTTGCCACACTCTCTGTCCCCATCTCTGGCTTGTTTGTGTCAAAAATTTCCAGCAGTGTCAGCAGACATGAACTCCAACATGTTGCCACCTGCTAGCGCTCGTCGTCCGAACTCCTCTCTGCTTGCGTCCCTATTTTTTTGGACCCTCTTTTTTGGATCCGGACTCTGTTCCTTGCGCTCTGCTGATAACAATTCCGCTGGAGGCAGCTCTTCACCAATTGTCATTCGACGTTGCAGACAACCTGAGCTATGGCAGCTGGTTCGTATATGCGTTTGAACTAAAGCCTGCAGCTATCCTTGGTAAATCTTCGACGCTTTCGAACCCTGCCTTCTTTAAGATCAGCATGTCTTGTTTCAAAGCCTCTTTTCCTGTTTACAAGACATGTGCGTCAAGACCCCATGCTACCTGCTCAGTGTCTACACGTGATCCCTCAATAGTTTCAATTCGTTTTTGTACTTTCAGATGGACCACGTTGCTGTTGCCCAGCTCATTTTTCCAGGGACGAGCACCGAAGCAAGCTTTGTGTCCGTTTGTTCAGCCCATGTGACTGTCAGTTTTGGACAGTGCAACAACTTTGCCATCTTGACCAGAAGTCTTTGTTTTTAATGTTCCAGTCCACAGCTTCATGTTATAACGAGATGAGAGCAGGGCAATATGCAAGCGGGTTGTTGGCAAACATGGAGACGGGAACGAGGACAAACATCAAGCACTAAATTAAAAACTGATTTACTCCTCTCACGAGAATCCTTATATCTCGTGCGAATATAACAGAAGTGTTTCTCGATGCCATAGGAGTCTCTGAGAACCGTGACTTTCTAGAGGTCCTATTCCCCGCAGTGTCTCGTGACACTTTCTCACAATTACATCCGCGCTGGATGTGCAGGCAGGACACCTGCGAAAATTTTGCGCAACACATACACCCTCGCGGACGGGATAACAGGAACTTCCTCCAAATAAATTCATATTCACGGTATAAATTAAAACATACACAAATTCACAAATTAAAGTATGGACTTCAGCGGCAGTGCGTGCCAGCACTCGTTGGCCCTTGAATGCATACCGTCTTGTCCTCTCTTGACTGATCTTCTCGTCAGCCCTTGAGTGTCAACGTCTCGTCCGTGACGCGCTACGACTGTCTATGCAACCCCTCCTGGGCTTCCTCCTGGGCCCTGGCGCGAGCATTAATGAGGTCCCAGTGCCGCTGATGCCGTGTGACAACGCTCAGTCGCAACCTCGGACAAACACACGGGTGTGTTGTCCAGAGTGGCCCCAAGGTAGGAGTACCCTACCGGCGCCGGGTGTAACATGGAGGTCGAAGTCCGTAGATCGACGAACTGGGAAGGACATTGGAGGTCATACTATTCTGGAATGCTGCCCAAGTCGTGGAGGGCCAATGGTGCAGGCTGTAGATTGCCCGCCTGAAGCAGGTGGTCCACTTGATCGGACACTGTAAGCAAAATGTCATCAAAATACATGCTCGCGAGCATCAATACTGTCCCAGTGCCGCTGATACCGTGTGCCAACGCTCGGTCGCAACCTCAGATAGCCACACAGGCAAACCCTGCTGTAGTGTAGCTACTGGTCCTGCAGTGCCTTTGCCACGGTCGCTCAGCGCTGTTTTTCAGTCACGCTGCAGCCCTGCACCCTAAACCAGAGATGGCGCCTCGGTGAAGCCTGCTGTAATGCAGCTGCCCGTGCTGTAGTGCCTCTGCCACAGTAGCTCAGCGCTGTGCTTTCCTGCTGTTGCTGCTGCCAGCCGCCTCGTCGCTCTCCTCTTCGGAAGAATTGTATCCAGAAAGTGGTGAACTGTTGTTGGCCGCTTCAGCCCCGCTGCTGACGTAGTGGCCTGTTGACCTTCCGAACTGTATTCACAAGGGGGTGTAGGGTTGTTAAACACTGCGGCCTCCTAAGCCGCCACCCTTGCCTTTCACCACCAGTGTGTTCAACGAGTTTGCGCTAGCATTCAAACGTACTCCCCGCTCTACAAGCACTGCCGTGTTTCCCCTGAGTTCTTCTTCGGTACTAAATATAACGAGATGAGAGCAGGGCAATATGCAAGCGGGTTGTTGGCAAAGACGGAAACGGAAACGAGGCCACACATCAAGCACTGAATCAAAAACTGATTTACTCCTCGCACGAGAATCCTTATATGTCGTGCGAACATAACAGAAGTGTTTCTCCATACAATAGGAGTCTCTGAGAACCTACACTCTCTAGAGGTCCTATTCCCCGCAGTCTCTCTAGACACATTCGTTCAATGAAATCAGTAAATGAGTCAAAGTGCCATTCTTTTATTGTGCGTTCTATCTGCACTAGCATGTTTTTTTACAACATCTTCATGCTGCATGCATTGATCAACGTGCTGCAATAAGGCTTGCGTGAGTACTCCTGGCGACAGGAGGCAGTCTTGGCCACCCTCTGCAGTTGGGAAGGTGTACAGAGAGTTTGCAGTCACAAAGTTGACCATGGTACGTGCCATGCGATTTAACCCAGATCTTCTGCAGAAGTTAAGCAGCAGAACTCTGCAACCATTCGATGAAGGCTGCCGAGAACTGGAAAAATCCGATTTTTTCTGTGCGAAGAGTTTGGCAGAAAGTTCTGGCGTCAGCGGGTGGCTTTTGATTTGATCGCATGCGTCTCTAGCTTTTTCACGGACTACCTCTCTTGTGGTGCTCATGTCAATATTTCCTGTGCCTCAGTAACCTAGGTACAGGCACGCGTCATTGATGTCCGAGTAGTAGAGTTTTGAGACGTTTGCCATTTATCCTCAGATCTGGTGCCAGCATGATTTCCCTTCGCTTCTGATCCATGTCAATAATGAGCAAGAAAGTTTTTTTGACGTTGATCTCCATGCCACACCATGTTGTGAACTCCTGCATCACATCTAGCAAAGCTTGCATTCCTTCGGGGTTCTCAGCAAAGATCGAGATGTCGTCGATGGAACCTATTTTATTAAACTGATAGCCGTGGTCGGCGTCTTGACTGCTGTCATCCTGGTCCTTGCCAATCTGCAAACCATGGCTGATACCCTGGTTCTACCCAGTCGCCGTGAGCATCCGCAACAGAGCATTGATAAAGATATTGAACGCAATGCTTCCTTGTGCTGCACCTGTTTGAAAGGGATGGTTATTTTTCCTGAGACATTTCGGGCCAGACGGACTGTTGCCGTAAATCTGCTCCACTGGTATATGAAACTCAATTATGGTGCGCCAGAGTTCTGCCTGCGACATGAGATGCGGCATTGCAATGAAGGTGTTCTTGAAGTCGATGTCGACTGGAGTTGTAACTTCAGAGATGGTGGACAGACTCTGGCGAGCTGTGTCATTGGTTTTTTCGGGTAGCATCAATATTCCAAAAAATGTCAGTGATCTGACATTGTCTTCAAGAGCTCACGAGGGCACTTGTCCGGGCTTAGCGCCTTACCTAATTTTAGACAGTATTTGACGTACTTTGCAATTTCTTGACTGGTGAGATCTGTAAAGTGCCAGCACCCGTAGCAGAAGGCAACTAACTCTCGTCTTTTGTGCTCGACTGTGTCCTGCAGGATGCTCGCGCAGTTCTTGCTGGCATTGCCCCAATTTGTCATCGTAGGCTGAGGCAGCCGTCACGGTCTTTGTGCCCCCAAACAGCCATCTGGCGAGGGGCATTTGAGGCAGTCCCTCGAGGGCGGCGGGGGGGGGGGGAGGAGAGGGCGGAATCTCGGGAGGTGTGAATGACATCAGAACGCACAGTTCCTTAAATCCGCATTCCTTACATCATGATGTTGCAGACGGCTTGTACTCTTGCGATTCGTAACAGTTTTCCCATGCGGGCTCGAATTCTCCGCCGGTCCATGGACCATTCACTCCAGAGAATCCTCCCGAGGTTATACATGAAAAAAAAACATATTTCACGTTTCTCCGTAACACCTCACACGTTCTGTACTCATGATCACAGAAACAAAAAGAAATCATATGATGTTCTAAGTTTTTTGCGTCGCACATCACACCCGAGGCAGTTCTGACACACACTTCCCAAGTCGGCCAATCCCCAAGCAGATCTTGCAAAGGCCCGCATTGGAACCTTGATGCCGTGTGTCAATGCGCAGATTGGTGAAGAATATAGCACTTTCTGGATGCTATACTCGAACGCTTGTGCCAGAATCGACCAGAGAAGGCCATAGATGTGTTGGAGATGTTGGCGAAATCTGACGACCAAGCTGAGCTGCCAGTACCAAAATTCGACAAACTTCCACGGCTTTGGCTCTCCAATGCACTCGCCAGAGAGTGCAGCAAGAAAGCAGGATTTCTTTGATCAAGTCCAGAAACACACAAGTGAGAAGTGCAACACATTTGCCCTCCAATTCGAGTCGTCGGCGGCAGCGGCATCTGCGCGAGAGGTGCACGTGCAAAGACTGTGGCGGCAGCGGCATCTGCAGCACCAGCGACGGAGGAGCACGTGTAAAGACTGCAGCCCCCGATCCTCCAGGGGGGGATCTGCAAGAGCGGGCACAAGTGATGCTCAAGAAGTTCAACGACTCGATGTAAGATTTCACACGTACATCCCTGTATGAGCTACATTGTTTACAATGATTGATGTTACTTTTATTACTCCATATGAAATATTCTAGTAGCTTTGCTGGAGACTGTATTTGATCGAAGATATAACATTCTTCTTTCCGTGTTACTCACTATGAGCAGTCGAAGAAACGAAAGGCGGACGATCGTAGCACCCCAACTACACCCGCGAGACTCAACAATCAGAGTAGAAGGTGCTCTGAATTCCCGACTCAAGCGACGCTTGACGAGACGGATGCACCCTATGTCCTGGCGATAGAAGGCGACTCATACAAGGAAATCGACTCAGATGAGCCTGACACCCTTTGTCCCAGAAGAAAAAGACAAACCTCACAATCGAACAAGGATCTCGATTCAGACGAGCCTGACACACCCCTTGTCCTAGAAAAAGAAGACAAACATCACAAGGATCTCGACTCAGACGAGTCTGACACACCCATTGTGCTAGCAGCAGAAAAACAACCTCACTAGGATGTCGACTCAGACGAACCTGATACACCCAGAAATTAAACAATCGTGCAATTGTGAAAAAATCTTTATTTGATGATCATCTTGAACCCCAGCACGTTGAACCTGCTTCTGCAAAAATGAGTCAAGCAGCGAATGCGTCATACCTTTTCGAGAGCAACAGCCTCAGCAACCCTATCAGGAGCCGTATATTTCAGCGCAACTACGGGCCCCAGGGCAGCGACGGATGCCAGTGGTAGCAGTAGTAACGCAGTGGGACTAGAGCAAAGATGGAACACTGCGTGGTAGTCCACGAGCTTCTGCGCCTTGATGGAATCGTTGAAGAGTGTGTAGAACATCAGGGAGCCCACCTATGTGTGTGTATGTAAGTGTGTGTGTAAATGTGTTTGTGCGTGAGAGAGAAAGCAAGTGCGAGAGACAGAGAGAAAAAAAGAGCGAGCGAGCGTGAGAGAGAGAGATAAAGAAAGAGAAAACGGGAAATGGTTGAAGAATGATGCTCTACGCATGTGTAGAGCATCACCAAGTGCACCTATGTGTATGTGCGTGAGCAAGAGAGAGAGCGAGAGAGAACAAGAAACAGCGAGCGAGCGAGAGAGAGAAAGCGAGAGAGAGAGAGAGCGAGAGAGAGAGAGAGCGTGAGAGCGAGGGCGAGAGCGAGAGAGAGAGCGAGAGAGAGAGCAAAGCAAGAAAGAGAGAAACGAAGAGAGGAAAAGAGAGAGAGAGAGAGAAAGAGAGAGAGAGAGATTGGGCGCAAGCGAGAGATAGAAGAGTGAGCGAGCGAGCGAGAGAGAGACAGACAGCGAGAGTGAGAGTGAGAGTGAATGAGTAAAGATTTTGTAGAATACTAAGGAGCCCGCCTGTGTGTGTGCATGTGTGTTCGCGTTGGTATGAAAGAGCAAGAAAGAGAGAAAGAACGAGAGAGCACGAGAACGAGAGCGAGAGCGAGCGGAAAAGAAGGGGAGAGAGCGAGAGAGAGAGAGCAAGAGCGAGACAAAACGAGAGAGGGGGGGGGGGGGGGAGAGAGAGAGAGGCAGAGAGAGAAAGAGAGAGAGAGAGAGAAAGAATGCGCGAAGAGAGTGTAAAAGATAATGAAATAAAGGCCATGAAGTACACTAGCCCGAATACCTCTCTCTCTCTCTCTCTCTCTCTCTC
>Ga0105055_10011756_pt1 | contig 10764 bp, 6 predicted proteins | sample BON03_FD_78090 | JGI IMG/M metagenome (GOLD analysis project Ga0105055, IMG submission 78090) | Freshwater microbial communities from Lake Bonney liftoff mats and glacier meltwater in Antarctica - BON-03 | ecosystem: Environmental > Aquatic > Freshwater > Ice > Glacier meltwater | place: Lake... | reverse complement strand
CGGCCTCGCCATCGGCGGAACGGCGGCGACATCGGCCACCATCTCGGCCCCGGTGGTCATTGCCACCACGATCACCGCGCCCGGCATCACGCTCGCCGCCACCGGCACCGACATAACCCTGGGCACGATCACCGCCAGCACAAAAGTCACGCTGACGGCGGCGCGCGACATCGCCGAAGCGGCGAACGGCGCGATTGTCACGCCGCTTCTGACCGGCACCGCTGGCGGCACCAGCGCCCTGCTGATTGCCTCGACGAACGCCATCGCCGCGTTGGCCGACTTCAGCGTGGCGAACGGCACGTTGACGCTGCGCAACGGCACTGCCTTGTCAATCACCGGCTCGCTCACAGCCGAGATCGTCAGCGTGACCGCAACAGGATTGTTGACTGTGGCCGACGGGGTGACGATCACCACGACAGGGTTAACCCGGGCCCAACAGGGCGTCACCACCAAGGTGAGTGCCCCCGAGATCGACGGCCTCGACGCCAGCAAGCTGGGCAGCGTGCTCGCCGTCAACAGCGCCGGCGGCGGGCCGGCCTCGATCGATATCGGCAAAATCGTGGTGGTGCCCCACGGCGCGGCCACGGACGCGACGCTCGACATCGTGCTGCCGACAACCGATGCCGGCACGATCACGATCGGTGGGCTGAAGGGCGCCGCCGTCGACCTGGTGCTGGTGACTCGCACCGGCGGCCAGGCCAGCGGCACCATCGATACCGCTGGCCTGCTGGTGCTCGGCGGCGCCGGCAAGGTCGACCTGTTCGGCACGGTGGGCCAGCTGGGCGGCCAGGCCGCGGCCAACAAATCCAACATCTCGCCCCTGCCCGACGCCAATTACCGCATCAACGCCTGCCCGATCACCTCGGTGAACTGCGTGCTGCTGCCGGTCCAGACCGTGCCGCCCAGCAACCCGCTGCGCGACCTGCCGATCATCCGCTCCCGCCCGACGCAGGACGACACCGACGTGCAACTGCCGAACGTCACGGACGAGGACTACTGACATGGTCGCGATGCGCCGCCACAGCCTTGCCGCGCTTGCCGTATGCGGGCTGCTGGCCGCCGCCGGCTGCACCGTTCCGCCGAACGATGCCTATGTTCTCGGCGCGCAATCGGGCCGTGGCGAGGGCGGGCTGGCACTGGGCGAGAACAGCGCCGGCGAGGATTGCATCCAGCAGGCGCTCGGCGAGGGGGCCGATGTCTATTGCGGCACCTGGCTGCAACCGAGTGCGCGGGTGCGCCGGCCGGCCGCCGGATCGCGCGCGGGCCTGCAGGACCTGGCAACCGCAAGTGCCTGGCGCACCGGCCTGGACCAGCGCTACGCTTGCCGGGCGCCAATGCCCACCACGATTCTCGGCGATGAGCCGGCGCTGCTGCTGCAATGCACCCGGCGGGTCGGCGGCTGGGAACATGTGGCGCTGGCCGCGTCAGTCGGCGGCAAGTTGTGGCTGGCCGACGGCGTGCTGCCCGCGCTGCCGGTGATGGAACGCGCCATTGGCGTGCTCGCCGGGCGGCTGCCGGCCGAGGCGGCGGCGCAGGCCCAGGGCGGCGCGGCGCAGCGCCTGATGGCTGAACGCATTGCCGCGCGCGCCTTCAGTTCAGGTGACGTGGGCGAATACGACCGGCTGATTCGCGTGGCCGACGACGCCAACCGCACCGAGGATTTCTCCGGCGCGGAAAAGAACCTGCGCGCGGCGCTGACGCTGCAGCAGAAGGCGATCGGGGCGGACAACGCCAACACCGCGGGCACGGTGATGTCGCTCGCCCTGCAGATATCCAACCAGCGCCGCTTCGCCGAGGCCGATGCGCTGTTCGCCCGTGCCGGGCAACTGGGGGCGGGCGCGGATGATCCCCTGCAGACCGTGCGGTTGGTCCACTACCAGGCGCTGCACGCCGCCAACCAGGGACAGAACGACGCAGCACTGGCGCTGCTCGCCCGGGCGGGCAACGGCTACAGCGCCCTGCTGCCCGATGACGTTCGCAATGCCCGGCCCCGTGCACCGGCGCAGGCTGGCGGCTTCGGCGCGGCGGCGCTGCTGCCGAACCGGGACATGCTCACCGCACCGGCCACCCGCACCGCCCTGCTCGGCCTGATCGAGGTGCGCCGCCGCGAGGCCGTGCTGCTGCGCCGCCTGGGCCGGCTGGATGAAAGTGCCGCGGCCATGCAGGCGGCCGGTGGCCTGGTGTCCGGCAACGGCCTGCGCCAGCCGGTGATCACCGCGCGCATCGCCCGCACCGGCGCGGGCATTGTCGCCGGAACGGGCGGTGCAGACGCCGCCGCCGACGAATACGCCCGAGCCGCCGCCATCTACGCCCAGGCCTTGCCGGACAGCCGGCCGCTTGCCGAAACCCTGCTGCTGCGTGCCGGGCAGATGGTGCGCGCTGGCCAGTCCGCGGCGGCCGACGGCGTGTGCCTGCAAGCGGTACGGCTACTGCGCCAACTCAAGATCGGCGCCGACCCGCAACTCCTCACGCCCTGCCTCGACGCGTTCGCGGCCACCGCGCGCAATCGTCCGGCCGAGCGGCAGAAATGGCTGGTGGAGATGTTCGAATCCGCGCAGCTGGCCCAAGGCGGCGTCACCAGCCAGCAGATCGCCCAGGCCACTGCGCGCCTTTCGGAGAATGCCCGCGACCCAAAGGTGGCCGAAGCCATCCGCACTCGCGAGGACGCGCGCGCGCGCCTGGCCGACCTCTACCGCGAACGCGACCAGCTGGAGCCAAGCGCGTCAGGTGCGCCAGCCGCATCGCCCGAGCTCGACCAGCGCATCGCCACGGTGCAGGAGGAATCCGCCGAGGCCGATTCGGCACTGCAGGCGGCCTCGCCGAACTACGGCCAACTGGTCCAGCAGGTGGCCCCGGCCGCCGACGTGCTGGCGGCCCTGGCGCCCGGCGAGGCCTTCGTCTCCCTGACGCTCAGCGACACTGGTGGCTGGGCCTTCGCCCTGCGCGACGGCAAGGTGGAGGTTGCCGTCATTCCTGGGGGGCTGCCGGAAATGGCGAAACTGGTGCGCCGCGTGCGCGCGAGCATCGAGAGCACCACCGGCACGCCGCCGCCCTTCGACATCGCCGCCGCCCAGGCGATCTACCGCGCCACGCTGGCCGGGCTGGAGCCGGCGCTGCAAGGGGCAGAGTCGCTGGTGATCGTGCCGGCCGGCCCGCTGCTGTCCCTGCCATTCGAGCTGCTGCTGACTGGCCCCGCGACGGCGGACAGCCTGGCCGCGGCCCCATGGCTGCTGCGCCGGGCCAGCATCGCCCACGTTCCCGCCGCGGCGAATTTCGTGTCGCTGCGCAAGGTGGCCGGCGGGTCGCGGGCCACGCGCCCCTGGTTCGGCTTCGGCGATTTCCGGGCGGTGACCCAGGCCCAGGCACAGCGGACATTCGCGGGCGACTGCGCCGATAGCGCGCGGCTGTTCGCCGGCCTGCCCCCCCTACCCTTTGCACGGCGCGAACTGGACGTCTCGCGGGTGCTGCTGGGCGCGGCGGCGAACGAGACGATGCTGGGCCAAGCCTTCACCGCACCGGCGGTTCGCCGCGCCGCCCTGAAGGATTTCCGCATCCTGCACTTCGCCACCCATGCGCTGCTTCCCGCCGAACTACGCTGCCAGAGCGAGCCGGCCATCGTCACCTCGGCGCCGGCCGGTGCGCCAGACGCCGCCGGCGCGTTGTTGACCGCCTCGGCGATCCTGGAACTTGACCTCGATGCCGACACGGTGATCCTGTCGGCGTGCAACTCGGGCGGGCCAGGTGGCACCACGGCCGGCGAGAGCCTGTCGGGCCTCGCCCGGTCGTTCTTCTATGCCGGCGCGCGCTCACTGCTGGTCACCCACTGGGCGGTGAACGACCAGATCGCCGCCTACCTGGTCGCCGATGCGCTGCGCCGCCTGGGGGCGGCCCCCGGCGAGGGCATTGCCCGGGCGATGCGTGCCGCGCAGCTCGGCATGCTCGACGAGGCGGGCCAGGGCTTGGTGGCCGACGTGGCGCACCCGTTCTACTGGGCACCCTTCGCGGTGATCGGCGAAGGTGGCCGGCATGGAAGCAGGCGGCGGCAGGCCGCTGTTTCGGTCGACGGCCGCACCGGTCTATAACCGGCGTCGCGCGGCGGCCTCGCGGGCCGCACCGCCAGGTCGGAAGGGGTTCGGATGGAGGACGGCAAGCTCGGCAAGTACGAGATCGCAGGCATCCTCGGCAAGGGGGCCATGGGAACGGTCTACGACGCCCGCGACCCGGTGATCGACCGACGCGTTGCCATCAAGACCCTCACCCTCCCCGATGCCTCCGACACCGAGGCGCAGGACGAACTGGCGCGGTTCCGTCGCGAGGCACAGGCGGCGGGAAGGCTGACCCATCCCAATATCGTCGGCGTCTTCGACTACGGCGAGACCGCGAATCTGGCCTACATCGTGATGGAGTTCGTCGACGGCCCGTCGCTGAAGGGCCTGCTGGAAAAGAGCGAGCGGTTCCCGCCGGGCGAGACAGTGCGGATCATGGAGGCGCTGCTGGGCGGGCTGCTGTTCAGCCACGAGCGCGGCGTCGTACATCGCGACATCAAGCCGGCCAACGTGATGCTCACGCGCGACGGCCAGGTGAAGATCGCCGATTTCGGCATCGCCCGGATCGAAAGCAGCAGCATGACGCAGGCGGGCACCATCATGGGCACGCCCGCCTACATGTCGCCCGAGCAGTTCATGGGCCAGACGGTGGACGCGCGCACCGACATCTATTCGTCCGGCGTGCTGCTGTACCAGATGCTGACCGGCGAGAAGCCGTTCGAAGGCAGCATGACGGCGATCATGCACAAGGTGCTGAACGTCGCCCCGCCGCGCCCGTCGGAATTGTCGGTCACCGCACCGGAAGGGCTGGACGCCGTGGTGGCGCGTGCCATGGCCAAGCGGCCGGAGCAGCGCTTCGCCTCGGCGCTGGAGTTCGCGCGGGCATTGCGCGCGGCATTCGAAGGCCAGCCGGTTCTCGCCGCAGCCGCCGAAAGCGATGCCACAATGGTGGCTCCCCCGCCGGGACGCCCGTCCGAGACCGCAAAGTCCCGAGTTCCACAGGCCACACCATCGGGGGCGGCCAGCTTTGGGAACGCCACCGACCCCGGCAGCACGGCGAAGCGGCAGCAGGAAACGAAGGCACGGCCCCTGGTTCCACTACTGGCGGGCGTGTCGCTGGTGCTGCTGACGGGTGCGGGCGGTGCATGGTACTGGCTCGCCGGAACGGGAGGTGCCCCTGCCACCTCCGCTGGCAGTCCCCCCGCTCCCCCCGTCGCCTCCGCACCAGTGGTTGCAGGACCGATCGCCGCTGCTCCAGCCGTTGCGCCCCCGGCCGGCACGCCCCCAACCGGTACGCCCCCGGCCGGCACGCCCCCGGTCAGCGCGCCCCCGGTCAGCGCGCCCCCAGTGGCTGCCGCTCCGGTCGTCACGGCATCGCCCCCGCCACCCGCCGAGCGTCCGCCTGCGCCCGCCGCGCCGGCCCCCCTTCCTTCGGCCCCGATCGCCGCGCCCACTCCCGCGCCCACTCCCGCGCCCGTGGCGCCGCCGCCTGCCGCGCATGCCATGGTCACGCCCCGGCTGCCCTCGCGCGAGCAACTGCGCAACGCCGTCGCCGCCGCAACCGCGGCGGTGCCGTGCACGATGCTGAATGGCGACGTCTCCGAGGATGGCCGCGTGACGCTGGCGGGGCTGTCCGGCCGGACGGCCGAGGCCGCGCTGCGGCGTATCGTGGGGGCGGCGGCCGAGAAGGCGCCGTTGGCGTGGAATGTCGCCGCCTTCGACGGGCCGTTCTGCCAGGCGGTCGACGTACTGCGCCCGGTGGCACAGCGCTTCGGCAGCCAGGACCGCGGCATGCAGCTCGGCCTGAGAACAGGCCCGTTCAAGCTGCACGAGAACGACAACCTAGTGCCACGCCTGTCGATGCCCACGTTCGCCGGCTACGCCCAGGTCACCTTCCTCGCCGGCGACGGCAGCCTCCTGCACCTTTACCCCAGCAATGAAGCGCGCCAGCTGGACATCACCACGCCTGATGGACGCACGCAGAACCTGAAGGTCGAGGCGATGGATTTCCGTCAGTTTCCGGCCAACGCCACGGTATCGCTGGGCGACCCGGCGACATGCCAGTGCGGCCCCGGACAGGTGGGATGGCAGGTCGCCCCCCCCTACGGCGTGGACATGATGCTGGTGACGGTCTCCTCAAGCCCGCTCTTCGCGCAGAAGCGCCCGATCGACGATACCGCCGAAGCTTATCTGCGCGATCTCAAGCTGGCCCTGGACGAGGCAATACGCCGCGGAGTGCGGGTTGCCGGACATGCCGTGCTGGTCGAAACCGGCGCCCGCTGACCGACTATCGCCCGGGTGCGCCAACACCACCAGGAGCAGCACGCACCACCAGCAGGGCGGCACTGCGCAGCCACCCCGTCGGCATGCCGCTCAGGAAGGCGTCCTGCCAGATGTGCAGCGTCTCGGACGCAACACCGAGGGCCGCCGCGTTGAACATTCGCGGGTCGGGGGTGTGCACAAGATAAGCCTGCATCTCGTTGATCATCAGGTCTTCGGCCGCGGAATTGTAGCCCTGACTGGCGAGGTACTTGCGAAAGGCCGCCCGCGCGGCGTCGTCCAGCCCCGTCTCCCAGAACCGGCGCGCATAGGCGGTGTAGCGCGGGTTGCTGAAATACTCGGCGTGGGCCAACTCATGACGCAGGATGGTGGCCCGCAGCGCATCATCGATCAGCGGCGACGAACCCGCCCGCGGCACTGAAATCAGGGAGCCCATCGAATCCGGCGCGAGCAGCCCCTCCTGCGTCAGCAGGGCCCGGAGCCACTCCTCCTCGGGCCGCAGGCGAACCTGGTCGCGATCCGCCAGGGCGAAGAAACGCGCCAGATCGGCGGCGGCGTAGTCGTGGCCGTAGTAATAGGTGCCCATCGTGTCGCCCGCCGCAGCGATGGCGGCATCGAGTTCGGCGTCGGACGCCACCCGGTTGCGCGGCATCCCGGCCTTCTCAACCAATGCCGCGACACGGTTCAGCGTCAGCCCCTGGTCGAGCAGGGTGGGGAAATCCAGCACCAGGATCCGCTGGTTCGGCCCAAAGCGGAACGCCGTCCGCGCTTCCGCCTTGTGGGACAGAATCTCCGCCTCCCCGGCGACACGCACGGCGATAACCGGCGCCGCACCCGGCACCGCGGTGCCTTCGGCGCGGGGCGGCGGCATCAGGCCCGCCTCCTCCGCCGGCTCGTGCATCGCGAACCAGCCGGCCACACCCACGGCCATCACCACGAACAGCGCAATCAGACGGATCATGGGCGGCATGCCGCCGCCGGCCGGGAACAACGCACGATCCCTAGGGCGCCCATAGCTGGGCTTGCGCGTCACCTTCACGGTGACGTCATCATCGGGCGGGCGAGGCTCACGACTCATGGTCGGACGGTACCACCTGCCGGATGCGCGACGGTAGAATTACCCGTCAGGCGCCGATATTGATCACCTGAACGCGGCGGTTGCGCGGCTCCGGCGTCTGATCCGGCGTCTGGACCTTCAGCGCGTCCTGCCCGCGGCCTACCGCTTCCAGGCGCGCGGCGGCGACACCGAACCTGCTCTGCAGGTAGCTGGCGACACTGGCCGCGCGCTGCTGGGAGAGCGACAGGTTCAGGCTGCGCGAGCCGGTGGTGTCGGTGTGCCCCTCGATGCGGAAGCGATAGCCGGCCAGCACGTCGCTGTTGAGCGCCCGGCCCAGCTCGTCCAGGGTGCGCATCGCCTCGACGGTGAGATCGGCCGCGCCCAGGCGGAACTGCACGATCAGGTCGATCGAGGGTGTCGCCTGCACGGCGGCCTGTGGGGCCGGCTGCACCGGCGCCGGGCTGGCGGGCGGGGCCTGCGGCACCGGAACAAACGCGGCCGCGGGGGTGACCGGTGCCGGCACGGGGATGGCAACGGGGGCGAGGATGGCAGCGGGGGCGGTGGTGGCAGCGGGCGCAGCCGGGCGAATGCCGCGCGTGCCGCCCTGCAGCGGGCCGGTCGGGCGCAAGGCACGGATGATCTGGTCGGCCGAAGGGCTGTTCTGGGCCAGCACCGTCGGCGTGCCCAGCACCAGGGCCGGAAGCAGCATTGCCGAAGCCATAAACAGGGTGCGCATGGATTCTGAAACCTCCCGGACTGATCCTATCCCATACCACACGGTGGTCTGCGATGACAGCACCGGGGTGCCGGTCATCGCCCCTCCTCCCGCACCTTGGGTTCTCGTTGGCTCCATGGCGCCGGGGCCTCGCTTCACCGTGGCCCATCAAACAGTCGAAGCCGGTGGCGCGGTGAACCGTCAGCCCGCGGCGCTGTCCGAGCCAAGGTGGAACAGGCAGTCGCCGCGCATCGTCCGGCCCGGCACACGCTTGCACAGCACGAAGCCGTCGCGGGCGAAGTGGAATTCAACGGAAGGCGCCCATGGCGTCTCGGGGAAGTGGATGCGCCCTGCGATCTGGCCCTTCCGCACGTCCTCGCCCAGTTCCACCACCGGCTCGAACACGCCGTTCTCGGGCGCGTAGGTGAAGTAATCCGGCCCGCCTACCTCCAGCACCCGTGTCGCCTCGCCGGCCAGGCGCATGGCCTCCGGCAGAATGCCGGCATGCACCAGCACGTTGCGCAGCCCCCGCTCGACGATGCGCAGCGCCGCCGGCGTCACCGCTCCCGCTCCGCCCAGTTCGGTGCCGAGCGACAGCCTTCCCGCCCGCTCGGCGCCACCCATCAGGGTGCTGTCGGTCCCGGTGCCGTTGCCGCCGCCCGACATATAGGCGAGAGGCGCGCCGAACGCCTCAAGCAGGGCCAGGTGCTGCGCGTGGCGGCCGGGGTCGGCGCTGCGCTTGATCAGCGGGCATGGCACGTACATCAGCGACGATCCGCCGGAATGCAGGTCACAGACAACGTCGGACATCGGGATCAGCACGTGCTCGATGAAGAAGGCGATCTGCTGCGTCACCGTGCCGTCCGGCGTGCCAGGAAACATCCGGTTGAGGTTGCCCTCGTCGATCGGCGAGGTGCGCCGCCCAGCCATGCCCGCGGGGAAATTGGCCATGGGCAGGATGATCACCCGGCCCTTGATCTGCGCCGGCTCCAGCGACTTGGCCAGGTTGCACAGCGCCACCTGGCCCTCGTACTCGTCGCCGTGGTTGCCCGAAACGAACAGCGCGGTCGGGCCATCGCCGTTCTTGAGCACCACAACCGGGATAGGGATGAAGCCGTACGCCGAGCCGTGCACGGAATGGAACAGCCGGATGAACCCGTTCTGCCGGCCCTCGACGTTGAAATCGACCTCGGGGATCAGGCGCGAACGGGCGGCGTCGGACATGCTTCCTATCCCTTGGTCATCAGGTGGCAGGCGACTTCATGGCCCTCGCCCGTGTTCAGCAATGGCGGGGCCTGCGCGCTGCAGATCGGCATCACGTACGGGCAGCGCGTATGGAAGCGGCAACCACTGGGCGGGTTGAGCGCCGAGGGAATGTCGCCGGAAATGCGCTCCCGACGCCCCCGGCCTCGCTCGCGAGGCTTCAGTACCGGCACCGCGCCGATCAGCGCCTGGGTATAGGGGTGCTGCGGGTTGGCGTAGATCGTACGCTTGTCCGCAACCTCCACCACCTTGCCAAGATACATCACCGCCACGCGGTCGGAAATGTGCTTCACCACGCTCAGGTCATGGGCGATGAACAGGTAGGTCAGGCCCAGCTCCTTCTGCAGGTCCTGCAGCAGATTCACGATCTGCGCCTGCACCGACACGTCGAGCGCCGAGACCGGCTCGTCGCACACCACGAAGCGCGGCCGCAGTACCAAGGCCCGTGCGATACCGACGCGCTGGCGCTGGCCACCGGAGAACTCGTGCGGGAAACGGTCGCGCGCGCGCGCCGGCAGGCCCACGAGCTTGAGCATCTCGTCCACCTTGCGCCGGCTTTCCGCATCCGGCTTGGCACCATGGATCAGCAGCGGCTCCATGATGATGTCTTCCACCATCATGCGCGGGTTGAGCGCGCCGTACGGGTCCTGGAAGACGATCTGCATCGCCTTGCGGTGGGTGCGCATTTCGCGCGTGCTCAAGCCGGTGATCTCGGTTCCGTCGAAGCGGATGGTGCCGCCGGTCGGCTCGATCAGGCGGATCAGCAGGCGGCCCAGCGTGGACTTGCCGCAGCCAGACTCGCCCACCAGCCCCAGCGTCTCGCCCGCCGCGATGGACAGCGACACGCCATCCACCGCGCGCAACGGCGTGGTGACGCGGCGCAGCATCCCGCCCGAGCGTACCGGGAAGTGCTTCGACAGCCCGTCGATCTCGATCAGGTTGCTCATGCCGAGGTCACCGGCGCGGCTGCCAGTTCGTCAGCCCGGATGCAGGCGTCGAAATGCCCGGCATCACTCTCCACCAGCGGCGGAATGGCGGCGCGGCAGGCCTCGATGCGATGCCGGCAGCGCGGCGCGAACCGGCAGCCGGCCGGGCGCCGCGCGGGCTCCGGCAGCGAGCCGGGGATGGCCACCAGGCGCGACTGGTCCTGCTCCAGCGTCGGCACGCAGGACAGCAGGCCACGCGTGTAGGGATGGCGCGGCACCTCGAACAGTTCGGCAACCGGCGCCTGCTCCACGATCCGCCCGGCATACATTACCAGCACCCGGTCGGCGGTCTCGGCGATGACGCCCATGTTGTGGGTAATCACGATGATCGCCATGCCCAGGTCGTCGCGCAGGTCCATCAGCAGGTCGAGCACCTGGGCCTGGATGGTCACGTCCAGCGCCGTTGTCGGCTCGTCG
>Ga0105055_10011753_pt1 | contig 10765 bp, 12 predicted proteins | sample BON03_FD_78090 | JGI IMG/M metagenome (GOLD analysis project Ga0105055, IMG submission 78090) | Freshwater microbial communities from Lake Bonney liftoff mats and glacier meltwater in Antarctica - BON-03 | ecosystem: Environmental > Aquatic > Freshwater > Ice > Glacier meltwater | place: Lake... | reverse complement strand
ATTTCAGCTCTGATGAATTTTTCTTTAAAGTCAGTGTGAATTGCGGTCCCTGCTTCTGGAGCAGTCGAATCTCTTGTTACGGTCCAGGCTCTTGTCTCTGTCTCCCCTGTTGTAAAGTATGTAATAAGATTAAGTATTTCGTATCCTTTTAAAATAAGCTGATTGAGTCCTCCTTCAATTCCCATTTCTGTTCTAAAGGACTCTTTGTCAGATTCATCCATTTCATTAATTTCAAGCTCTGAACTTGCATCGAGTTTGGTGTAATGACACCCTCTCTCTTCAATATAATTTATTAGATCTGTATACCGAGGATCATTTGTTTCATCGAGATTTGTACCCCCTGTCTTCTTATTGAGAGCGTACATAATTGGTTTTGAAGTAAGAAGATGTAAATGTTTTACAAAAGGACCTTCTTCTTCAGTGAGTTCAACTTGGTTTGCAAATTTTCCATCTTTGAGTGCTGCTTCTATTCTCAATACTGCATTATGCTCCTTTACTGCATCTTTATCATTTCTTTTTACATCCTTTTGGAGATTGACGAGTCTCTTGGTTACCGTTGCAAGATCAGCAAGTACGAGTTCATAATTAATTACCATTGCATCTGATAAAGGATTGACTTCATTATGAACATGAATCACTTTGGAGTCCTCGAAGATTCGAATTACTTCGCAGATAGCGTCCACTTCTCTAATATGTGACAAGAACTGGTTTCCGAGTCCTTCGCCCTCTGATGCGCCTTTCACAAGGCCTGCGATGTCTGTGAATTCAACAATAGCAGGAAGTGCTTTTACAGATTTACTTAAAGTAGCCAATTGCTCAATTCGACCGTCTGGCACGGGAACAATTCCGACCGAAGGATCGATTGTACAAAAAGGATAATTCTCAGCTGGAACTGACTTTTTGGTTATCGCATTAAAGAGGGTCGATTTGCCTACGTTTGGGAGACCGACGATTCCTATAGATAGTGACATATTATTTCTTAATTTTCATCATTGCATGTTGCAATTCTGTCTTGTGGTCCATCATAACTTGCATCATTGCTGATTGTTGATCAATGCCTTTCTTTGTTTTGACTTGAATCTCTTTTGAGATTGTTTTGAGTAATTCTGGATTTTTTTCTACAAGATTAAGAATCATCTCTTGCTGGTCCTTGGGCATATCTTTAATTTGCCTTTGGATCATTTTTTTCATTACAAAATTTAACATAGTAAGATGATTTTAGCCTATTTTATTAAAATTGTCATCTGTATGTTTGGAATCTTCGAATTATATTATATGGATGATATAAATATACTCGCTTCACTCGTTATTGATCCCCGCCTTCGCGAGGATGATATAAATATACTCGCTTCACTCGTTATTGATCCCCGCCTTCGCGAGGATGATATAAATATACTCGCTTCACTCGTTATTTATATCACTTTAAATAATAATTCACATTCTTCTTGTGTTGTTCATAATTGGTTGAACAGTGTATATTCCCTCTTTTGTCATGCAAATAGAAGAGACATGTCGTTTTGAGTGGATTAAGGGCTGCCTTGATGGCCTCCTTGCCTGGAGTTGCAATTGGCGCAGGTGGCAGACCTTTGTTTTGGTACGTATTAAATGGTGAGTCAATGTATTTATCCTCTGACTTTGGAACAGGCCACCATCTTTGAGCATCACCTTTTGCATATTGAAGAGTTGCGTCGATTTGAAGTGCCATACCGATCGAAAGTCTCTTGTGTATGATTCCTGAAATTAATCTCATGTCTGACTTCCCTCCTGCTTCTCTTTGAATCAAAGATGCGATTGTAATAATTTCTGGAACAGAAACAGAGTCCTTGTCTATATTTAGTTCTCTGAGCACTTCATCAAAACTGTCTTCCATGGTTTTTTGTACAACATCAGCACTCTCTTGTGTATGAATGAGATATGTCCCTGAAGCAAGGAAGCCTTCTTGTCCTTTTGTCATACACATGGGCTTGAGTGTGGCAAATTTCTCGATTTCTTCTTGAGACCAACCGAGTTTTTCTCCTGTTACCTCTGCGATCTGAGCCCTTCTAAAACCTTCGATGATTGAAACATATTTATATTTTGGTTCATCAAGAGCAAGGGCACTCGAGACAGCTCCCATTCCTTTTGTGAACGAATATCCGCCAGGCTCTATTCCTCCTCTGAGTGTAAGTATGGTATGGAGCACTAATTTGGAAAAACCATTAGTGACGAAGCCTTCACGTTCAAGTTGAGCGAGGAAAGAATTCACATCACCAGTATAAGGAACGTAGACAATCTCTTCTGCTTTACTTTGAGAAAGGGCAATAAAAATAAAAAAAGAAAGTAGAATTATAAAAAAAGATTTTATTTTGTGTGTAGAAAAGTACGACATCTTAATACACACAGTATACCAATAGTTTGACTAAATATATAAATTGTTTTTCACATTTACTGAGTTTTTATGAATTCAAGAGAGATTGAATTCACACAATGACGAACATTTTTTGATGTTAGTTGCTCTCCGTCAAATACATGTCCGAGATGACCTCCGCATTTTGTACACGTAATCTCAGTTCTTTTTCCATCATTATCAAGTGTTCGAGTTACTGCACCTTCTATCTCTTGATCAAATGCTGGCCACCCACAATTAGATTCAAATTTATTATTTGAAGTGTAAAGTGGAGTTCCACATTTTCGACAAAGATATATCCCATCTTCAGAATGTGTATTGTATTTTCCTATAAAAGGTTTTTCTGTTCCTTTTTCTTCAATTACTCTTTTTTCTTCTGGTGTAAGTGGTTGCATACTTTTAGTATATCTCATTGTAAATAATAGGGTTAAACGCCTATGTGTGTTAGAATGACTATGTTATCAACTAACACAATAACACTATGGACGAACAAAATACAAATCCAGCTGCAACTCCAGCAGACGGAACTGCTCCAGTTACAGAAGAAACTTCAACAGAAGCAACTCCTGAAACTCCAGTAGAATCTACTGAAGAAAAAACTGAAGAAACTTCAGCATAATTCTTTGACGAAAAAGCGCAGCCTTCGGCTGCGCTTTTTCTTTTGTATAACTTATTAGTTAAAAAAATTCTAAACTTTTACTAAATAAGTTCTACATTATTCTCTCGACTTTTGCATGCAATTTAATAGTATATTAATTATGCAGATCCTTAAAAAAGAAACATATACCAAAATGATCGAAAATTCTATAGGAACTCGGTTGTTTAATTCAATTATTGTAACGGAGTATGATATTCAAAAGGATATCCTAAATGATGGAGAATTCTCTTGCGCCTGTTTTGTGAGTGGGATTCTTTTTCTTCAAAACGTGATTCCCAGAACAAGAACAACTGTCACAAATCTAGAGAAAGACTTACTTGAAAACCCACTCATGGACGAAGTTGCAATGCCAAAAAACATTCAAGCAGGAGACATTATCTTCTGGGAGTCTGTGACCTATGAAGATGGTTCATCCAATCGACATGTCGGTTTTGCGCTTTCAAACATTCAAGCAGTTTCGACCAACTATATTCAAAAATGTGTAGTGAGACACAGCATGAATACAGCAATTGAGAATACAGGAGAGGTTCGAAAAATTGAACGAGTGTTCAGGCCTGTTTTTAAATAAATTTACAAAAAATTCATCATGCCCTTAAGAAAGTTTTAACAATCTGTTCCTTGTGTTCTATACACACCTTCTTTATACGTCGGTGTGTTTTATTTACCAAGCTCCAATGTCTCGTCAATTCGGATTTGCTTAACAAATTCTGGAACGTGACTCACAACAATCATTGCACCTTCGTACTCACTCAATGCTTTAGCAATAACAGGAAGGTGTCTAAAGTTGATGTGGTTGGTAGGCTCATCCAGAATTAAAATTCCAGGTTCTTGGAGTACGAGTTGAGCAAATGCAACTAATCCTTTTTGTCCCTCTGAAAGGCTTTCTATTTTTGTTCCCATCATGCTTGCATTAATAAGAAAACCCGCAGCAACACCTCTCATGCGATGTTCATCTCGTGTTTCCATAATCTGAGTTAAAGATTCGTACACAGTGTCATTAAAATTTAGCGTAGAAAAATCCTGACGATAGTATCCGACTCTGATATCGGATTTCATTTGAGCACCTTTAGCCTTACCTGATGCGAGAGACTCGAGCAATGTCGACTTCCCTATTCCATTTGGTCCCGCCAGCATTAAGTGATTATTTTTCTTCAAAACTACATCAGCTTTTTTGGTCACAATTTTATGAGTCTTTGGATTCATTGTAGAGAAGGATGTAATAGTAAGAAGTTCACCAGAGAGATCCTTTTGAACAGGAATTTGAAAAGGTCTAATTGTCTTGTCTTCTTTTCGTACATCTACTTTTGCCTCTTCCATGTCAGCTGCCTTTTCACGCATTCTTTTTGCAACCATTCTCATTTGACCTCCTTTGTTTGCAAAGAAGTTAGCCTTATCCTTATTAGCCTGAATTTCTTTTGAAAGCTGAGCATTTTTTCGATTTTCTTTTTCGATCCGAAGATTGATTTCTTTTAGAAGGTCAAAATAGTTCCCGACGTATTGCTCAACTTTTCGAGTTCGAACATCCAAATAAAGAACTCCATCACTAAATGAGTTTAGGAATTCGGCATCATGGGAAATAACAATAACTGTTTTTGTATAGTTTTTTATAAAATCAGTAAGGTGTGCGATTCCATCTTTATCAAGGTTGTTAGTTGGCTCGTCAAGAAGAAGTACATCTGGTTTTTGGATCAGTGCTGATGCAAGTAGGATTCGAGCTTGCTGTCCTCCACTAAGATCTTTCACCTTCTTATCTCGAGGAACAGTAAGGTTGACGGTTTCTAAAACCTCATCTATTTTTGGATCTATATCATATACAACTTCTGCAAAACATTTTTGAAAGAATTCTCTTACTGTTAATTCAAGTTGATCTCGAGCAACAACTTGTTTTGCGATTGCAATCGAAACTCCCTTTACAATATTAATATGTCCCTCTTCAGGGAATAATTCTTTTGTTATTAATTTGAAAATAGTACTTTTACCTGCCCCATTTTGTCCCATAATAGTAAGCTTGCTTCGTTGTCTAATGACAAAACTCACCTCTTCCAAAATAGGTTTGTTTGCACCGAACTCAAAGGTTACGTTCTCGAACTTAACAATAGCTTCTTGTTTTGACATAGAGCAACACAGTACCATTAAAATGGATAAAGTTCTAGTGGCAACAACTCGGGAGATTAGACCTGTTGCCAAGGGGTGTCGTACCTAAATAAAAGGCGGCCCTGAAAGGGCCGCCTTTTCTTAGTCTTTAACTACTACCTTCTTTGGTTTCTTTTTTTCTTTTCTTTTGTCTTGTCCTTTTGCCATAGTTGTTTTTTATATAAATAAAGTAACTCTCTAATTTTCTAACTTCTCACTAAAATGTAAAGATGTGTATAACTTTTATTGAAGTCTCGCACTCTCAAACGCTTCTGTTATTACCTGAACGATATCTGAAACTCCTGGCAATAATCCGAGGACGTTTAGGATTAATCCTCCAATCAGCACAAGAAGTGTTGCTCCAACCAATATACCAGCACCATGAAGCATTCCTCCTAGAAACATTCTTTTAAAACTGTATCTTTTAATCAGATTATCCATTTCTGATCTTAACTTTTTAATTTCTTGTATTAATTTCTCTTGTTCCATGTACTAAATATAACACGAGTTATTATTTTTGACTTACATCATGTCCTCCAAATTTATTTCTCAGTGCAGATACAACTTGCCCAGTGTATGAAGGATTACCTTTTGAATCTTTTCTAAAAGTAAGTGCTCCTTCAATAATTGTAGCAGGTACACCAAGTTCTTTTGCTTCGTTCACAGTCCACTCACCTTCTCCACTATGATCAACTTCTCCCGAACAACAATTCACTGAATTTAGGTCTTGACCAAAACTGTCATAGGCACTTTTAAGCCATCCGATAAGTTTTGATTCTATAACCGAACCATGATTATACACATCAGCAATCTCTTTTAGGTTTAAATCAAAATCACTTTTCTGAAATATTTCAAATCCTTCAGCTATAGACTGCATCATTCCATATTCAATTCCGTTGTGAACCATTTTTACAAAGTGTCCTGCTCCTGATTTTCCTGCATGAATATATCCGTGCTCAACAGACAGATCCTTAAATAATTCTTCATTCTCTTTAAACATCTCTTTTGATGATCCGACCATAAGACATGCACCACTGAGTGCACCTGATGGCCCACCTGAGACTCCAACATCAATATAATTTATCTTCCTTCCTTTAAACTCCGCACCTCTTGCAAGTGTGTCTTTATAAAAAGAGTTACCCCCATCAAAAATAGTATCTCCCTCGCTAAGAAGTGGTGTAAGTACTTTTAAAACTTCATCTACGGCTTGATGTGGCACCATAAGCCAAATTTTTCGCGGGGACTCAAGGTTATTAACCATTTCAGATAAAGTATAAGAACTCTCCACACCTTCTTTTTTCATTGCATCAGTCTGTTTTGAATCCCGATTATATCCAACTACTCTCCAATTTTTTGAGATCAGTTGTCGTGCAATATTAGAACCCATCTTTCCAAGTCCAATAATTCCGAGATTTTTAAACTCGTCAATTTCTCTATTTTCCTCTCGGTCTAGTTGCTCCATAAAATCAGGTCGTGGAGTCGTATCTGGTTTATATGAATGTAATGTTACAGATTCTTCACTCCACGAGTCAATTACTGAATCAGTAAACTTCCAAGACGCATCAACTTCCTCATCAGAAACAAACAATGTCTGATCTCCATAAAAGGCTTCGTAAATTACCTTTGAATATTCTTCCACATATTGTTTTTTTGTAGTTTTTTCATATAAAAAGAAAGAGAATTTTCGTTCTTCAAGAACTCGTTCGAATCCTGGTTTTTTCATCCAAAAATCAATAATGATTTCATCACTTGGTTCAAGTCTAAAAATAATCTTATTAGGCGTGTGCTGACCAACTTCACACAACATACATTTTTTTGGACACCTGAGTGTTACTATTATTTCTTTTCGTGCCTCACTCATTCGTTTTCCTGACTCCATATAAATAGGCACTCCTTTCCATTTAGGATGACTGAGTTCAGTCTTAAGCGCAAAGTATGTTTCGGTTTGAGAATCACTCTTCACTCCTTCTATTTCCTTATACCTCTCATATTGTGCCCGATATGAATTCTCTATAATGAGCCCCTTTGTAAGAGGTTTAAGTGTTTTTATTATTTGAGCTCTTTTCTTTCGGATCTCATCCACTTTCATTTTTTCTGGATATTCCATAGTGAGTGCGGCAAGCATTTCTAGAATATGATTTTGTCCAACATCACGAAGTGTTCCAACAGGATCATAGAATGCTCCTCGTTTTTCTACGCCAATTGATTCAAAAAGTTTTATACGAATATGTTCAATTCGAGTATTGTCCCAGGCATCTTCAAATAAATTATTTGAAAATCTAAAATTTTCAATTCCTTGGATTATTTCTTTGAACAGATAGTGGTCAATTCGATAAATTTGATTTTCCCTAAAATATGTTGAGAGTAATTTTTGTAATTGCTGTGCAGACTTCAAATTTGTTCCGAAGGGCTTTTCAATCAGTATTCGATTCCAACCAATTTCATCATTGCAAGGAAGATTCAACTTCTGAGTTCCAAGGTGCGTGAATATTTCCTGATACATCGAAGGTGGTACTGAGAGATAGAATAGTTTATTTGAACAGGTTCTCCATTTATCTTCTGTATTTTTAATTTTTTGCGAAAGTTCGACATATCCTTCCTCCTCTGCGAAGTCCCCTTTTTGGTACACAAAGTAATCACAAAATGTTTCAAATTGTTCTTCGGATTCGACTAGAGCCCCCGTTGTCTCGAGTGATTTTTTAATTAATTTTTTTAAGTCGTTATGTGATAGGTCTCTGCGAGCAAATCCAATCACGACTAATTTTGATGGAAGCAAATTTTGCTCAAAAAGGTGCCAGAGCGATGGAATTATCTTCTTTGCGACAAGATCACCCGTTACTCCAAATAGTATGAAAATTGATGGTGCAAGAAGTTGTGTTTTTGAAACTGAGTTTTTGGTTTGAATCATAAATGTTTAACTTAGTTAGGATTAGCCTTATTATACACAATTATGAATAGTGAGTTAGAAGACAATAGAAAAAGCGCGCGACTATTGTCGCGCGCTGTTGTTTGACCACCTCTCAGCAGTTTTTTATTAAATCTTGGAGATTTAGAGCCATCTGAATTTGGGTAAAATACTCAGTCAAGGAATCTTGGTCTGCTCTAATATTATCGTCTCTTCCGACTAGCGTCTTACCATCACGAATTCCGATTACCGAGAAGAGTTCTGTCTCGAGAGGAAAAGCTGTTTCAATTTCATTTTTGAACAAATGATCGACGGTAATATATAGAGCAAGTCGAGCTTTAAAAATATCAAAGTTATGTTTTATTTTAATAATATGCTGTGCACATCCTTCGGGAGTATTAATTTCTAGGCGATGTTCGGTAGTGTGGACGTTTTTAATGTCATCGATACTGTCGCGAAAGAACTCTACAGACTCTCTATGTTCTTCCCGAAAGCGATAGAGTTTTTGAAGGTACTCACTGAGCTCTCCTATAATGGTGTCTCCTTTGTCTAGCCGTTTTTGTGTCAGACAAGGAAGTGAGAGGTCAATTAAATTTACCTCATTTAGAAAATTTTCAAACCAGGTTTTGTTCATTATTTTATTGTATAAGTTACTGTTTCAACAGAATTGTTGTTCAAAAGTATTTAATCATAGATATATATAATTGTCAAAGCCTACGACTGAATCAACCTTTAAGCTTATAGGGATTATTCAAATCTATACTAGAGTATAAAAATTACACATTGAAAATGTGTGAATGAAAACGTGAGGGGTCGACTCTGCTAAGTATTTTTTCGCAGGGAGCTCAGAATACTAGGCGTCAGAATCTATCTTTGAATTTGCAAAAGAAGTACCGCTGTTTTCAATTTGAAATAAAATAGCAAGCTTCACTACTCCTCTGTGGATTTGCACTGACACCGTATTCCTTGATTGATTCGTTTTAAAAGCAATTTCTTCAAGACTCAAATTATCTACATATCGCATAGAGATTACATTTTGATACTTTTTTGAGAGCTTAGGTATTAGCATAATAGCTGCTCTGCCATCAATCATATTGAATAAGCGCTCAGAATCATCTACAGCTATTTGGAAACCATCTTCTGTCATAGCATCTAGCGACACAGTTTTCTTTTTCCTGTATTCGTCGATTATGAGATTATTCAATAAATGGAACAGGAATGCTCTCATCGAATTGATCTCACCATGCTTGATGAGATACTCCCATGCCTTGAGAAATGTGATTTGTACCAGATCGTTGGCTAGTTCCCTATTGTTTACTTTATAATAGGAGTGACGTAGGAGCGCTTTCTCATGCTCACCGTGAGCATGAGAAAGTGTTTCTGATTTATTTTTTTTCATTATTTTTTCTTAGTGCTTCTCTGACTCTTTTGATCACTTCAGTTATACTCCAATTGGACTTTACGAGATAGTAAGCAGGCTCTGATTCGATTATATTTTTCATTACTTTTTGCTCTGCATTAGAGAGATTGGTCAAAAGTATGACAGGCACTTTCTTACCCCACACATTCTTTTGACGAAGCTTTTTTAACATAGTAGTACCATCCATAATAGGCATAAGAATATCAAGTAAAATTAGATCTGGATGATTACTTAGTGCTGCTTCCAGACCCTCTACTCCATTTGTGGCTGAGATTACATCAAAGCCTTCACGATCAAGCTTGTCGACGAGTGCTCGAAGCACGGGCAGATCATCTTCCACCACGAGCACCTTTTGTTTATTTTGTTTTTTTTTCATAATCATATTTTGTTAATTGTTTTTATTCTTCTTTGTTAATTCTTAGTTTGTAATACTTTGATTTGGTATGTACAGAATAAAAGTGGTGCCTTTATCCTTTTGTGAACTGAAGCTAATGGTGCCATTCAGTGTGTCTGTTATAGATTTGGCAATATAGAGCCCAAGCCCTGTACCATCTGGCCTCAATGCCTGAGCATTGCTCGCTCGGTAAAATTTGGTGAAAAGTCTTTTTTTTGCATGTGCCGGGATTCCACAACCGTTATCTTTGATTTTAATTTCTATACCATTATTTTTCTTCTCTATTTTTATTTCTATTGCTCCCTTCTTTGAGCTATATCCTACAGCATTCGATAACAAATTTTGGAAGACAATGCGGGCAAGTGTAGGGTCGCTTACTATATCTGAGTTACCATGTTCATAGTTTTTCACGATCACTAATTCCTTATCAATAATTTGTGTGTGTAATTCTTTTAACACATCATCTACGATATCTATAATGTTAATTAGTGTTGGTTCGATCACAAACGTTCCAAGGTCGATTCGAGATACTGTGAGGAGTGCATTCATAAGCTCGATCATCCTCTGATTACCATGATGTATTTCCTTACAATACACCTTTTGTTTTGGATTCAAAGCCCCTGCTTCATCGTTTAAAAGCATCTCAGAGTACCAATTGATAGCAGTAGTAGGTGTCCGAAGCTGATGCGATGCAAGAGATACGAATTCGTTCTTTGCCTTGTTCATTGCTTCTTCTCTGGTGACATCTCGAAACACTTCGACAGCACCAATAATCTCACCCTTGAGGAGTATCGGACTTATCACACCTGACGCAGGAAACCTGGTCTTATTTTTACGAACATAATAATACGAAGGTAGTACAACAACTT
>Ga0105055_10011751_pt1 | contig 10766 bp, 5 predicted proteins | sample BON03_FD_78090 | JGI IMG/M metagenome (GOLD analysis project Ga0105055, IMG submission 78090) | Freshwater microbial communities from Lake Bonney liftoff mats and glacier meltwater in Antarctica - BON-03 | ecosystem: Environmental > Aquatic > Freshwater > Ice > Glacier meltwater | place: Lake... | reverse complement strand
CTGCAACACACTGCAACACACTGCAACACACTGCAACACACTGCAACACACTGCAACACACTGCAACACACTGCAAGACACTCCCTAGAGCGAGAGTGGCATCCTGTCTTGCTGCTCAACGCACTACAACACGCTGCAACACGCTGCAACACGCTGCAACACGCTGCAACACGCTGCAACACGCTGCAACACGCGGCAACACACCCCCTGGAGCAAAAGCGACATCCTTTCTTGCTCATATTGCGCGAAAGGGGGTGTGCTGCAGTGTGTTGCAGTGTGTTGCAGTGTGTTGCATTGTGTTGCAGTCCTTTCTTGCTGCTCTTGCAAGAAAGGACATTCTCTCCTGTGCACAACTTGGGTACACGTGACACGTTGTGCGTCCGATCAAAAAACGTGATTGGCCGTAAATTTAGTCGGCATTCGCCATTGTGCAGTGGCATTTTTTCTGCAAGCTCCAAAGTTGTGCACAGACCTAGATCGGACTCATCTCTACATGTTGATATTGGAAACATATATAAGTTCACACGGGAAAATAAAATACTAGCGCTCGGCGTTTGTTTCCCACAGCCATGCTTGAGCGCTGGCTACATACTTGTTGCGTCAAGGTCACGTTTGGATTGCTGCCGACAAATTGGATCGTTTCGATTATCATCAGCTTTGATCGCAGAAGAGTCACCCTATAACACCCGACCTCCATAATTAACAACGGCCTACACAGATTTGAAAGAATAAACATGTTTTGTCTTTGTTCTTTGTCGCATTATTAATTCAAGTAAACCCCTAAGGCCTGGAAGTGTTGAGATCATGCCGGGATCTGCAGTTCCAGGGGTGTTGACGCGTATTCGACTGAAACGTCATGGTACGTCTTCCCATGCCGTGTTGGCATATGGCGGAAGCCCAAGTATGCTCACATTTATGCTGTGAAGAAGTACATCTTGGCTACAAGAATATCCGACACTTCATATACTCAAGAAAGTTGCGTCATCGGGAAGTCGTGACATGTACACCCGATTTAACCATACGAATTGCCTTTATAATCAACATGTGCTTGAGGTTGGACGTGTCTATAACCATGTATCACGCCCCACACGCATGTCCGTGAGCGTGTTAATCGTCGTTACGTAAGTGGATTAGATTTTTTGCAGAGTATTTTGGTTTGTTGCAGTGCGTTGCAGTGGGAGAGAGTGAGAGCAGTCGCCAGATTGATCCGAGAATTCCTGCAGTGCGTTGCGGTGTGTTGCGGTGTGTTGCAATGTTTTTGGATCATCAAGGCGTCAACGGATTTAGTGAATTATTGATTTATTGAACAATTTGTTTGATACATTTATGTAGGTTTATCTGTCAACACAAATATGTGTACTCATATGCATACATGTTTATAAATGAAAGTGTATATGGCATATACGTACACACACACGCATACATACACACACACACACATACACACACACACACAAACACACACACACACACACACACACACACACACACACACACATAGATAAGTATATATACATACATGTATACACGCACCCTCTCTTACACACACACGCACACTTACACACGAGTTCATCTGACTTGTCGTATTTGAACTATGCATGTATATACACATATGTATACACATATATATACACACATATATGTACATTTATATATTCAAACATATATTTATTGGTACATACATATGGAATCCCATATACATTACATATATGAGTACATATATATAGAATCCTATATACACATCCTCGCGCTTACATAATTGACATCAGAGAGTGCCTGATCGTTGCCATTCTCCAGTGATTGTCTCCCGACACAGCTTCAAGAATATAGGCCATGATAAAAATAGACACTACGCAAATCACTCTGACTGAGGAACTGGGCGAGCACTTATGTCTACCTCGAACCAGTCGAGCACCCCTGTGAAGTGGAACAGTACCCAGAACAAAGGCATTGCCATTTTTCAATGATTGTCTCCCGACACAGATTCGTGAGCATCGCTACTCGCCATATCATGAACAAGCAGCAGCGACTCTGGCGTTTTCGACGGCGCCCGGGAAAACGCGCGTCTAAATGAGGCTGCCATGGACCTGCCGGCGACCTGCCCTGCGGGCGCATGTAAAGAATCAAGTTCGGGTGGATGTTCGGCGTGTGGTGTTGCTGTTTGCGAGCCGCCAGTCAAGGCAAGTGAAAATGACATTGCGCGCGTGAAAGAGCCAACACGGCTCCACATGCTGCCTGCTCGCGAAGTCGAATCCTCGTTGGCACTGGTAGCGTTACCCTTTTTCTGTCCGTCCGAGTGTAAAGCGACTGCGGGTTTGAGCGTGCGTTTTGAGGCATCCTTGGGTGTGCGGAGCCGTTTGTTGGTGTCGATTTCCGAGGTGGGCGGGCGAGTTTCGAGTCTGTATACCACCTTGGCATCATAGTGCACGACAAAGTCGCTGACTGTCATCGCGAGGCCATTCAAAGCCAAGGTCATATTCAATTCTTCGTCCACCGCGGGATTGAGCAACGACGCATCCTCTTGGAAATCGTCAGTCCCACCGCCCCAGATTTCCCACACGGGTGAGTCACACGGAGACAAGAGACCCGGCGATTCGTGGCCCATGTACCAACTCCACTCCAGCGCGTTGGACCACTCCAAATTCGAGAGCATTGACAATTCTGACCGCAGACTCAAGGCCTCAGTCTGATCATCTACTATGAGAGAACTCCAAGGTTTGAGAAGGCGAGGGTGCCCGTGTTGGCCCCAGTCTTGATAGAGGCGCCGCCGCACAACGCGTGCCGATAGGGCGATGTTTTGTTTGCGCTCTTCCGTGGGCACAAACTTGAGCCTGTAGGGTGGGTCTTTCTTGTGTTTTTTCATGAGGTAGAAGCACTTGAGCATGATGACGTTTTGGAAAAACGAGCAAATCATCTTGAGGCTCTTCTTCCTGCGCACCAGCATCCCGATGTCGCTGCTGTAATCACCCGGCGTCTTTTTGAAATTGTCCTGCACACTCGCATCCGCGTCGCACAGTCCGATCAGGAAAATGCGGCACTCGAGCCCCCCATAGAGCGCTGCGTGATGCAGCACAGTGCGTCCGTCCTGATCTCGCCACTCTGGATTGCCGTGCTGCTGTTTGATCAAGTAGTTGAGACACGGCATTTCATTCACGGCAATGTGCATCGGCAGCCGCCCATCATGCGCACGCGAGTGCGGATCGAGCCCGAGCCTTTCGACCAGCTCAACCAGCGCTTCTTTTTTGCCCTCAACTTCGACTCCCGTAAAGGCCATACACGCATAATGCACGGCGGAAAATCCAAGCATGACCGAACGCGCTGTCAGAAACCCCTGACTCGGCACCCATTCTAGCTTCTCGACGCACGTCGTCACGTCGAGCCCACTTGCTGCGAGCTCCGAGATTCGGGTTACATCTCCACAGTGCGCAGCACGAAGCAGGTCCCTTACGTTGTTGAGACGTGACGCCTCCTGCACTCGAGCACTCGCATCGTCGCACCGTGTCTGCAGCACTGAGTGTTCACCAACTGTGACTTCGCGCACACCTTCGCCGCACCGCACCAGGTGCGCTACATGTTTACGGGCAACCGTGGCCTCTCGCAGATCGCCCTTGTTCAAATTCTCATTGACTGACTTCAAAGCGCATCGGATGCAATACTTGGGCATACTCACCAAGCACTGACCGTGTTTGTCACACACGGGACACGCCCCAAATTTCATCAGCTTCTTCGTTTTCGACCCCAGATTCGGCTGCGTGTTCGAGCGGCGAGACAAGGGTGAAGTAGGTGTTGACGGTTTCAGCGATTCAGGCGGTGTGTGTGTGAGAGAGAGAAAGAGAGAGTGTGTGTGTGTAGATGTGTCCGTGCGTGTAAGTGTAGAGAGAGAAAGAGTGCGTGCGTGTTTCAGCAATTCGGGCGGTCCGGCCATTGTGACGTGCGCGTGCAGCGTGCTTGTTGGCAAATTCTTCAGATCCTTTGCCATGACCTGCCGTCGTGGGAGGCCCATCATGACCGACTTGTCGCCTTGATCCTGTAGCATATCATCCTCTTGCTGCACGAGCGTCTTGAGCGCATCCATTCGCTTGTACGCTGCCGCAAACGCCACTTGTAGACCCGACCTCATCTCACGGGCATTCCTGTTACACACTCCTTCGCGCCCAAATGCGTTCAACAACGCGGTGCGAGGCTCGAGGCGCAGGCCAGCTTTGGGTGCGTGGTGCATCAGCGCAGTCACACACCGATGCAGCTGTTCGAGAGACTTGAACGTGACAGTCACAGATTTTTTAGTCACCTTTTTCGAGACTTGGATGGTGGAGGCTGGCACCACACCGGGATATCCTTGGAATTCGGCGTAAACGTGCTTGTCGTCCTTTGCACGGTAAACGCGCAAGAGGTCGCCGCGCTCGGCTCGGAGGCCGGTGATGCCCTTTTTCCAGATAAACTTTGACGTGAAGGTGCCTTGCATTTCCGCCGAGACCAGATCGAGTGCAAATGGTTTGTCCTGCAACGCTCGCTCTTGCAGCAGAATGACCTCATCTACATGACATGCCCTGCTTAAGGTGCTTTCGTAGACTAGCTCCTCGGCATATCGACCAGGCACCCCGCGCTTGGCAGCATGCCAAACCGTCATCATCTGTTGACAGGGCGCAGATTCGAAGAGCAACATACCCCCGACACACCATAGCGTCTGGGCGTCCCAGTACCCATGTCCACCCTCATTTACAACTACCTCAACCACGCCCAATGACTCTTTTTTGGCTTTAAATCCTTCGCGCGCTTCGAGTAGATCCCGGAGTGCGTCAGTCTTTTTGACGCGCGACGGAGACGGAGGTTCTGCATTCTCCATTTGAGGCGTCCGCGGCGGCGAGAACTTTCCGGGCTTCCCCGTTGGTTTCTCTTTGGTAAACACAGGTGGTCTGGACGGATCGCGTGGCGGCATTTGTGGCTTAGGGCGCGGTGCGCACGGCACTGTCCAGTCCTTGATGTCGGCCGTGCGAATATCGCGCACTGTGTCGCTGCTTTTGAGCTGGCGTGTCGCGGAGGAGGCAGACGGGAGCGAGATCTCCGACGGCGTCCTATGGGGTGGCTACAATTAGTAGGCTCCTTAAATTTACAGGTCTTGTAAGCAGAATATGATCTCTTTTATAGGGCTCTTTTGCAAAAGAGACCTATAATTTCCAGGAGCCTACTAATGGTAGCCACCCCATAGCAAGATTTCTCAGCAGTCAGCTCTGCAGGTGCACACAGTAAATGTAATAGCGAGCTGACATTTGAAACTGTCTACCCGTCATGATTTGGCGTTGATAATCGTGACGGGCTCCCATGACGATGCTGGATCTTGCGCCCCAGCGTAAACTCCTCAAAGTGCGGGGAAAACGCATCCACCATCGTTTGATCCACATCGCCAATCTGCACAACGGATGCGTGTGAGTCTCGGATACGTCTGTGTGTGTACGTGTCGCGTGCGTGTTGTGCAAAACGGATGTGTGTCAATCTTGGATGCGCGTGTGCGAGGCTCGAGTCTCTCGCATAGAGTCTCGAGTAGAGAGTCCCGAGACTCTCGTAGAGAGTCCCGAGACTCTCGTCTCTCGAGTCTCTTGCGAGACGCGTAAGTCTCGGATGCGACTCGAGTCTCGGGACTCAAGTCATAGACGCGAGACGAGAGTCCCGAGACTCGAGTCTCACCCGAGACTTACGCATCTACTCTATGCGAGAGACTCGGGTCTCGGGACTCTCGTCTCGCAAGACGAGAGACTAGAGTCCCGAGATACGTGTGTGCGAGGCTCGATTCTCTCGCACAGAGTCTCGAGTAGAGAGTCCCGAGACTCGAATAGAGAGTCCCGAGACTCGAATAGAGAGTCCCGAGACTCTCGTCTCTCGAGTCTCTTGCGAGACGCAAGAGAGATTAGAGTCCCAAGATTCGAGTCTCTCGCATAGAGTCTCGTATCCGTCTTGTCACAGTGTGCGTCTCGGATGCGTAAGTCTCGGATGCGTGTTTTGCGCAAAGAATGTGTGTGAGTTTCGGATACGCCTTGTGCGTAAGTCTGTGTGTTAAGTCTGTGTGCGTTCGTCTGGGATGCGTGTTTTGCGATGCGTGTTTTGCAGTAAAGTGTGTCAGTCTCGGATGCGTGTTTTGCGTAAGGATGTGTGTAAATCTCAGATTCGTGTGTGTAAGTCTCAAATTCGTCTTCTCGGAGTGTCAGTCTCGGATGCATAAGTCTCGGATGCGTGGAGTGGAAGTCTAGAACTGTAAGTCTGGAAGTGCATGTCTCAGATGCGTAAATTTCGGATGCGAGCAGTCTTAGAGTATAAGTCACGGATGCGTAACTCTCGGATGCGGGGAGTGGAAGTCTAGGAGTGTTAGTCTTGGATGCGTGGAGTGTATGTCTAGGAGTGTAACTCTAGGAGTGTAAGTCCCAGACGCGTAAATCTCGGATGCGTGGAGCCTCAGAGTGCACGTCTCGGATGCAGAAGTCTCGGAAGCGTCTTCTGTGGTTGTAAGTCTGAGATACGTGTGAAATGTAAGTCTCGGATGCGTGGGTGTTAGTCTCGAATCCGTCGTCCAGGATGCGTAAGTCTCGCGTGCGTGGAGTGTAAGTCTAGGAGTCTTAGTCTGCGAGGCTTAAGTCTCGGAAGCGTCTTCTGTGGGTGCAAGTCTGAGATGCGTGTGAAATGTCAGTCCCGGATGCGTGCGCATTAGTCTCGAATCCGTCTTCTCGAATGCGTCAGTCTCGGATGCGTGGAGTGTAAGTCTAGGAGTGTAAGTCTCGGATGCATGGAAAGTAAGTCTCATAGTGTAAGTCTCGGGTGCGTGTGCGTCGGTCTCGCATGCGTCTTCGACTCCAATCGTAGCCCTACGCACGCAATCTACTAGACGCTACACATCTACTCGATAGACTACCGAGTCATCTACTAAAGTCGTCGATTCGGGTCGTCGATTCGAGGCATCTATTCGAGTCATCGTAGTCTATCGAGTAGATGGCTCGAGTCACCTACGATGACTCGACTACGAGCCATCGATTCGAGCCATCTACTTCATCGTAGATGACTCGAGTCATCTACGCGATAGACTACGATGACCATCTACTCGAGTCATCGTAGATGACTCGAGTCATCGTAATCTATCGAGTAGATGGCTCGAATCGACGACTCGAATAGATGACTTTAGTAGATGACTCGGTCATCGTAGTCCATCGTAGTCGGTAGTCTATCGAGCCATCTACTCGAGTCGAATCCTGCATAGACTACCGAGTCATCTCGATAGACTACCGAGTCATTTCCTAAAGATGACTTTAGGCGTGTTGTGGAGTCATCCCTACCGAGTCATCTACTAAAGTCATCTATTCGAGTAGATGTCATCTCGAGCCATCTACGCGAGTCGAATCCTCGATAGACTACCGAGTCATCTCCTAAAGATGACTTTAGGCGTGTTGTGGAGTCATCCGACTCGAGTACTTGAGTCATCGTAGCGCTGCACTCCACAACACGCGTCGTGCATGTGCGCCGCACAACACCAGCCCCTGTTGTGCGCTTAATACCATAAGTTTGCGCTGCACACCCAGAGTCTTTCGTGCGTCGCAGATGTGTGTGTGTCAGACTTCAATCTGATCAAAGGAAACCACCCCCCGGGGGGGGTCTAATTTTTGTGTGGTTCGCATATAAAGAGCCGGGAAAACGAGGAAACCCCCTGAAAAACAACCCCATTTTTTTGGAAAAATTGGTGTGGGTTTTCAGAGGGGATCCTCTCCCTCCAAACTCTCCAAATTTGGAACCGCAAATACCAAACTTAATCACTGGACTAAGTCAGTCCATGGGCATCATTGGAGCCACGATCATTTGGGACTCATGTACATTGGATGTAGATGACTCGAATTTAGATGACTTGAAATAAATCACTCGAATCTACCAAAGAGTCCTCTACTAAATTCACTACCATGTGTGCCTCACAACACCCGTCGCTCAGAGTCGTCTACTAAAGAGACCTACACACACGCGCGGGTCCGCACATGTAGGTCTCTTTAGTAGATAACATCTACTAATGAGACCTACACGTGAGACCTACATTCGAGACTCATATATATCAAATATAGATGACTCGAATGTAGAAGACTTGAAGTAAATCACTCGAATCTACGAATGAGCCATCTACTAAATCCGTTACCATATGTGCCGCACAACACCCGTCGCTAAGTGTCGTCTCTTTAGACACGCGCGGGTCCGCACATGTAGGTCTCTTTAGTAGATGACATCTACTAAAGAGATCAACACGTTAGACCTACATTTGGGACTTATATACATCGAATGTAGATGACTCGTATGTATATGACTTGAAGTAAACCCTATTATATTTCGAGTATCGTTTCTTCATTCTCAAATCTCCATCGATAATCTACTTCTCTAGGTCTCCTTTACCACGTTCTGTTGAAAAGAGACCAAGGAGATTGAGATTGGAGATTGAGATTACATGACAACCTAAATGCAATAGGCTGCAGATGACTCGAATCTACTATAAAAAGTCACATACTAAAGAGACCTACACATGAGACCTACATGCGGGTCATCTACGAAAGAGACCTCCATGTGCCGCACAACACCCGTCGCTAAGAGGTGTCGACTAAAGAGACCTACACACACGCGCGGGTGTTGCGCCGCACATGTAGGTCTCTTTAGCAGATGACATCTACTAAAGAGACCTACACATGAGACCTGCATTCGGGTCATCTATGAAAGAGACCTACATGTGCCGCACAACACCTGTCGCTCTTGCGTGCTTCACACCACAATTTTGCGCTGCACAGCAAAATGTCTCTCGTATGCATTGGTATGGGGTGGCTTCGGTTCGGTTAGTAGGATTGATAACATTACAGGTCTTTTTTGCAAAAGAGCCCTATAAAAGAGACAATATTCAGAAAGTCTCTCGTATGCGTTGGTATGGGGTGGATTCGGTTACAGCCCGTTCCGTGGAAGATGAGACTCGAAATGATCGTCGAAATGCAAATCGAAATCCTGAATGGTAGGGAGATCTTAGTCAACTGCAAACCCAAAATCACGATTTGAATTTGTGCCGGGAGATACAGAGGAATTCAAATTCAATCAAAGTCTCAATTTGAATTTGTACCGCGAGATACAGAGTAATTTGAGTTTCTCGGTTTCGCCTAGTTGACTAAAATCTCCCCACCATTGAGGATTTCGATTTGCATTTCGACGATGATTTCAAGTCTCATCTTCCACGGAACGGACTGTAGTAGGATCGACAAAAGTACAGGTCTTTTTTGCAAAAGAGCCCTATAAAAAAGACAATATTCTGAAAGGCTCTCGTATGCGTTGGTAGGCCCCTCCATAGAGGCTCGCCTGCAACTCACTGAAACTCACTGCAACTCACTGCAACTCACTGCAACTCGCTGCAACTCACTGCAACTCACTACAACTCACTACAACTGAACGCCAAGAGTTTCTCCCCTCGAAACGTCGCACCGCAAACGAACCTGATTGATAAAGATGATACCCGTCTCTGCGGGATTGTTGGGTGTGGGCGGGACTGTAAACCACGGCGACGCGGGAGTGTACGACCGCGCCTCTTCGTGAGTGCCAGGTCGTGTGAGATTGATGCCACTTGTCGTGCGGGTTGAAGGGCTCTGGGTTGTCAAAAGTCTATCGGGAGACTCAGCGCCTCTTCGTGGCATTTTTAAGGGTTGATGTATTAAGGGCACATGCGTCACCTGCACAGTTGAGTACGCATCAGTTGGTGCGTCAGCATGTATGCTAGTGCCCAATACATACACACACAATAATCAAACACGCACGCACAACCCACACACGCACACACACACATGTGTGCGTGCTAGATCATCGTTGTGAGAGGTGCAGGTTGCCCTGTCGCCTGCACACTTCATTTCTTGGGGGCACATCAGTTACATGTCAAGTGTCAAATCGATGATGAGTCAAGAGCACTTCAGCGACATTTTTACGGGATGAAGTGTCAACGGCAAATCAGTTGCCCTGTCGCCTGCACACTTCATTTCCTGAGGGTAAATCAGTAACAATTTTAAGGGTGGATGCGTGTAAAGACGCGCACGCATACACTTTTGCATGCTAAATAAGAGCACACAGGACGTAATAAGGTCATAGCAGTACATTTTAAGGGTTGATGTGTTAAGGGCACATTATTAAAATGCTGCGTCGCCTGCATAGTTGATGTGTTAAGGGATGTAACATTTGTAAGGGTTGATCTGTTATGGGGTAGCTACGATTAGTAGGCTCCTTGAAATTGTAGGTCTCTTTTGCAGAATATTGTCTCTTTTATAGGGCTCTTTTGCAAAAGAGACCTATAATTTTAAGGAGCCTACTAAGCGTAGCCACCCCATAAGTGCATATCAGTGCAATATTACAAGGCAATGTGATGAAGTGTGAAGGGCACATCAATCGTGATTTGTAAGGGATGATGTGTTAAGGGCACATCAGTAACATGTCAAGTGTCAAATCGATGATGAGTCAAGGGCACTTCAGCGACATTTTTACGGGATGAAGTGTCAACGGCAAATCAGTTACAAATTACGTGGCACTTGATGATGTGTTGAGGGCACATCCGTGTAAGCACATCAGTCTGTGCGTCAACATATATGCCAGTGCCCAACACCTACACGCACACAATGACCAAACACGCACACGCAATACACACTCACACACACACGCACAAACGCACACAAGTGTGGAAAACATGCATGCTCAAACACACACATTCAACACACACAACACACACATACGTATGT
>Ga0105055_10011749_pt1 | contig 10768 bp, 10 predicted proteins | sample BON03_FD_78090 | JGI IMG/M metagenome (GOLD analysis project Ga0105055, IMG submission 78090) | Freshwater microbial communities from Lake Bonney liftoff mats and glacier meltwater in Antarctica - BON-03 | ecosystem: Environmental > Aquatic > Freshwater > Ice > Glacier meltwater | place: Lake... | reverse complement strand
TTGCCTCGGCGAACTCGCGGCCGGCGATATTTCGTCCGCCCGAGTAGATCGGTACCGTGATCAGGCCCTTCACGTTGAAGTTATCGACCGCCGGAACGTCATTGAAGTCGAGTGCGGAGGTGTAGGACTGCTGATTCAGGATGCTGCCGAAAACCATTATCGGATTGTTGCTGCGCCTGTAGCTGGATTCAAGCTGTAACCGCGGCCAGAAGGCGGAATTGGCCTGTTCCAGGCCGGCCTGGGCGGCGGCGATTCGTTGCTGGGCGATGCGCGCGTCCGGGTTATGAGTGAGCGCATAGTCCAGCGACCGCTCCAATGTCCAGCTGTCTTGCGCCTGCGCGGCCAATGCGCTCGCGAGTAAGGCGCAGGGAAATACCAGCCCTCGCTTCATTTTGCACTGGAGTCAGCACCGCGGTCAGGGTTCTTGCCGCTGGGATCGCCCACGCCGAGTTTCTTGAGGGAGAATTCCAATGGACAAATGTTCGTAAACGATGACTGCAGCAGATTGAAACCGACGAACGCCGTAAACCAAAGCCAATAGGGGCTGTGATAATGCGCGAGCAGAAGGCTGACAAGAACGAACGCTCCGGCAAAGCGGCGGATGAGCATGTGCATTTTCATAATTCGGGTTACCGAGTTGAATTTGAAGAAAGCTTGTTGCCATGAGTGTTTCCGGCACCCCGGTAGCAAGCATCCATCCTATTATAAACTCCGGCCGGGCTGGAGCGCAACGATGCCTCGACCGGAATTAGGTTTCAGATCAAGTCCTTGCACGAAGCGGATCACCGTTGCCAGAGGATGTGATCGTTTTCCAGCGCGCGAAAACCGCGACCATGAGCGCAACTTCCCACAGGCCGTGCAGACCAAAGGCCAGCATCGACCAACGCAATAGGTACTTCAGCTTTTCGAGAATTGCCATGGCCGGAGGAAACCCGGTGGCTGGTGCTCGCCGGGTTTCGCAAGCCTACTTATCCGAGGGTTCGGCAGGCATATCCTTGCGCATCTGATCCATCTGTTTACGCATTGGGCCCATCTGCTTCTGCATGTCGGCGTCCATCATCGCGCCCTTGCCCATCGCGCCCTTGCCCATCATGCCCGACATGTTTTCCATCATGCTGCCCATTTGCTTCATCTGGTTCGACATTTTCTTCATGGCATTCAGGTTCATGTCACCCTTGTCCATCATGCCGGACATTTCATTCATCTCACCTGACATGTCGTGCATCATCCCCGACATCTGCTGCTGCGCGTCAGTCATACCCTTCTGGTCCATACCCATCGCACCCGTTCCACCAGGCTTCTCCGCCCAGGCGGGGAGCGCGAAGGTGAGTCCGGTAATCAGAAGCGCCGATCCAACTTTTTTCAAGACTGTGTGTTTCATGATTTACTCCTTGGTTAACAGGGATATCCCCTGAAATGATTGCTGCTCTTTGCCGGACTCAAAAAAAGTCCGCGGCGCGATTTCGTATTGCGCTTGTAACAGTGATGTTTTTATGATCAACCGGTCATGGGCTGGTCCGGTCACTTCTTCTGCCCGAAGATGGCCCAAACGAGCAGCACACCAAGACCGAGCGAAAGTACAGCAGGAATCCACATCCAACCGATTCCGCCCATTGTGCCGTTCCCCATCATCCCGCCACTCATGGTTGCACCCGACATCGCCCCGCCACCGAACAGCAGAAGCAGTACTACGGTAACGGCCAACGCGATGCCGAGGGCTGTTTTGTTTGTTGCGTTCATTTGATTTATCTCCTTGTGTATTTGGTTTGATTAACATCTACAGACAGCGCGATGTGAACGCGGCAGAACACCTCGAAATCCGAGCTCCACGAGTCTACGCTGATAGTCCAGGTAGTTCTGTGCGTTATCCAACATAGACCTAATGGCAACGGCGCCGATAAGTGTCAAACTGTTTGCTTTAAATTGCTCCAAGGATTGTCTACATTGTTAACCGCGGTCTAAACCCTTACCAGATTCACAAATTCCGCAGATAAAACAGGTAGAGTCTTTCGAACAGGTTTTTCACGCCGATTAATTTTTTTGAATGCCGGGGAAAGAGGTTCCAGAACGGTGGTTTGTTATCGGCGGACATGTGCAACCACATGGCATCATTCTCCATATTGAGGATACAGGACAGTTCATAGCGGTAAGTACTGGCAGGCACGATACCGTTTAACACAGCTTGCATGTTCTTTGCCGCGGCCTGAGAGCGAAATTGCGCCATATGCGCCTGGTGCGGCACCCACGACGGCGGATTCTCATGGCTGGCGCAGTCACCGGCGGCGAAGACATGGCTCAGCCCTTTCACCTGCCCGTATTTATCGACATCGATTTGCCCGCCGGCGGAAACGGAAAGACAGGACTCTCGAACCAGCCGGGAACCGGTTATACCCGGTGAATACAGCACCAGATCCGCCTGACGGAACGCCCCGTCTTTATCGCGCATCCCGTCCGCGACAAATTCCGCCGGCTCATAACCATAGTCAAGAATGATCCCCCGTTCGCGCATCCGGTCGGTGATCGCGCCGGTATCGTCAGGATCGATACCCGGCGAGAAAAAGTGGATCTCGAAATTGTCCCGTACACCTCTTTCTTTCAGCGCAAAATCCAGCAGGCAGGCACACTCATACATTTGTCCTCCACGTCCGGCAGCGAATCCATCCTGGCGGTTGATCTTGAAGCCCAGATAAATGATCCCCTTGCTCATGGATTCGAGTCGACTCATAAATGTTTCCATCTCATCCGGTCCGTTACACGGTGAGAGGGTGTGTTCTTTGGTGCCGGGAATATCGTCTTCCAAAAAAGCCGGTCCGATACCCACAAATAGTGCATCATTTTGATAGCTTTCCCCGTTAGCGATAACGGTTCTGCCGCCATCACGTATATCCGTGACCACGGCATCGACAAAACGGATGTTTCTGCGTCTCAAAAACGGGCGGATATCGAGGCACACATCTTTCCTGCTCTTTTTCCCGGTGATGAATTCCGGTATCGCAGGGTAGTAGGTGAAACTGCCATTGCCAATCAGCGTAATATCGTACCGGGAATAAAGCCGGCGAAAGAACCCGGCAAAAAATGGAAAAAACGGCAGCGCGAGAAAATATTGAATAAAAAATAATGACGCAAAGCCGTTGCCAATAATAGTGATATTTTTTTTCATGTTCTGAATTCAACTCCTAAGTGCATTGCAACAATACAATAGCTACCCTCAAGGCAGCATTATTAGATGGCGTCATACCGATCGTTTGCTCGCGAAAACTGGCAGTGCGTTCGCGACGGGCTAGACAATGTATCGATCCCAGTTCGCATAAGAATCCTTTATCTTCCCGCGCGGGATTGCCAGCACAATCAGCAACGTTCCGCAGATCACGCCATTCCAGATTGCCAGCGGCGAGGCAATGCCGTCGAGCAGCCACGGCGCGGCGACCAGCCAGACGCCGAAGACGATATTGATAAAGCGCACACTGCGCGCGACTTCAGCCAGGGCGATGATCGTGGACGTCAATACCAGCAGACCGACCAGGTGATCGCTGTCGGCCATGGCGCCGGAACTGTCGAAGGCGAGCCGCGTGAAGGTGAGCCACACGCCGATCGCGATGCTGAGCATCAGCGTCCATGGATAGGTGACGCCGCGCGTAGCCTGTGCCCACTGCTCCCGGGGGGTAGCGGCGAGTCCTTTGGATGTGTCATCCTTGCCGCCTTGCATCGCATCGCCGGTCCAGAAGGTGCGCCAGAACGGCTTGCCTTGCCTGCGCGACCAGGCCAGGAACTGGCCCATGGCGACGAACTCATTTAGTGAATAGGGAATCATCACCGCCATCGCCAGCGCCGCGATCAGACACAACGTACACCAGGTGCCGATCGCGATAGGCTGGATGATGACGAAATAGATGCTCACCACACCGAGCGGCAAAATCAGCAAAGCCAAGCCAAGCACCATCCACGGCATGGTGCGCCAGCGAGTCTTGCCGGCCATCCAGATCATCACCAGTTCGAGTGTGTAGACAATGCCGCCCAAAGCGCCATCGGGAATCGGCCAGGCCTTGGACATATCAGAGGTGATGATGGTCTCCGTGCCGTTCATCACACCCTCCATATCACCGCTGCCGGAGAAGAAAGGGTCCCAGACGGTATCGATGTGACCGAGTTGATAGGCGCCCAGCACCCGTGCGATAAGAAACCCGATCAGGGCGAGCACACCAATGGGCATGCGTTGCAGCCAGGTCGAGGGCGAATAGGCCCAGCCAGGCGGCACATCCGGCTTGCCCATCATGCCGGCCATACTCATGCCTGGCATCATCGGGATCAGCACTGCCAGCGCGATGACCAGTCCACCGATCAGCGTGCCGTTTGCATAGGCTTCGGGCAACGGTGTCCAGAATACCAGTGGCGCGAACATCAGCCACAAGCCAACGAAGGCGTTGGCCCACTGCGCCCAGGGATTGCGCCGCCACGCGTCAGCGGACAAGGCGCTGAAGACAATCAACAGAATGCCGCTGATGACATCACTCCAGGTCATCAGCAGGTTGCGCAATTCGAATGCGGGTAATCCGCGCTCGGCCATAACGCGCAACTGGTTGGCATCGGGCACGAAGTCGCTCATGTAGCCAAGCGTGAACGGGCTGGTCAGCAACCAGAAGCCAAGCATCAAGTTGAAATAGTGCGGCCAGAGCATTTTGCGATGGCCATCGACCATCATATCGCCATGACCGGCATGCTCTTCGAGCGGAGCGGTGCGCAGTTCCAGCGCCATGCCGCACTTGGGACAGCGGCCGGGCTCGCTGGTCACCACTTCGGGGTGCATCGGGCAGGTGTATTCATCCGTCTGTGCCCGTTCAGCAGGTTCCAGGGTCGTGCCGCAGCGCGGACAGTTACCCGGCGAAGACTGGCAGACATCCGGGTGCATCGGGCAGGCCTGCATCACACAGCCCGGCGCGGGTACCGGTACGGCCGTCCCGTCACCGGTATGAGTACCCTCGCCTTGCGCGTGTAGATGCTCATGTCCTGACGCGGACGCCTCATCGGAATGGCTGGCGTGTTCGGACCGCGCGGGCACCTCCGGTGCAACTCTCTGCGCCTTTTTCGCCAACGACGAGGGCAGTTCGAGCCCATGCTCGCGATACCAGCCAGACGGGTCGGCCTTCAACGCCGCCACCATCTTCGGCAGGGACTGGCGCAGTGAGTGCTGTGGCGCCCAATCGAGCAGGCTGCGGGCGCGCGTGATGTCCAGGGCATAGTGATCGTTGGCCCGGTCGATCATCCATGGCTTTATGAACGGATCGTGGCCAGGTATCTGGTCCTGCACCCACGCGCCCGCCTTGGCGATGAAGCCGGGAACATTGTGCGTCTCCCCCGACTTGCCGTGGATCAGCCGCATGAAGGTGTGCTGCAGTTCGTCGTAGCTCAGGGTTTCGGGCTCGCCGATCAGGATCGCTGCCTCGGCCGGCAACTGGGCGCGGCGGGACACGGTACGCTCAATGGCGTCCACCACGTCCTCCAGGTGGATGAAAGACTGGCCATGCGAGGTCTCGCCGGAATACAGGTGACCGGCGAGCTGACGCTCGTAGATGCGTTGAATCTGGTGCGCCAGCGGCGGTGAGTGACAGACATCGTCATAGGTACCGGCAAGGCGCAGTATCACGGCCGGAATATCACCACGTTCCGCGCGGATCAGGGCCTCGGTCCGAACCTTGGACTCCGGATAGGCCCAGGTCGGCTCAAGCGGCCAGTCCTCGGTGATGAACTGCCCGGGCTCGCCCGGCCGGTGAACGAGCATGGTGCTGGAGAAAATAAACTGTTCGACCTTCAAACCCCCGTCGCGCAGACCGTGCAACAAACGCCGCGTGCCCTCGACCGTGATCTCATCGTATTTGGGACTCGGTTTTCCCAGGAAATCGTAGTAGGCGGCCAGATGAACCACAGCTGCGATGCGCACCCCGTGATGTTCGCGCAAAGCGCGAAGGCCAGCCTTTACACTCTCATCAGAAGTGACATCAACGGGAATGTGTGTGCACCCCGTTGGAGGTGGGCTCGGCGCCTGGCGGTCGAAACCCACGACATTGTCGAACTGCTCGCGCATACGCCGCATCACCGCCGTGCCGATACGCCCGTTCGAGCCGGTGATCAATACAATATCATCAGTTTCATTCATTAGAACCTTGTTCTCCCACGTACCTCTGTTTGACGCCCTCCAGCCGTGTGCGCATGAGCAACCAGGCGTTCACCGCGACCGCAGCGCCGAAAGCATCCCACCCACTTCAATGGTGATGTTCTATCCTACAACCTGTACCTTAGTGACAGGTCAACACAAACTTGATCACGAAAGATCCACTCATAGCTGGGCAGGTCCGTGCCCCCTGCGCAATGACGCGCAATCTACATTGCGTACTGCTCCCTCACGATTTGGGCTTGACCTGACAGCAGGGCACAGGTTGTACAGTAAAAGACTAGACAACAGTAGGAGAGGATTATGAGTTGGCTGATAGAGAATTGGTTTTGGGTACTGATCGGCATCGTGTTTGTTGGGATGCACCTGTTCGGCCACGGTGGCCACGGTGGCCACGGCGGTCACGGTGGTCACGGTGGTCATGGCGGAAAGGACAAGAACCACGAGGCAGATCGTGACGCCCCGGGAGAAGATGAGGAATCGGGTGACAGCAAAACCGGCCACCGGCATTGACAGCTAGGTGAGGCCAACATAAAAACTTTGAATGGAGATTAACTGACAATGCAAGATAATATCGCCCACTCGGGCATCTGGATCCTGGCGCTGATCATGATCGTGATCGCCTCCTGGTTATTGTACCGCTTTCTGGCGCCCAAGAGCTGGCGAGAATGGGCTGGCGCCGGTCTGGTGCAAGCTTTCATAATCGCGTTGTACGCGGAAATGTATGGCTTTCCGCTCACAATTTACCTGCTGGTTCGCTTCTTTGGCATGGACAGGATCAACCTGAATGCCAATTTGTGGTCGTCCCTGCTCGGCATGGGCGAAACCGGCATGATAATCGCGATGTTGCTGGGTTACACCCTGCTCTTTATCGGCATCGGCATGATTATCCAAGGGTGGCGTGAACTCTACCGCGCACGCAAGGAAAACCGGCTGGTAACGGACGGGTTGAATAGCTTGGTTCGGCACCCGCAATATTCAGGGCTGTTTATCGCGCTGTTCGGCGAGGGCGTAGTGCATTGGCCGACGGTGTTTTCAATTACCGTGTTTCCACTGATCGTGGTGGCTTATGTGTTTCTGGCACGCCGTGAGGAGAAAAAAGTGATCGCCGAATTCGGAGATGCATACCTCGCTTATCGGCAACAGGTACCCATGTTTTTTCCACGTATGGGACAATGGAAGCAGCTGGTTAACCGATCCAGTATTTCAGAACCGGATGACCATGACCGTCCGAAATAAGGCCGGAAGCTGACCCCTCGTCAACTTAACATTCGATAGACAGGAGTCACGGTTGTTGCAGGTAACGCCACCGGCAAAGAGCAGTAGCCTGTCAAGACTATTTGTGGTGTGATTCCAGTGGCCAATAGCTACGCATGGCCAGGAAGGTAAACGAGGTTGACCAGCCTATCAGTAGCAGTCCATTCAATGACTCGATACCACTGTTCACACGCAAGTGTCCAATCGGAATCACATCGCCAAGTCCCAGCGTGGTATACGTCACGGAGGAATAGTAGAGGTAGTCCATGAAATCCCGACCCTGTTGTCCCAGGAGTGAACCGACTGAAAACCATTGCTCCAGAACGAAAAATGTTGCTGCGTACAAACTGACTTCAATGATGTGAGCCGTAAAAGCGCCCAAGACCACGACAAGTACCCGACCTTGTCCGGCAACTCCACAACGCGGTAAAAATGCTGAGGTACGACGTAACACTTCAAAGTGAATAAGCATGGTCGCCAGCACCAATACGAAACTCAAAAACATAGCAATAAGCATAAAAGCACCTCTTTAGTTGTTGGCTTTGGGCAAGCACAGGTGACGGCCGGCCTACAGTGGGTTCATCAGCGCTGGGTGACTGCGGGGTGCAGTTCACCGTGGCCATTGCCACCGTGAGTTATATTAATCATACAAGCCGGGCCAGTGGCATTCGCCATCGTGCCGGATGCTCGCCCTCCTTAAGCGAATAATCTTTAACGGCTCTGTGGCTCGACCGCTTTGATCAAGTTCATCAGGTCGCTATCTGTGGAAAGAACCAATGTGGTATTTGAGTCAACCACAATGCGATAGGTCTCCAGGGTTTTGATAAACTTGTAAAATCGGACCGCTTCAGGGCTCTGGTTATAGCTGCGTGCATAGATGTTTGTGGCGGTAGCGTCGGCATCGCCTTGAATGGTCTGAATTTGGCGGTATGCTTCGGATACGATTTTTTGCAGTTCCCGTTCTTTGTCACCATTGATTCGCGCCGCTTCACCGGCTCCTTCCGAGCGGAAGCGATCGGCAATCTGGTCGCGCTCACTGATCATGCGTGCATAGATTTTCTGTCTGACACTTTCATTGTAATTGATCCGTTTGAAGCGAATATCCATCAGCTCAATACCAAATTCCGCCAATTTCCCGGAAGCTGCATTGAATATGTCAGCCTCGATCTGCTTGCGCCCCTTCGAGATGGGCAACAGAATGCTGACATCAACATCTGTGAGCAGAGGATCAACTTCCGCTGAGCGGTTCTTGGTGGTGCGAATGAGTTCAATTAGCTCATTTTTTGCCACCGCATTGCGTGTCTCGCTGCCAAGAATATCCTCGAGCCGGGACTGTGCACTACGCTCGTCGCGTAAACGCAAAAAGTACCGTAGTGGATCCTTGATGCGCCACCGCCCAAAAGTGTCTACCGTAATATAGAGCTTGTCCTTGGTGGGCATGTCGTTGGCGGAACCGTCCCAGACCAGAATACGCTTCTCAATGCGGTTGACCTTCTGGATGAATGGTATTTTCATTTTAAGCCCGGCTTGATCAATCACTTCTCCCACAGGTTTGCCGAATTGAGTGATGATCACCCGTTCGGTTTCACTCACGGTGTAAAACAATCCCGAAGCGGTTATTGCCAGGAGCACCAAAACGATTACGCTGGTAGTCTTAATTAGGGTTTTCACTGTGAAATCTCCGGTTTTGCTGCGTCGAGTTGCAGCAGTGGCAACACCGACGAGGCGGATTCGTCAACAACCACCATGGATTGCACGCGTGGTAATACCTCATTCATCGTTTCAAGATACAAACGTTGCTTGGTGACTTCCGGGGCCCTCATATATTCGGCATATAGGGCATTGAATCGCTTGACATCGCCTTCCGCTTCGTTGATTCGCTGAATGGCGTAACCTTCTGAGCTCTGTATGCGCTGATCCGCTTCGCCTCGGGCCTTCGGGACGGCTTGATTGTATTCCCCGCGTGCATTGTTGATCATGCGTTCCCGCTCTTGTTGTGCTTCGTTAACCCGATCAAAAGATGCTTGCACAGGTTCGGGGGGGTTGACGTTCTTCAGTTGAATCTGATCGATACGCAGGCCCATTTCGTACTTGTTCACGACTTCCTGCAGATTGACCTGTGCCATTGATTCAATTTCCCGTCTGCCGATCGTAAGCACTTCATCGACTGTGCGATCGCCCACCACCTCGCGCATCACGGATTCGGAAACGTCCCGGAGCGTGTCACCGGGGTCACGTACGTTGAACAGAAAATCAAAGGGTTCTTCGATGCGAAACTGAATGATCCATTCCACCAGTGCTATGTTGAGATCGCCGGTGACCATGGTAGTTTCGAGATTCCACTCTGTGGGCACGGAGGATTGACTGATAAAGGTCGCTCCGGGTGTGCTGAAGCCAAACTCTTCTTTGAGTTGGCGCTTCACCGGTACCAGGGTTACCTGATCAATGCCGAAGGGCAGCTTGAAATGCAGCCCGGGCTCGTCTTCGCCATGGTAGTGGCCAAATCGCTGAATCACCCCAAACGATTCTGCCGGTACAGTAAAAAACGAGGAATAAGCCAGCCAGATGACCACCGCAACAATCGCGGCCAATGGGAGAGCTCCGCCCGGTAGCTTGATCTGGTTGGGTAAAGATGGAAAGTTTTGTGACGCCATAATGACATTCTTCCGTGGACAGGTGATTAGAACCAGTCGAGTGTACAACCTGTGCCTAGGTGTCAAGTCAAGTCGCGGACAGTGGGCGATCGCCCTGCCCTGAAGTGCGTGAGAATATTCAAATACGATTAGGTGACATACGTCAGCGCCACGAGGAATTGCTCCGCCTGCAAAGGCGCGTAATGGCGGCCATCTCCCAATGGGAAACCATGCCGGATAATATGCCTCCAAGCAACGAGAGCCTGTGCCATCTGATTGATGCTGTTGCTCAAACCTAAAAGGGGCTTAACTTAAGTACGTGCCATTTAGCGCGCACTCAGGGCACCATCGATTGACAACCAAGAGTGTCAGAGAATGAGCAGGTTTTGATGGATGTCAGCACCAACCTTGTACAGTTGCCACCCAAACCGATCCCGAGCTCAAGATAAATATGAAAACCGGGAGTTCATTCCATCATCTCATCCTGCTACGAAAAAGGGCCAAAAAATCGGCCCCTTTTCTGTTCCCTGTTTTCAGTGAGTGTACTTACTCTCCATAAGTCTCACGTAAGTATACCAACACGCTCCTGATGTCACCATCGGTGAGGCTCTTATTGCCCCCTTTAGGCGGCATCGCCATTGCTGAACCGGGGCTCTTGAACCCCAGCTTGATGTTATTAAAAAGTGTTTCATCAGACTTGGACATCGGTCCA
>Ga0105055_10011748_pt1 | contig 10770 bp, 8 predicted proteins | sample BON03_FD_78090 | JGI IMG/M metagenome (GOLD analysis project Ga0105055, IMG submission 78090) | Freshwater microbial communities from Lake Bonney liftoff mats and glacier meltwater in Antarctica - BON-03 | ecosystem: Environmental > Aquatic > Freshwater > Ice > Glacier meltwater | place: Lake... | reverse complement strand
CAAGGTTTTTTTGGGAGAAGGTATCGTTCTAGATTTTTTCTCAGGATCAGCTACAACTGCGCATGCGACCATGCAACTCAATGCCGAAGATGGAGGAAACCGTAAATTCATCATGGTGCAACTACCCGAAGAAACTGATGAAAAATCAGAAGCCTATAAGGCTGGATACAAAACCATTCCAGAAATTGGTCGTGAACGTATCAGGCGTGCAGGTGAAAAAATTCTTGTAGATAGTGCAGAGTCGCTCGCGGAGCGAGCGACTCCATTAGATATTGGATTCAAGGCCTTTAAACTTGATACAACAAACCTTGCTCAATGGGATGAAAAAACTCAGGATGTTGAAGCTACTATTTTCGACAACATAGATGCAGTAAAAGGTGACAGGAATCAAGAGGATCTCGTGTATGAAGTGCTTCTGAAATATGGCGTGGATATTTCAGTACCAATAGAAACTGAAAAGCTAGATGGTAAAACTCTCTATAAAATTGCAGGTGGATATTTAACTCTATGTTTGGACGAGGGGCTGGATCAATCATTTATAGAAAAACTTGCCGAGCAAAAGCCAGAACGTCTCGTATTTCGTGATACAGGATTCGTCAATGATACGGTTAAGATCAATGCTGAGATGACCCTCAAAAAACACGGGATTACTGATATTAAGGTCCTCTAATTATTATGTCAGTAATGAAACTACAATTCGATGCAAACCAGCCATATCAACACGATGCGATAGAGTCCGTCGTAGATATTTTTGATGGACAAACGATGAAGCAAGGAGAATTCTCTGCATTTGTTCAAGATGATACCTTACATGGTCGTGTGACTGATCTTGGATATGCTAATCGTCTAGATCTTTCTCATGAAGATTTATTGAAAAATGTGATTACTATTCAAGATCGTAATCATTTGGCGCGTAGTAAGAATATTATTGATGATCAATACGGAGTGCCAAACTTTGCAATCGAAATGGAAACAGGTACAGGAAAGACCTACGTTTACACAAGGACTATTATGGAATTGAACAAGCGTTACGGAATGACAAAGTTCATTATCGTAATGCCGTCGGTCGCCATTCGGGAAGGTGTCCACAAATCTCTGCAAGTAACACGAGAACACTTTGAACAACTCTATCCAGGACAAGGGTGCAATTATTTTATCTATGATTCCAAGAAATTGAATCAGGTGCGTAGCTTTGCGACGAGTGATGCTATCGAGATTATGATTATCAATATCGATGCCTTTCGTAAAGGATTCTCGGATCTTGGTCCAGATATGGATTTGGAAAAAACAGCTAATATTATTCACAAGCCATCTGACCAACTAGACGGCCGTGCTCCGATAGAGTTTATCCAACAAACAAGTCCAGTTGTTATTATCGACGAACCTCAGTCAGTAGATAATACTGACAAAGCAAAAGAAGCCATCAAATCATTGAACCCGATGGTAATCTTGAGATATTCAGCAACTCACAAAGCTACCTATAATTTGATGTATCGACTGGGTCCAGTCGAGGCGCATGATCAAAAACTTGTGAAAACTATCGAGGTAGTATCTGTCGAAGATGAAAAGGTTGATAATGCATATGTAAAATTTATACAACTCTACCCTGCGACTCGTCAGGCGAAGATAGAGATTAATTCCCTTAGTCCGAATGGAATGATTACCAAAAAAGAAGTAAAGGCGAAAACTGGTGATGACTTGTTCGACCTCTCGAATGGAAATCAGGTGTATGGAGCGCATGCTATCGCCAGCATCAATGCTGATCCCGAAAATCCATATATAGAATTTGAAAATGGTGAGATACTCGAGCCAAATACTGTATCTGATGATATGGATATTAAGCGTGCACAGATAAAAAGCACCATTCAAGCACACCTAGAAAAGGAGCTGTTATTGACTGATAAAGGTATCAAAGTAATCTCACTTTTCTTTATCGACAAGGTTGCAAACTACCGACTACACACAGAAGGTGGTTATAAAAAAGGGGTGTATGCAGAAATTTTTGAAAAAGAATACTCAGAACTCATTAAACATTCTAAATATCAAACACTCTTTAATACAGACAAAACGGATTCTTATATATTAAATCCAAATGCATCAGAGGTTCATGATGGTTATTTTTCACAAGATAAAAAAGGATTTAAAGATACTAAGGGTAATACTAACGCAGACGATGATACGTACAGTCTCATTATGAAAGATAAGGAAAAGTTACTTGATATAAAGACACCGCTTCGATTTATCTTCTCTCACTCTGCTCTAAAAGAGGGGTGGGACAATCCGAACGTATTTCAAGTGTGTACGCTGGTTGAATCACAAGATACTATGACAAAGCGTCAGAAAATCGGTCGGGGGCTTCGTCTGCCAGTTTATTCGGAAGGTGAATTCAAAGGTACACGTATGAAAGATTCTCAGTATAATATTTTGACCGTTATTGCGAACGAAAGTTATAAGACTTTTGCCGATGAATTACAGCTAGAGATTGAAAAAGAAACAAATACAAAATTTGGAGTTATTGAAGCTCGCTTGTTCGAATCTATTGTTATGAATGGAGATGAGCTTGGTTACAATAAGGCAGAAAAACTTGTGAATTACCTTAAGGATCAAAAACTTATTGATCGTGATGAAAAAGCAACCCAAGAATTAAAAAATAAAGTAGTACTTGGTGACTTAGAATTACCTAGAGAATTCAAAGAAATTGAGTCTATGGTTATCGAGAGAATTAAACGAGTGACGAGGCGATTACCAATACTTGATGCAAACGACAAGGTAAAATTTACTCTTAATAAAGAAATTTATCTTAGCCCAGACTTCAAGGAGTTGTGGAATAAGATTAAACACAAAACTATATATCGTTTAAATTTCGAATCAGATGAACTACAACGACTCGCAACACTGAAAGTAAAATCAATGCGACCAGTAAAAGAGAATACTATTGTTGCAAAATACGTTACTCTTAAGATTGTTGCTGAGGGGGTAGAGCATGCTGATCCTCACCGAATCCACACTATTACACGTGAATACTATAAGGAGAATCCGTTACCAAACATCTTGGGATATGTGGAGCAGTATACAGGTCTCAAGAGGGTGACAATTGCAAACATCTTGAAAGATTCTGAAAAATTAAATCAATTTTATACTAATCCTCAAGTTTTCATGGAACAGGTAGTAGAGCAAATTAATCTAGCCAAGCGTGAATTAATTGTAGATGGTATTGAATATGAAAAAATTGGGGATCAAGAGTATTGGAAACAGGAACTATTTGAGGAAGAAGATCTTATTGGGTATATTAAAGAAAATGCGATAGAGGTGAATAAGAGTGTCTACTCCCATGTCATTTATGATTCAACTACTATTGAAAAACCTTTTGCAGAAAAATTAAACACTGATGATGACGTAAAACTTTTTGTGAAGTTGCCTGATTGGTTCAAAATCGATACACCTCTCGGATCGTACAATCCTGACTGGGCTGTGGTCTTTGATAAGAACGGAGTTGAACGACTATATTTCGTAATAGAGACAAAAGGATCTATTCATCGTGAAGACTTGCGAGAAACGGAACAAAAGAAAATTGAATGTGGAAGAAAGCACTTCACTGCAATTGATCCAGAAGTAAGTTTCGAGCAAGCAAGTGGATATGACATGTGGAGATCTCAAATATAACTTTAATTTATGTAGGACCTTTTTATATATTATAAGGATATGATGGTAAGGATATCTAATAATAAAAAATAAATTTCTTAATAAAATTTTATTTCTTTAATCTCAGTTCCTTATTCTCTAGAAGAATCTTACTTTTAAAACAAGTAAGTAGTTCTCTTTTTTCTTCAATACTTCCATCTTTCAAAATAAATTTAGCATAATCTCTAATATCAATATCTTGTATGTGGATCTCTTGATCTATTTTTAGGATTGATTGATTAAACTTTTTAATTCTCTCAACTTCTGACTTGATCTTATCTTTCATTCCAATTTCATTAATATCTATTTCGTTTATCAAATTTTCAAACTGCTTAATTAATTCAATTTCATTTGTATATCCACATTTACAGTTTTTATCTCTTACTTTTGAACATCCATAATATACATGTCTGTTAACTGATCCGTTTTGAAGTTTCTTAAATTTTTCATCTGCACTTATTCCTGAACCGCAAAGTCCACAAGTCATCATTTTGGTGAAAGCGAATTCTTTTGGTTCTTGTGGTCTTAGTGCTTGGCTTTTAACTTGCTTTTGTACTTGATCAAATAATTCTTTTGTAATTAATGGCTCATGTTTTCCAGTATAAAAGTTTCCACTTTTCTTAGGATATTCGAATACTCCATAATAGAAAGGGTTTTGTAATAGGAGGTAGATGTTTCCGAGAGCTAATCCTTTATTTCCACTTGCTGTTTTAAAATTCAAATCAAACTTGAGCCAGTGATATATCTTTCTTCCTGACCATTTCTCATACGCAACTTTCTCAAACATCTGCTTAATGATTGGTGATCGGTCAGTATCTAATATAACTTCACATTTTCGATCCATTCTTTTTTCATTTAAATATCCAACAAGTGCAGGACCTGGTCTTAATCCCATTTCACATCTTGTTCGTAGTCCTCGTTTTACGTTTATGCTTTTATTGTCATTTTCGAGCTTAGCTTGTGAACAAAGAATCATAAGTAAAAACTTTTCGTTAGGGGAGTTCTTAAAGTGCTGTCCGTATGTCCTGATCTCTACCAATTTCTTCTCATCCATCAAATCCACAACTGAACCAAGATCACCTGCATTTCTGGATAATCTATCTGGTGCCCAAGTAAGAATTCCTGTGTATCTACCTTTTCTTATGTCTTCAAGTAATTCTTTAAACACTGGTCTCCCTCCTGATTCTTTTGCGGAATGTGATTCTCTTCTGATATCTATAATTTCAAGATCATCACGATCTGCAATTTGTAACATTTCCTTTACTTGTGACTCAATTGATAAAGCTTGTTTCTCGTCTGATTCGGTTGATTTTCTGGCGTATAGGACATACCTCACTTTGTCAGGAATGATCTCTGTCTTAACTCCAAGGTTGTTTACATATTGTGTCTCCATGTATATATTAATGACAGAAATAGGGGGTTTGCTAAGCTATGCAGAATTAGATTTCTATTTCATACTCGTTTGTATAGTCTCAGTAATATCAATGGCATCCAGAGGCTCGTGACGGATGGGAAGGACTTAGTGCAACTTACTTGAAATCATACAATACTCTGGAAGCATTTTTAACTACCTATCCATCAAGAACAAAGAGCCCTCAGTGTAGTTAGGCAACACCAATAAAAGATTCAGGTTTTTGTATGATACTTAATGCAAGAGTTGCAAAAGAATCAGCCATGTCGTCATACCGTTCAATCCCAAAGTTAACCATTTGATCAATCATGTCCTCACATCCTGCTCGAGGAAATTGTATTTTCCCGCTCTGAATCGAATTACCCGTTAATGCCAATCTGCTTCTTTTGTCTATATTATTTGGTACAGATTGAACTGATAATCCTTCTCGTTCAAGAACTTGTATAAGTGCTTTTTGGTATGCAACATCTTCTATATAGAATGTAATAAATACATAAGTGTATGTTTTTCTGAGGTGTTGGTATATTTCAATACATTTACCAACAGTTTCTGGAAAATCCATTCTTTTATTTATAGGATTAGGTAATATATACAATTTACTCTCAATACCATAACCCGTAATTAATCCTGTTGTTATCGCAGTGTAATCCGCAGAAGTTTTTTGTGAAATTGCCGGATCAACTGATACTCTAATACCAGAAATATTTTGAGGCAATTCATCGTAGTACGATATCCATTCTCTGTGAATGGGTTGGTCATAGTCAGATACTATTTCTAATAAAAATTCTCGTTTCCAAAAGATATCATTTCCAATTTTCTTCTGTTCGATTTCAAGAGATTCTTTCGTTGGAAATTTCCCCGTCCATGCACATTCTCCATTTTTATTAATAAGAGGAATAGTCATAAAAGTTCCTTCAAAAATACCCTCTGATATTTCTTCCTCAATTCTCTTCATTAAAGAATCTTCATGAAGAAGATTTCCAATTCCTATTATCCGCGTATTTCTATCGCCTGCAGGAATAAGTTCACCTTTAAACCATTGATATGTTTTATTTCTATTTGCTTTCGTTCGAGTTGATTGAATGTCTTCTATATCATCCAATATCATAAGGTCAGGTCTATTTTGATTATGTCTGAGTCCTCTAATACTCTGCTCGAGTGATGCAATCATTATTTTGGCACCAGTGTTTGTAAATCGTAATGACCCAGCGTTCCACTCGTCACTATCTTCTTTAAAGGGTCCCAAGTCATTTTTTAATAGAGTGTTACTTTCAAGTTCTTGCTTAAGGCTAGTCATGTGTAACTTTGCTTGTTCTTTAGTCTGACAAATAATCAAGATAAACTTTTTCTGGTCTTTTCCTAGAATTGCCCAAATGGGAAATGCTGTTGTTATGATTGTGGATTTTGCTGAATTTCTAAATGCCACAATATATAAGTTATCTTTGCTTGTATTGAGATGATTCATAATATTTTTTTGAAACTCTGCACTTGGATATTTAATGTAGTGAGAGAAATAAAAACTAAAGAAAACAGGGAAGTTGTTTTTAACTATCTCACTTCGTATTTTCCCGTCTCGTATCATATGGTCTATGATGTGTTCAGGTAGATTTGGATTATTCATATTGCTTTTTGTTAGGTTTTACAATTGTGTTATCAGTTGAAGTGAGGTGTAATGCTTCTCGAATAATAGATTCCTGCTCTTGAGTTAACGTGCCGTCTATTATTTTTGCAGTAACTTCAACCTTTTCTTTGAATTTGTGATGCCTGTGGTTTAGCCAGAATCTTATAGCAGGAAAACTTTTTTCTTTAATTAATTGTAAGAGCTGACTTTCTGACATATCATTTACAAATGATTCGCCGTCAAACAAAGCTTTATCCATTTTCTTTGAGAATTCTGCATCTTCTTTTCTCCACCTATAAATAGTATTTCTAGATAGTCTGGTTTTTTCACAAGCTACCTGAATGATGGGCACTCTTGCTAGTTCTTCCAAGAACTGTTCTTCATATTTATTTTTCTTCATAGTAGTGGTGAGTTACAACTGCTTTTTTACCAGTGAGCTTTTCATATCGCTTGATAGCAAGATCGCAGAAGATAGGTTCTATTTCGAGTGAGTACACCTTTCGACTCAACTGTTCAGCACAGATCATTGTGCTCGCAGACCCAGAAAAGGCATCAAAGATGATATCTCCTGGCTTTGTGCAACGCATAATGAACTTGTGGTGAAGTTCAGGATTCTTACTTGTCGGGTGTTCCATCTGGTTAGATGGTAGTCGCTTGGTTGCCCAGATGTTTGAGATGTCCTCAAACAGTTGGTTACCAGTAGTGCAATCCTTGTTTTGAATCTCATTAAGATTTTTCACGATGTCAGACAGATACGGAGACCCCTTTGTTCCATACACGCAAAACTCGGTGCATTTTGAAAATGCGACAGTTGGGGTAGGTGACGAATTGTTTTTGATCCAGATGTTCACTCGTCGGTTTTTTATGCCGAGTTCCATGTATAAGGTTTGGAAAACCCACACCCACGCTTCATCGCACCAGAATGCGACATGAGTGTCTTTAGTGGATGCAATAAGTGATGATTTCAAAACCTGACGGATAAATTCCTTGTATTCTTCTGGTGATTGATTATCGTCGAATGAACCTCCGTAGCTCGATTTATTGCCGACCCCTTTGTCATATGAAAGCCCTATGTTGAAAGGCGGGTCATTATAGATAGCTGTAGCTCTATCGTCACCGAACAGTTTTTTGACTGCGTTCATATCTGTCGAGCTGGCACAAAGTAATTTATGTTTGCCCATGACAATCAAGTCGCCTGGTTGAGTGTGCGGTATCTTAATCTTCTTTAGCTCTTTGTCGACATCAAACTTGTCATCCTTGGTATCTTTGTCTTCATCCCAGAATTTCACCAAATCTTTTTCATCGAATCCTGCGAATTGGAGTAGTTCCAGATCAAAGGATTTCAATTTCTCAAAGTCCCATTCGCCGTCATTAATATTACTTTCGATCCCGATTCTTCGTCGCTCATCATCTGACAACTTGCGACTGGGAATCATGACACTCACTGTCTTTACATCAAGTTCGGTGAGTGCAATTTTTCTTTGATTGCCTGATAGGATGGTGTTATCGGTGTCAATGACTATCACACTATGAAAACCATTTTGTGTGATTTTCTCTTTTAATTTGCCTAACGCTTGCTTTGAGATTTTTCTTGGATTTTCATTCCAAGGGAGTAAGTCTTTGACTTCTCGTACTCCTGCTGTCCATTTAATTGTTTTCATAATTAAAAATACACTTATCTAATAATAAGTGTATTAAACAACAAGGTGTAATTATTTTCGGTTATGAGTTATCGGACGGTAACTCATCACCTAAGCCTAGGCGTTTTCTTACTCCATGAACAATTCTTTTAATGTTGTCTAAATCCATTTTGTCGTCTTTAGTTTCGGCATAATATAGTGAGTGGGTAATCTCTTCAAGGCGACGTTTGTCACCAGACTCTTTATTTTCACGTGCTTGCTCATATAATTCATAAATATGATAATCGCGTTCAAAGTTTTTCCATATCTGATTACGATCTTGTCCATTACGATAAAATTCTTGTTCAGTACGTATGAAATTCCAATCTTTTACCAAATCATCTTTGGTTGTCCAAGGAAAGATTCGCACGTACATTTCCATTTTATTGGTTTTTTTATTGCGACTATGTTTTATTAAAAGTGAAGGGTCAGTTATCTCAGTCTTACCGAGAAAAGTGTAGTGAGTGAGAAATTCGTGCAAGTCTTTATCATTAAAATCAAAACCGTGTTTCTGTGCTATTTGTCGTATGTAATGACCATATACAGGTAGTACAAGTTTTGTTTTTTCTTTTTCATAATCATCATATTTTTCAGAGCTATGAATTTTGTTATCTTTAGTATCTGCGTATTTTTTCCAGAGTTTTTTTACTTCAGGAGATTGTTCTTGTTTGCTCCATACTTTCCAAAATTTTTCATTCCAATCAATATATTCACTATGCTTGACAAAACCACCAGTTGGTATGGGTATATCGTATTTTATGAATTTATCTTTAAGCCATTGAATGTCATTTTTGAACTCCCTGTTTTTTAACAAGGCTTGAATCTTATAAAACCTTTCGTTGTATACTGGTTTACGCATATTTCAACTATACTATTATTTATATTACAAAACAAAATTAGTAGATATTAGATGGCTTAAGGGGTAATCTTACAATTAAAATCTGTTCCAGCTAAAGATACTATTTATGAGTGAATTATATCAGAATGTTGTCAAAACTGTCAAATATATATTGCTTAATGTCTCAAAGTATGATATAATGGCTGTATGCATGCAAAACAAAAACAGCTTTTAGCCCTCATAGACACTGACCCGAACATTGGATCTTACAGCCTAAGGACAATTGCCGATAAAATTGGTGCACCTGACAAGCCACAGATAGTGAAATACCACTTACAACAGCTTGAAAAGGCTGGAATGATACAGATGAACCTTGAACAAGGTGTCATCAAGTCAGTGAAAAAAGGTTTTGTGAAATCTACCGTCAATACAGTGTTCTCGCTCCCAGTTGTTGGAACTGCAAACTGTGGTCCTGCAACCGTGTTCGCCGAACAAAATATTCAGCAGTATCTCAAAGTGTCATCTTCAATGTTGCCATATAACAAAAAGAATCTGTACTCGGTCGTTGCAGATGGAAATAGTATGAATCTCGCAAAAGTAGACGACAAGAATACTATCGAAAGCGGCGACTTCGTGGTTGTAGATAGCGGATACAAAAACTATAAGAATGGAGATATTGCAGTTGCTGTCATAGACGGTATGGCGACTATCAAGCGATATAAGTATGACAAAGCGAATCAGCGTATCGTGCTTGAAGCAGACTCAACGAAGAAGTACCTGCCAATATTTATTCATGAGGGTGATGACTTTCAGCTAAGTGGAAAGGTTGTCGGCGTTATTAAAAGTTAATTTATAAATATATGGCAAAATCAGTTAGAGTAATAAGTGAAAGTGAATCAGGTCGAAATCAAAAATTCCATGATGACAAATCAGGTAAAAATATGACCCGCGCTGAGTTTGTTCAGGAAATTAAAAAAGGAAATTTTGATGATTATCACATCCGAATGGTAAACGGTTTGGCAACACCTGTATCAAATCCTGATCGTAAAGAAAGTAATAATCTCGATTAATTTATATGCCGACAACAAAAAAGATACTAACAATCGATGGTGGTGGTATAAAAGGAGTTTTTCCAGCTTCTTTTTTGGCATCGGTAGAAGAAAAAGTTGATGGAAATATATCTGAGTATTTTGATCTAATAGTTGGCACTTCAACAGGTGGAATAATCGCACTTGCTCTAGGTCTTGGTTTTTCTGCAAAAGAAATTCAAGAATTTTATGAAAAGTATGGCACAGAGATTTTTAAAGGAAATCGTTTTTTAAAATTTTTTCAAAAATTTGTATCAACAAAATATACTAATAAAGGACTTAAAAAAGCTCTTGAAGAAACGTTTGGATCGCGAAAGCTCGGTGAAAGTAGGAATCGACTCGTCATTCCAAGTTTTAATTTAGAAACAGGAGAAGTTTACGTGTATAAAACAGCACACCATACTCGCTTTCAAAGAGATTACGAAGAATCAGTTGTGCATATTGCACTTGCT